>ENA-OWNT01004423-OWNT01004423.1-seawater-metagenome-genome-assembly--contig:-NODE-4423-length-12357-cov-4.788274_pt1 | contig 12357 bp, 7 predicted proteins | sample MGYA00238136_ERZ651165 | MGnify/ENA primary metagenome ERZ651165 (study PRJEB26861, sample SAMN08777766) | seawater metagenome | isolation source: coastal seawater | place: USA: Florida | collected... | reverse complement strand
GACCTCGTCTATGACGACTTGATATTGAGACTAAAAGATTTCTTTTGTTTTGGAAAATGATATATTTGCAAGATAATGTTGCGAAAAGTGAAATGTTATGGACTTTAGAAGCCTTCAGCTGTTTAACCACTTAGCTACCAGCTTGCACTTTGGTGTTACCGCTGAGGCGATGTACGTGTCGCCGTCTACGCTAAGCCGTGTTATTCAGCGCCTAGAAGATGAATTGGGTTGTACCCTGTTTAAGCGTGATAATCGCAAGGTTGCACTAACCCACAGCGGTCACAAACTCTTGGCCTTTTCAAAGCAGGCGCTGCAAGACTGGCAGCAGCTAAAAGTTGATTTAAAAGAAGATTACGACGCACTTCAGGGAGAGCTAAGTGTGTTTTGCTCGGTCACCGCGAGCCAAAGTCACTTACCCGCCATGCTGCGCATATTTAGACAGCAACACCCTGGCGTTGATATTCGTCTAATTACTGGCGACCCTGCGCTTGCTATTGAGAAAGTGAAGGGTAAGCAGTGCGACTTATCAATTGCTATCTATACCCCAGACATGCCTACCGACCTGCATTTTGCGGCACTAGATAATGTACCTTTGGTGCTCATTGCGCCTAAAGAATGGCGGCTAACTCAGCTTAGCCAGATTGATTGGACAAAACACCAAGTGATCATGCCTGAAACCGGTCCTACACGTCGCACTGCATACCACTGGTTCGCTGAGCACAGTATTCGCCCTAATGTGTATGCCTACGTGGGCGGTAACGAGGCTATTGTAAGTATGGTGGCGCTCGAGTGTGGAGTGGGCTTTGTGCCCAAAGTGGTGCTAGATCACTCCAGTATGGCCAATGCGGTAACGCAAATTCAGGTAGATGACATCGAGCCTTATGCGCTTGGTTTATGTTGTTTGCAAGACAAGCAAAACGAGCCACTTATCCATGCGTTTATGGAGCTAAATGCCAAGTACTAGTGGGCGTCTGATTATTGCAATATCTAATGGCTCCCTTGCTTAGTTACTGAGCTGCTTAATAAGGTTATCTAGCGCTCTGTAACCTAGCGCTTCTGCAATATTGGCACGACTTACTACCTTTTGGTTTTGTAAATCGGCAATAGTGCGTGCCACTTTTAACGTGCGATGAAATACGCGCATAGAGAGATTTAGTTGTTTTGCGGCCGCTTGCAAGAACTGCAAATCAGCTGTCGATAGCTTGCAGATATCGGCCAGTTCACCCGCGTGCAATGCGCCGTTTGGTTTACCCTGACGCACAAGCTGTGTGTGCCGTGCAGCTTCAATGGCTTTTTTGGTTTCATACAGCGTGTCGTCAGGTTTGTTGGCACGCTCTGGTAAATCATAATCGGGCAAACGTGGTACCTCTACTTGAATGTCAATTCTGTCAAGAAGTGGCCCAGATAATCGGTTTAAGTAATTTAGCTGCTGCTGAGGTGTTAGCCGGTTATCGTCTATGTCTCCAGTGGGGCTTGGGTTCATGGCTGCTATAAGCTGAAAATTGGCAGGATAAGTGGCGCTACCCGATGCCCTAGATAAGTGTACATCGCCTGTTTCTAAAGGCTCTCGCAACACATCTAGTGCCTTTCGACCGAATTCAGGAAGTTCATCTAAAAATAAAATGCCGTTGTGCGCTAGAGATATTTCTCCCGGTACGGGGTGTGAGCCCCCGCCAGTTAATGCGACCGCAGAGCTAGTGTGATGTGGAGAGCGCAAATGGCGCTTTAAAAATTGCTCAGCATACAGGCGCTCGCCTTTTACTGAGTGAATGGCGGCCACTTCTAAAGCTTCTTCTTCGGTCATGTCTGGTAATAGCGAAAGCATTCTGCTTGCTAATAGGCTTTTTCCCGTTCCGGGTGGGCCTACCATCAGTAGGTTATGTGACCCAGTGGCTGCAATCATCAGCGCGCGTTTGGCTTGCTCTTGGCCAATAATGTCGTCCCAGCCCGCTGGCGTGTCGGCTTTTCCAATAGGGCTAAAGGGCTGCCCTTTTGCCAGTTTTTTATTACCTGCTAAATGTTCGTAAACCGACAGTAAGTCGAAGGCGGGATAGCGAGTGGCGTGCGAGACCAAGGCAGCTTCTATGTCATTGTCGCCAGGATATACCAGCGGCATATCTTCATTCGCAGAGGCCATCACAACCGGTATAAGCCCATTTACAGGTTTTATTTCTCCATTCAGTCCAAGCTCACCTACAAAGGCAATATTAAGCAAACTGGTATCGTTAATGTAGCCTGATGCGGCCAATATGCCTATGGCGATAGGAAGGTCGAATCGCCCGCCAAACTTAGGAATGTCTGCAGGCGCTAAATTTACGGTAATGCGCTTGGCGGGAAAGTCAAAGCCGCTATTTATCAATGCGCTGCGCACACGTTCCCTTGCCTCTTTAACACTGGTTTCCGCCATGCCCACAAGTTGAAAAGCCGGTAAACCATTAGCAAGGTGAATTTCTACCCGTATCTCTGGCGCAGATACGCCCTGCCCTGCAAAGGTTTTAACTACCGCCATGCCCATATAGTTGATTGCCTTGTTGATGTTGTATTGCTGAAAATCGTCAGCTTAAAAACAGGCACTATAAAGATAAAAACGGCGTAATTTCACTGTCCAAAAGACGTGATCTCTTCTCCTATTTTGAAGATAAGTATAACGAAAAGGTCAACACACTCTCGTTGATAACAGGTTTTTCTAGTGATGATCGTTGTAGAAAACGGGTAACTGCCAATGCCAGCGCATGGCGCCAAGGCGCAGCAATACTGTGGTTGTTAGCGCAGCAATGCCGCACCACTGTGTTGCTAGGTCTAGCTGTAGGCCAACACCGTATACCACGCCGCCGGCAATACAGGTCATAGCGTACAGTTCACCGTTTAGTACCAGTGGAACTTCACGACAAATGACATCGCGCAGCAAACCGCCAAACACGCCGGTAATGGTACCCATTGCAACAGCCACTGCCATTCCAGTATCAAACGACAGTGCTTTTTCTATGCCAACTACGTTAAACAGCGCAAGCCCAAAAGCATCGGCAATCAGTAAGTAATGGTATGGGAAACGGGGGCTTACACGTAGCCAAATAATAGGAATGAATGCTGCTATTAACGTGGTATACAAATAATCGGTATCAGCTATCCAAAATACGGGTACGTCAAGCATGACATCACGTAAAGTTCCTCCGCCAATAGCCGTTGCACTGGCTAATACCACTACGCCGAAACCGTCCATACGCTTTTGATATGCCATTAAAGTGCCCGATATTGCGCATACTGCTACACCTGCAAGGTTTAGCCAGTGAAACCAATCAAACATGTTTACAACCTTTGTTTGCTACGTTAAATGTGTATTTTTACTCATCGATATTTCTTGCGATGAATGCCGCGTTAATTGTTTGCCACTGCATAACTAAAACCAACGTAAGCTATGCAAAATACTTGATCGCGCGCAGTGTTTCATGCTATTTCTTGCCCATTAACAGCCCGTAGCTACCAAACAGCGGTAACTGCGTGTTGAAATAAGAGGTTAAGCCATAGCCTCAACCGAACAACATGTCATTTTATCCAAAGTACATTCATTGTGTATCTTGGTGGTCAATATGTATCTTAAAAACAAGGTGCTAGCATCATGCTGTGCAGTTTGTTGCCCTTTATTCTAGACGACTGAAGATGCTTTGCTATACCAATATAAAACGCAACCGATATTAAGCGTTGGTTTGGTATTAAGCTGGTAATACAAATAAACACTTAGTTTCACAAAAGCGCTTAAGGTGCTTGTTAAAACCGGAAGGATTTATGCCCAAGTTACGTTCTGCAACTACTACTCAAGGTAGAAATATGGCGGGAGCTCGCGCTCTATGGCGAGCAACTGGAATGAAAGATACTGACTTTGGAAAGCCCATTATTGCTATTGCAAACTCGTTTACGCAGTTTGTGCCGGGTCATGTGCATTTAAAAGATCTTGGGCAGCTGGTGGCGCGAAGCGTTGAAGCCGCCGGCGGGGTTGCAAAAGAGTTCAACACTATTGCCGTAGACGACGGTATTGCTATGGGTCATAGCGGTATGTTGTACAGCCTGCCTTCACGTGAAATTATTGCTGATGCCGTCGAATATATGGTAAACGCGCACTGCGCCGATGCCATCGTGTGCATATCTAACTGCGACAAAATCACTCCAGGAATGTTAATGGCGTCTATGCGCCTAAACGTACCAGTTATTTTTGTTTCAGGTGGGCCAATGGAAGCTGGCAAGACCAAGCTTTCAGACCAGCTTATTAAGCTTGATTTGGTAGATGCTATGGTTGCTGCCGCTGACGATAAAGTGAGCGACGCCGACAGCGACGAAATTGAACGTTCTGCCTGCCCAACCTGTGGCTCATGCTCGGGCATGTTTACCGCAAATTCTATGAACTGCTTAACCGAAGCTTTAGGGTTATCTTTACCTGGCAATGGCTCAATGCTGGCTACCCACGCCGACCGCGAAGGGTTATTTAAAAAGGCGGGGGAACAAATAGTAGAACTATGTAAACGCTACTATGGCGACGATGATGAAAGCGTGCTGCCGCGCAATATTGCCAACTTTAAAGCGTTTGAAAATGCGATGAGCTTAGATATTGCCATGGGCGGCTCTACCAACACCATTTTGCATTTATTGGCTGCGGCTATGGAAGGTGAGGTGCCTTTCACTATGGACGATATTGATCGCCTGTCTCGAAAAGTACCGCATTTGTGCAAAGTGGCACCTTCAACACCTAAATATCATATGGAAGACGTGCACCGTGCGGGTGGTGTATTGGGTATCTTAAACGAGCTGAACAAAGCAGGCTTGTTGAATACCGACGTAAACCACGTATTGGGTAAACCACTTACCGAGGTGATTAGCGACTGGGATATTACTAACCCTGAGAACAAAGACGCTATTACCTTTTATCGCGCAGGTCCTGCCGGCATTCGCACCACTCAAGCATTCAGTCAGGACTGTCGTTGGGATGAAGCCGATGACGACCGTGAAAACGGCTGCATTCGCACGGTAGAAAATGCCTACAGCCAAGAAGGTGGGTTAGCGGTACTTTACGGAAACCTTGCCGAAGACGGCTGTATTGTAAAAACCGCTGGTGTTGACGAGTCAATCTTAAAATTTAACGGCACGGCCCGTATTTATGAAAGCCAAGATGATGCAGTAGCCGGTATTTTGGGTAACGAAGTGCAAGCGGGGGATGTGGTATTTATTCGCTATGAGGGGCCGCGTGGTGGGCCGGGCATGCAAGAAATGCTTTACCCAACGTCTTATTTGAAGTCGAAAGGATTAGGCAAATCATGCGCACTGGTAACCGATGGTCGCTTTAGTGGCGGTACATCGGGTTTATCGATTGGACACTGCTCGCCAGAGGCAGCAAGCGGCGGCGGTATTGGCCTTGTAGAAGACGGCGATAAAATAGAAATCGATATTCCTAATCGCAGTATCAACATTGTTATAAGCGATGAGGAACTTGCAGCGCGTCGCGCTAACATGGAAGCAAGTGATAAACCATGGCGCCCTAAAAATCGCGTTCGTGAGGTCTCTACGTCGCTGAAAACCTTTGCGGCACTAGCGACTAGTGCAGATAAAGGCGCGGTTCGTGACGTTAGTAAGTTGGAAAACCTATGATGGCAAGCGGGCATGTAAGTGATCACGAGTATCTTAAAAAGATCTTGCTTGCTCCAGTATACGATGTGGCGGTGGCCAGCGAGCTGTCGTACATGTCGTTGCTTTCGGCAGAGCTTGGCAACGAGATTTATTTAAAGCGGGAAGACCAGCAGCCCGTTAAAAGCTTCAAGTTACGCGGCGCATACAATCGAATATGCTCGTTAACTGATGCGCAGCTGAAAGCGGGCGTAATTGGTGCGTCAGCAGGCAACCATGCACAAGGCCTTGCCTATAGCGCCAAAATGCGAGGCATTCAGGCCACTATTGTTATGCCTGAAACCACGCCAGATATAAAGGTTGATGCAGTGCGCCGTTTTGGCGGCGACAATGTAGACGTTGTGCTTCACGGTACCAGTTTCGATCAAGCCAGTAGCCATGCAAAACTACTTTGTGAAACTCACGGGTATACCTTTGTTCCTCCTTTTGACGACCCTGATGTGATAGCAGGGCAAGGCACAGTGGCCCGCGAGCTTTTAGAGCAAAACCCAAACCTTGATATTTTGTTTGTTGCCGTTGGCGGTGGCGGCCTTGCCGCTGGCATCGCAGTGTACCTAAAACAGTTAAAGCCTAGCATCAAAATTGTTGCGGTAGAGTCTGAAGAGTCTGCGTGCTTTATTAAAGCGCGCGAACAAGGTACGCCTACCGAGCTTGATAGCGTCGGTATCTTTGCCGACGGCGTTGCCGTTAAGATCATGGGAGAAGAGACCTTCAGGTTGTGTGATCGTTTAGTAGATGAAACCATGACGGTTACCAACGATGAAATTTGTGGTGCCATTAAAGATATATTTGATGATACGCGCGTCATCGCTGAGCCTGCAGGTGCCCTTTCTGTCGCTGCTATTCGCAAATATGCAAAGCAGCACAACTTACAGGGCAAGAAGCTTGGCGGTATTTTGTGTGGAGCGAATATAAACTTTCACACGCTTCGGTATGTGTCTGAACGCTGTGAGCTTGGTGAGCAAAAAGAAGCTGTGTTTGCTGTAAGGATCCCCGAGACAAAAGGCGCATTTAAGCACTTTTGTGAATGCGTTGGTGCAAAAGCAATTACAGAGTTCAACTATCGATACGCCAGTGAAAGCGAAGCGCATATCTTCGTTGGTGTAAAACTGAAAGGTGGGCAACAGGAGTTTGTTGCACTTCAAAGTTCGCTAGAAAGTAAAGGGTACGACTGCGTCAATCTTACCGATAACGAGCTTGCTAAGCTTCATGTGCGTCACATGGTTGGAGGGAGACCACCTACCATCTTAAACGAGCAAGTCTTTAGTTTTGAGTTTCCAGAGCGTCCTGGAGCGTTGCTCAACTTCCTTAATAAGCTTGGTGAGCAATGGAACATTACTTTATTCCATTATCGCAACCACGGTGCCGCTGAGGGGCTCGTACTAGCTGGGTTTGATATTGCGCCTGAGAGCCGAGAAGAGTTTAACCAGCACGTGGCAGAACTTGGTTATAAGGTTGAAGAAGTGACCGACAACCCTGCTTATCGCTTCTTTTTGTCTCAGCCACAATAGCCACATCAATTGAGTCAGGTGTATAAGCACAGCCACCGTTTTTGCTTTTCACCGCTTTACATTAAGCCTATGTTTACTGTGAAGCGGTGTAAGGCTACCTCTACCCACAATAAGCAAGCGTATGAATATCCTTCTTTAATGTTACAAAAAAGCCCAAACCGTAATAACACAACGGTTTGGGCTTTTGCTTTCTAGACAATATAAATCAGCGACTAGCTTTCTGCATGTAGTGCTACATTTTCAAGGTGCTGCATCATTTCAGGCCAAATTAATGCCATGACGTCTTCTCGCAAAGCTTCACACTCTTCAGAGTAACGTAGGCTGCCGTCTTTTTCAGAGTCTAGCCAATGATTGTCTTTCAACGCGCCTATGAAGCTTGATAAAACATTTTTGTCGTAAAACTCAGGTGAGCTAAGCCCATACAAGGTGGATAGTCGCTCGGCAACTTTCTTACTTTCGCGCTCTAATGCACTGCGGCTAATCACTTTTTCTTTATCTAGAATAGTGAGTACTACGGCGTAGCGTTGCAGGGTTTCTTGCATACAGCGACTTAGTAGCCATGCTGAATGGAACTGCTTGCAATGTGCATCAGGTGGCAGTAAATCATCGCCTTCTTGACGCAATAAGCCGTTATCTAGCAATGCGTTAATGAGTGCATCGGTATGTGCTAGTGCTTCATCTTGCGATAAATGCAAAAACAGCTCTTTCTGTAGCAATGGGTAAAGTGCCGCAATTAGCTGCAAAATAGCGTTCTTACTGGTGCCTTTTTTCGCAAATATGGCTGCCATTATGAGCCCAGGCAAGGCGAAAAGGTGCAATATATTGTTGCGATAGTAAGTAAGGTAAACTGCTGACTTAGGTTGTGGACTGATCAAACGTCCGTAGTCGTCTTCTTTGATGTCAAAGCGACCCAGCTTTAATGTGTCGTGTAATAGCTCTTCTGCCGTCGAATCCGGAATGGTGGCATCGTCACTAAATGGTACGGCTTTAAACAATTCAATAAAGTCGCCCAGTGCTTGCTTTAGTTCAGCTTCACTCATGGTTTGTGTTTTTGAAGATAATAAACACAACGAAGTAAGAGCCATACCATTTAACGCGGCCGCACGATTTATGCGCGTCATCACATTGTTAGCAAGTTCGTTGACCGCTGGTGTCAGCCACGCAGGCTTTTTATCTGGCTCTGCATCACGACACTCTCGCCACTCTGGAACGTGGTTTTCTAAGAATTGATTAAGCTGAATAGGCTCGCCGAAGTTAACGTAGCCATGACCGTAGTTCTTCAGCTTTTTAATCGCTGAGAACACCTGCAGATTAGACTCTTTCTTTTTCTTAGACCCTTTAAGTTCGTTCAGGTAGCTTTTCACTTCCATCACGTTTTCATAGCCGATGTAGACTGGCACAATACTGACAGGTCGGTTAACACCTTTCAGCATGGCTTGTATTGTCATGGCCAACATACCTGTTTTGGGCGGTATAAGTCTTCCCGTTCGGCTTCTACCACCTTCTGGATAGTATTTTACCGAATAGCCTTTATTGAAAAGTAGCTCTAGGTACTCTCTAAATACAGCGGTGTAAAGCTTGTTACCTGCAAAGCTACGACGCAAGAAAAACGCGCCGCCGCGGCGGAACATTTTACCCACAGGCCAGAAGTTCAGATTGATACCCGCAGCAATATGAGGGGTTACCATTCCTTCATGGTAAATCACGTAGGTAAGTAACAGGTAATCCATGTGGCTGCGGTGGCAAGGCACATAAATAATTTCGTGGCCATTGGCTGCTAATTCGCGAATTCTATCTGCATGACCGACGCTTATACCGTTATAAATTTTGTTCCAAATACGCGTGAGTAGTCTGTCACCAAAGCGTATTAAGCCCTCGCGGTAGTCAGCAGCAATTTCTGTGACGTATGACTGCGCCGTTTCTTTCGCCTTTTCGTGGCTTATCTTTTTACTGCGCGATTCTTCTGCCATCGCACGGCGCACAGCGTCAGAACCCAAAACGCTATTATTCAGCTCTTGGCGCTCTAGCAGCGTCGGCCCTGTCATGCTTTGACGCTTTCGCTGAAAGTGAGTACTTGCTACCCGTACTAACTTATGGGCAATACTTTGATCGCTACCGTGTTGGTTCGACATTGCACGGGCAGACACTGCTTTAGAGTAGTTAATAAAATTATCTCGGCCTAAAAAAAGCACGATAAATAATTTTCTAAGCCAGCTAGGTGCGGCTTTGTCGGCAATAAGGTCGCTTAAACCTGGATTGCCTTTACCTGGCGCCCGCCCCCAAGTAACGAAAACTGGAACCACTTGAAGGTCAAGGTTTTCGTGATCTCGGTGAAGATGAAAAAGCTCGGTGAAGACTTCTTCAATATCGGTATCTTTTGCTGACGAGCGGAAAATCGGCTGGGTCTTTCTTAAAAAAAGTGTAGAAGAATATTCTCTTCCAGCGAGCGCAAGTGTTTCCGTTGGGCTTGGCAATCCCAGCGCCTCTGTCGACATTTTTAGTGCCAGCTGGTCGGTCACTGAGTTCGTAGGAAGTAGATAAACAATAGGTTTGTTTTTATCTATGCCTAATTCGGTTTCAACGTTTACTGGAATACTGTGTGCTTTTACCAGCAACTTAACAGGATAATGAAATACCGATAAAAGGGCTTTTCGCATCCACGACATGAATTATGTAATCCTATGAAATAAAATCGCGCAAAGTGTATCACAGTTGGCGTTATATCTCGCCTTCTGCGTCAGATAACTCACTTGTAATAATTGCGGAACCACCGCTATATGTAAGTGATACTTAACAGCGTAAACGTTGTTGTCGAGTTGATGCCTTCGCACCTATACATCAGCGTTGAATCGCATAGCAACGTCACAACGCTCATAAGCACTGCCATACATTGCCATTACTTGGTCGCAATGTATAAAGCCATTTTTTTGGTATAGGTGAATGGCTGCCTCGCAGTGTTTATTGGTAAGTAAAAACAGTAAGTCAGTGGCAATGTGTCTAGACTCAGCTAACACATGTTGCAGCAGCCCTTCGCCTACTTTCAAACCTCGAGCATTTGAGACGACACCCATCTTAGTAAGTTCAAATATACCCTCACCTTTTTTCATGAGTGCACACGTACCCACTACACCTAAATCTGGGTGAAGGGCAAACCAAATATGCCCCCCTTTTTGGATTATTTCGGTCTCTGGGTTTGAAATAACGCGCTCGTCTATGGCCTCAAGCTCAAACATATCGGTAATCCACTCTCGATTAATAGTGTCGAAATAAGATGCCAAAGAAGATGAAAAAGGCACATAGCTAAGCATTGATAGAAACCTTTTGATGGATAATGAATTATTCATACCACAATTTACTTTTGGGATGAACTTGCACTGTTCATTTCATAGTGCTCACAGCAGAATTATTATATGAATTTCACTCCGTTAAATTCATAAGTAAAAACTTATAAAAAGTAGGTAAAAAATTGCGAAATCACGTATTCATTACTACTTTTGTATAATATTAAAGCAGTATGAGTAGAAGTAATGAACGAGAAAGCTCGGCTTAAGATCATCGACGAGTTTACGCTAAACTATGATTTACCGTTGGATTTAGATGATCTGATGATGATTTTGGCTGAGGCTTACAGAATGCCTATCGCCTTAATTGGCATAGCGGGTGAATACGAAGAGCGCTATAAAGCAAGCTATGGTCTTGATACCGCGACGGTAAACCTTGAAGATAATTTATGTAGTACGGTGGTCAACACTGGCGAACAGCTAATCGTCAATGATGCAAGACAAGACCCTCGATTCAAAGACAGCCCAATTGTTACAGGGTCACCGCATATTTGCTTCTACTTAGGCACACCTATCTTCGTAGAGGGTGAAACGGTCGGTGCGCTGTGTCTTATTGATACAAAGCCAAGAGAGATTGATGAAAAGCATGCAAAAGCGCTAGCGCGCATCGCAATGTTAATCAGTCAACACATTGCGTTATCGCATGAACACGAAGTACTTAAAAGAGAGCATGGCCTGATAGAGAAGTCTCCGATTGTGCTGGCAACTTGGCGCTTCGATGCATCCCTCAACTTGATACACATATCAGAGAATTGCGAACGCGTTTTAGGTGTTTCATCTCAAGACCTACTAAGCGGTATCGTTCAGCTTAATGATATTATGTCTAACACATCCGAGAATGATTTTACCTTTACCATGCAAGCCCATATGGAAGGGGTAGAAACGCATACTTGTCGACTGCAGGTAATTTCTCCCACGCGGACTATTTGGGTAAGTATGATCTCCACCGCAAGCTTTAGAGAAGACGGCTCACTGCTCTCCGTGCAGGCTTTTTTGTTTGATACTAGCGATCAAAAATTTGTTGAAGATAAACTTAACAAGACAAACTCGAGGATGCGCTTGTTACTCGAGGCGTCTGAGTTGGGCACGTGGGATTGGAATTTACAAGCTGATGTGAACCAGGTGAATAAACGTTGGTGTGAAATAGTCGGAATAGAGTACGAGTACTACGATACAAGTGCACGATTTTTCAAGCAGCTTATACACCCGGCTGATTTTATAAATGTCGAAAGAAAACTAAACGAGCATTTATGTGGCGAGTCAAAAGTGTTTAACACGCAGTTTAGAATGCAGCATAGCGAAGGGAGGTGGGTATGGGTAGAAACCTACGGAAAAATTGTAGAAACAGATGAAGCTGGCAACCCGGTTCGTGTTGCGGGCATACACCGCGATATAACGAAACGAATGGAAAATGAAATTCACGAGCGAAAGAAAACCCAGCTGCTCCAGTTTATTAACAAAACAAGGGCATCGTACCTACAAAGTAACGACCTAACAGCTGCATGCCAGTCTGTACTATCTGAATTGATTGAACTATCAGACAGCCAAATTGCCTTTATTGGCCAAATGCGAGACGTTGACACACAGCCTAGGCTTTTTATACACGCCATCTCGGAAATAGTGTGGGACAGTAAAAGCTTCACCCAGTATGCGGAGTATAAAAAGCGTAACCTGTATTTTTCCTCGTTTGATAACTTATTTGGACAAGCCATTACGTCGGGCGAGGTGGTTATTAGTAATACCGCTGGAGCACATCCAGCTTCTAAAGGAACGCCACAAGGTCACCCCAGAATTAGTCGGTTCCTTGGTTTACCCATAAAAGTGAAAGACAGAGT
>ENA-OWNT01004422-OWNT01004422.1-seawater-metagenome-genome-assembly--contig:-NODE-4422-length-12359-cov-3.895131_pt1 | contig 12359 bp, 11 predicted proteins | sample MGYA00238136_ERZ651165 | MGnify/ENA primary metagenome ERZ651165 (study PRJEB26861, sample SAMN08777766) | seawater metagenome | isolation source: coastal seawater | place: USA: Florida | collected... | reverse complement strand
TTGATCCAGTCGACGAGTACTGAACGCCTCACTGAACTACTCACTGACTGTATTTTGACTGCGCGTTTGGTGATGGTTAGAGTATGACTACCTCGTGTCTTGTGGCACGGACAAACAACTTCTTCGAGTTGAAGCGCGTGTTTGTGGTATTGACGGCACGTCTGCGTTTGTGTCTGCGTTTGTGGATGCGTTTGTCGAGTGTGTGCGTGGATGTCTTTTCATCTTCGTCTTCGTCTTCATCTTCGTGCTTGGGTATTCCTGCCGTGTTGTGGTTCTTCGCGCAGAGCGTTGTACTCACAATCGCACTGCGTTGTGCTCCAACTCTTCAAGCACCGGGAGAGTGAAAAGGGTGACAAGTTTGACGGTGAGTAAATATTCACAAAACGAGTTGTTAACGAGCGTGCTGTTTCAGCCTGTTTGGTTCCGGGTTAGTCACCTGGTTGGTTGTGTCAATGGCAATGCCGTGAAAATCAACGTGGCTTTGACGACGATCGGGAGCATGTCCGACGATGCTAGCGACCCTCCATCTGGGTACCTGACAAGAGACGGCGACTTTTTCTTGGGACATGTGGGACAAGATTGCTCGTCTGTATGCTTCGCAGCTGGACGGAGCTGCTCGACGGACTTGTCGAATGTAGGCGGGGACGTCTTCGTGGCTTTAGGTCTGGATTGCAAAGATCTACCTCCGCAGCTTTCCAGCGCGACTTCGTCGCGATACCGCTTCCCTGGCTGGATTTCTGCCACCGAAAACTTGTATTACGGGAGCTGCTTCAATGTTGATGGTGTTAGCGGCGACACTGAGTGCACAGATCTATGGGAATCTGGATCGCGTGTTTGTAAATGCCCCGACGAGTCAAAACCCAAGACAGTGGATTATTTGAAGGCATCGGGCACAATCGAGATGGTTATTGCTCTTGTTTTGATTGGATACATCGTGTTTTCCCTGTGTAAGCGGTGCTGCGGATCTAATGGTTCTTGCTTCCAACCAACAGAAGCGAAATTTGCCAGCATTAAAGATTCATTCAATGAAGACGATGCTGACTCGTGTGGGGACCTCGACGCTTACCACTCTGACGACGAAGACTCCCAAGGCCTACTATCGAACTCTCCGCGCCACGACTCGCATGTATGACATTTCACTCACGTCATGCAATTGCAACCGAAATGTTAGGCCGCACTTGCACTCAGAGAAAAAGCACATCAACCTTACGACGCTGCGAGGTGGCCTTGTGTGCCAACCAGTGCCGACTTCATTTGCAAATGTCAACACTCTTCCAAGTGTCTGATACTCCTGAGTCCTTGTACTACAGCACACTGGGAATATTATAACATGGTTACACCGATGTTACGTGACTGCAGTAATACAGTAATACTGGGTGATATCGAAGTGTGAACTTGTGACAAAGCATGCAGTCGCCTCTGTAACACCCACTGGTGGCACAATTTCCAGCACACAATGAAACTTTAGAAAACACGCCTACTTGGCCTTCTCTTTCGCGTCGTCCGCCGTTTTCGCGTCGTCCGCTTTGCTCGTGTCATCGTCAGCAGCAACGGAGTCTTCGCTGTCCTCTTTAGCAGATTCAGCAGCGTCGGATTTTGCATCCGACTCCGCGGGTGTAGTCGCGTCTTTCTCTTCCGTGGAAGAATCTGTTTTCGTTTTCTTTGTTGTTGGAGCGTCTTCCCCTTCCTCCGGCTTCGATACTGCATCAGTGGCAGACTTGGTGTCACCACTTTCGGGGGCTTTTCGTTTGGTGCTCGTGATGGCTGTTTTCTTCTCCTCGGTGTCGGATTCAGTGGTATCGTCCTGTTTGCTCTCTGCGGAGTCTTTGTCGGACGGGCCCGCTGGATCATCGTCTTTATTATCGCCGACAGAAGCATCGCTTGCTGCTTCGTCATCAACTGTCCCTTTGCTTGAACTATCCGTTTTCGCCGCGTCTGCAGTCTCTGATTTAGACACATCGGTACTAGATTTCTCACCCGCGTCTTCCTTAGAATCCTTCGTGGACGTGGCCTCAGATGCACTCGTCGACTTGAATGGCTCGCTGCCTCCGTCGGTGTTGGACGGACTGTCGCCCTTGGTGTCTCCGGCCTTGTCCCCGGCAGCAGAACTATCACCTCGTTTGGTGTCTCCGGCCTTGTCCCCGGCAGCAGAACTATCACCTTGTTTGGCGTCTCCGACTGCCTTGGCTCCATCCTCAACATCTGGTTTGTCATCACCTTCCGCTTCTGAAGCTTTGTCGGTCTTCTGCGACTCACTGGGTTCGGCGGTGGCTGATTCAGATGCACCTGACTTGCTTGTAGAATCCACAGCTGGTTCGGACACTTCCGTTGCGCTCTTTTTCTTCGGTGGAGCAACGTCACCGCTGTCACTTTCTTTTGTGGCTTTGCTGTCTGCGGTACTGTCTGAAGTAGTCTTTGCAGTTGCTGTCTCCGCAAGCTTCCGCTTTCTGTTCGCACCATGCTCCTCAAACAGTGCCTCTGTCGAATTCGCGATTGGCTCAAGCTCTGGCTGAACGTGGACACGCTTTGGGGTTGTAGGAGCTGATCCCAAGCCACTCAAGGAGCGCAGTCCACTGAAACTAGGAGTGAACGGCTTAGGGCTCAGCAATTTACGGCCTGGACTCGGCACTCTAATGCCCATGCCTTGACCTGGTACCCATCTGTGACAAGCAGGCACAAGCACACCATGACAGAGCAACGGTTCAGAGATTCATGCTCCAAGCAATGATTACGTTGGTCGGAACGCACGGGAGTGGTGACAGGGGCGGTTCAGGTCGGTTGACGAATTCTCCTGTCTTTTGAGGCTTCGAGCTCCCTCCATTCTATAATCGGCAACTTCAGTCAGTCACAAAGACCCACGGGGGGCGACAAGCACTCACAATGACACACCTCCGACGTGTAGATCACGTTTTCATTCTTCAGGCGCAAACACCCGCGAACATCCAAAATTTGCAGTTGTGGGCACTTTTCCACATTTACGTTGGTAAGGCCAATGCAGCCTTGAAGTTTCACGGACTTTAGATACGTGCCAGAAAACTCCGGCTTGCGCAGGCTCTTGCAGAAACTGGCGTTGAGCGTCCGCAAACTCTTTAGGCCCAAACACGCCTGCAGTGTTGGCATGAGTAGAAATTTAGAAATTTGCATCAGGTACGAATCGCAGGCTCACAAGGCAACGATTGACGATGGCCGTACCTGCTTGATTGCACGGTCTTGCAGATTGTAGCAATGACTGACGTCCAAGTGTAGTAGCGATCTGCTATTGAAGTCGGGTGAGCGCACGAGCGCTCCACAGCCTCGAAGCTTCAACCTGCACGGAACCGACAAAACCTGTGACGAAACAACATTTGACCGCCAAAAACAAAAAACAAAACTAACCCCTCCAGCTTCTTAAGCGAGACTAGCGCTTTCGACACAATGCTGTCGCTAGCGCTGTGAAGAACGAGCCGCCGCAACATGGGGGTAACTTTGCCCAACTACGCGAATATGCAAGCACACACGAAACCAGTGAGCTGAAAATGAAATCCCGCACACACTAACACCTGAACGCTCAGCTCACTTGAATAATTAACGTCGCGTTCATTCGTCCGTTGATCGTTTTTGATGAATCAAGCCGTGGTGGAAGAGGGGCAGCGGACAGGGCCAGAGTGTGGCACTTAGGGAGCCAGGGAACAAAGGTGCGACACAGCGGGACGTGAAGGTGAACCTGCGAATCAAAGAACGCACGCCAATGAGCATGTCACGAACACAAGAAAGAATACAACCATGCGACAGACGCACTTGTTCAATGTAAAATGCGTATTTATCCGTCTGGTAGCAAACTCCGTTGAAGTTGGTAATCCGCTTTGGGCCTAATTACAGCATCACACCTTCAACAAATTGAGGACTCGCGGACTTACACTCTTGTTGACGCACCCAGAGAATGTTTCCCGTCGATGCTGAAGCGAATAGGAATTGGCACCTTTGGCAGACGAATTCCTGTACACGATCACAAGCTCGGTGAGTGCCACCTCAATTACATGCACTGAACCGAAGAAGGTTGAGGAGCGTACCAGCGCGTAGCAACCACAGCACGTCGAAACCACTCAAGAATGACAGGAGCCTTTCACGACAACCACGATACCCTTCAATGCGAGCTAACACAGAACACCAATAGCAAAATCCATCCACAATCAGTGAAAATCAGTCGCGGTCAGAGGTTGCACATCGAACCAGAACACTCACGATCTTGTGGAGTGTCAGGATCGGGACGGTCCACGTATGCGATCAACAATTGCAGTTGACTCGTTTCAGTAAACACTCGCTTTTTTGTGGTCCTAGTTACAGCCGCCTTAGTGGATGCAGTTGACGGAGCCTTTGCATCTGCTGACGATGCAGATGCAGATGGGGGCGGCACCTTTGCAGAAGCATCATTGGGCGTGGTCGCTGTTGTCGGAGGATCCCCCGACGCCATTTTCGTATCTTTCTTCTCATTGTCGGCTGCAGTCCCACTGGCATCGGAGACGGCCGAGTCAGATGACGAACCCTGCCCTTCAGATTTTGCGTCAGAGGTAGTGCCACTCCCTTCCTCGGTCTTGGAGTCGGGCTCAGTCACAGTTGGTTGTTCTCCTGCATCGTTTTGGTCACTCTTACCCTTCGAGTTTTCACCACCGACGGCGTCTGCGGCTCCGTCGTTTGACACCCCATCCTTTTTCGCGTCGTTTGTTGCGTCGGCTTTGGCATCGTCTTTGGCATCGCCCTTGGAGTCGGCTTTGGCATCGCCCTCGGATTCGTCCTTGGCATCGTCTTCGGCATCGTCTTTGGCATCGTCTTTGGCATCGTCCTTGGCATCACCTTTGGCGTCGTCTTTGCCGTCCTTTTCGGCGTCGTCTTTGCCGTCCTTTTTGGCGTTGTCTTTGGCGCCCTTTTTGGCGCCGTCTTTGGCATCGTCTGTGGAGTCGTCTTTTGCGTCATTTGTGGCGTTGCTCTTGGCATCATCTTTGGACTCAGTTTTTGCGGCGTCTTTTTCGTCGACTTTGTCGCCATCCTCGGATTCAGCTTTGGCATTATTTTTGGCGTCACCTTCGCCATCACCTTTGGAGTCATCTTTGGCATCGTCCTTGGAGTCGTCTTTGGCATCGCCCTTGGAGTCGTCTTTCGCACCGCCCTTGGATTCGTCTTTGCCATCGCCCTTGGAGTCGTCTTTGGCATCGCCCTTGGAGTCGTCTTTGGCATCGCCCTTGGAGTCGTCTTTGGCATCGCCCTTGGAGTCATCTTTGGCATCGCCCTTGGAGTCGTTGTTGGCATCTCCTTTGGAGTCCGCTTTTGCACCGGCTTTGGGATCCTCTTTGGCATCACCTTCAGAGTCGGGCTTAGCATCGTCGTTAGCGTCCGGCTTCGCATTGACGTCGCTGGGTTTCTCTGCATCATCGGCGTTAGCAGTGTCTTTGGAAGCACTAGTAGCATCTGTTTCGACACCGTCTTTGGCCTCCTGTTTCGAGTCTGCTATTGTTGAATGTTTGGCGTCAACCGTTTCTTCCGTCTTAACCACGGTCGTTGTCGATTTAGCTTCGACCGAAGGATTGTTGGAGGTTTCGCTCGACGGTTTCGATTCCGCGGACAGACCACCACTGGGCTGGGATTCTTCGACCGTCTCTGTCACTTCAATCCATTTAAATTTTGGCTTGTACAACCGGACTTGAACATGTCGTTGCACTTTCTGTTCATTGATTTGATCGCAGCTGTAGATACAACCCTACATACAAGAAGCAGGTGAGCACTGAACTCGCAACCGAGCAACCGACTGGAGTGCCAGACATCTACGCGGCGAGGCAGCGTTGAGGGAGGAGTGTACGAACCTTCGAATTGTCATAACTGTGGTTGGGGATTTTCACTGCTACCAACTGGGGTGGATCCGCTGTTGACGACTTTTTCGACCGACTTGCTTTCGGGCTTGTGTTGCCGTTCGCCTTCTTTCCACCAGCAGCTCTCCCGGAAGCACCCTTTTTGCCCCCGACACTAGCGGGCTCCTGCTTGACGCCGGGCATGGCACTCACGACAAATTTGCGTCTCTCGTCCCTGATGCAACTTCACTTCAGGTCTACCTGACCTGTTCGACCTCAAGTATCCAACCGTCCTGACCGCCACCGAACACACCGAAAACAGCAGCAAAACGAAAAGAAAAGCCACCGAGCAAGAAATTATTTCGTTACTGGCTCAGCCGACCCTGCATTGCGGCTGCTAACAACAATCAATACGGCACCCAACATGGCAACGCTACCACCCAGACAACATACCTTGCAAGCACGTCGAAAGCGAGAGAGCCACCTACCACCAAGAAACACGGAGAACCAACTTAACCAACACACAACCAATACACAACCAACACACGGAATTCGAGTGAGCTGCGAGTTCTTCACATTCGACTCAACAAACAACACAGACCAACAACACAACGCAACACAAACCAACAAACCCACAAACCCACAAACCAACAAACCCACAAACCAACAAACCCACAAACCCACAAACACAAACCCGCAAACACAAACCCACAAACACAAACCCGCAAACCAACAAACCCACAAACACAAACCCACAAACACAAACACAAACACAAACACAAACACAAACACAAACCCGCAAACCAACAAACCCACAAACCACCACCACCACCAACAACAACAACAACAAACCAAACCATCCAACCATCCAACCATTCATTGCATCCAAGCGCCCAGACACGGAATTCGAACGAACGAACGACGAACGAACGAACGATGAACGAAAGAACGAACGAACGAATGAACGAACAAACGAACGAACGAACGAACGAACGAACGAATGAACGAATGAACTGCGACTGACAGTGAACAATGCACAGTGAGTGAGTGTGCGATCGATCTATGCCGTGACTTGAAGTCGCCGTAGTATCTACATTCGACATTACACAGTATTCCCCCTCTCTCGTCATTCAAAAAAGTAGAATCTTAGTTATAGATACATATTGTGCGCACACACGCCACTCGACAATGTGATGATATCTACATAAGAGACTTTGTGGTATTCCCGCATTGAGCACCGGACGAAAATACAGAATTGTAGTTGTAGATATATTCAGCCACCCACAAGCCAAGGCGGCGGTCCCCGCTCCGACGACGACGAGGTGATATCTATAAATAAGATTTCACGTTATTGTGGCTTTTACATTAGTACGAAACCGCATAATCGTAGTTGTAGATAACATGAGCTGTGAGGGACGGGACTATCACAATAGGACTGGGGCTGGGGGGGGGGCGGGCTCTGTTACTGACTGCGGCTCACTCACTCGCGCCCTCACAGCTCGAAGCGGTTCAACAACGCTGAATTGTGACTGATTAATGGGCGGTAAGTGCTGACGACTAAGATCCAACTGAGTGTGGGCGTGGAGGCGGCGTGAGATAACTTTTCAGCCGTCGTGACCGGTTGGTTGATGGATGGATTGGCCGTGTCCGTCGTGGCGTCGTAGTTGTGGCCATTGTCTGTTGTGCGCTGCCACGTCGTCGTTCGTCGTTCGTCGTTCGTCGTTCGTCGTTCGTTCGTTGAGACGTCGCGACGTCGGGCGTCCGTGCAGCTACCGACTGCTTTTAGAGAGCTACCTGGACTAAGTTGCGTGATGTGAGTTGCTCACGTGGTTTGTGTGTGTGTGTGTGTTGTGTGTGTGTGTGTTGTGTTGGTGCGTTGCTTGAGTTGCATAGGCGTTTTGTTGGGATACTTGTTGCGCTGGTGACGTGCGAATGTGCATGCTCGCGCACAAGTCAAAGGTGAATCAGTTTCCAGACTATGATGGCCCTTGTCGGAGAGAAGGAAGTGCAGACAGTTCTTGGCAGTGTTTCGTTGGGTCTGATACTTGTCCGCGGCTGTCAACACTGCAACTGTTTCTTTAAATGTCCACAAAAAAATAAAAATCAAGTCTTTTTGTTGGCAAGGCTCGGAACACACTTGCGTCGCAACACCTCCAGCGCAGCCTCGTGATTTTCACACGCCACACGTCCCTGGCGTGCGTGCCTCACAACTTGCCGCCAACCCAGTGCGGCGCAGCGCGCAAAAATGGCCGACTATGTGCGCGAGATCATGGAAAAGATGGTTCCAGCACTCCAGGACCTACAGCAAAACGAAATTTTTTCTGAGCCGGAGCTGTCTGCAATCATCGATCGACGCGAATCATTCGAGTACGGGCTGCGGAAGCGACAAGTGGAGAAGGTAAGCGCTGCTGTTGTCTGGTAAGCATGCCTCCGTCCTTTGCCTAAACTTTGTTACTGTCGTGCGTGCAGGCTGATTTCCTCCGCTACATCGAATACGAGCTGAATCTGGAACAACTGCGCAAGATCAGGAAAAAACAGTCTGAAAACCAAAAGTCAACGTTCGGCGACCGGTCCATTGTGCAGAACATCCACTTCATTTTCCAGCGGGCCACTAAGCGCTTCCACGGCGACATTCCTTTGTGGGTGCAGTATTTGGACTTTTGCGAAAGCACCAAGAGTACGAAGCAGTTTTCTAAAACAGTAACCAAGGCCCTGCAGCTTCATCCCCGCGCCGAGGGGCTGTGGATCCGCGCCGCCTCGAAGCAATGGGAGATATATCGTGACATGCGCACCGCGCGTCACCTGCTTCAACGAGCACTGCGACTTAACCGACGGTCCCGAAAGTTGTTCTTGGAGTACTTTCGTCTCGAATGCCTAAACATCAGCCACCTCGCGGAGCGCAGGGAGGTTCGTCGTTGTCTGCCTTCACCGTCAACTGTGTCTGGCGGCAGACCTTCATCACCGTCACGCTTGACATTGCTCGTTCGGCAGGCTCTTGGTCTGCAACAGTTTGCAGGAAATGATGACGACGCTGTTAGTCCTGCGGCTGCGCAAGATTCTAGCGACTCAAGCGAAGCGGCACCAGAAGTGGATGCCATCGCAGCTGCCACGGCTGCCGCTGCCACGAAGGGAATGAATCCGACTGCCACGCCGCAAGAGATCGAAGCGAAGAAACAATTTTTCAATGGTGCTGTACCGTTCGTAGTTTATTCCCAGGTGAGCAAGACGTGCTTCCGCGCAAGTTTTTTTTTCCTCTCACCTCTATGATTGCGGGGAATGCTGGATACCCACAGGCCATTGATGCAATTAGTGGGAATGGTGACGGCGCTCCGTTGGAGTACCATTTGCAGTACATCGAAGCCGCACAGAAGGTTATTGATTGTGGTTTCGCTCTCGGTCTTAAAGTGCTGGAGGTACGTGCAGTTTGTTTATTGAACGAAACTCAACCCTTTGCGTGGATTTTCTTTGCCTTACTTAATCGGCCCTCAACCATTCTAGGCCAAAATATGGGAAAGAATTCTGAAAGAATTTCCGAACAACGCCGATGCGCTCCTGGTCCGCGCGAATGACTTGCTGCAAAGATCTGGAGACAAAAAGCAGGCACTGGCTTCAAGCGTCGCTCTGTTTGAAGACGCGATTTCTAATTTGGCCCAAAGCTCAAAATCCACGCCCACAACCCAATCTGGCAAAGTATGGAGCGCGTATCACGCATTCGTCATGGATCAACTTCATCAAGTGAGTATGGTTTTTGTGTTTGTCGCCGGTACCACCACCTCAGAAGCTCACGGCGTGCTCTTGCTGTCTGTAGGCACATAAAGACGGCGACCAAGGCCTCTTCCGTGATTGGCGAAAACTGCTCTTGCAGTTGTTTGCGAGGGCAGAACAAATGCACAGTGTGTCTCCAGACGGGACAAAACAAGTTGGGTGCGACGAAAATATGTACCTTGCTTGGATCAACTTGCTCGGCAACACAGGCTCGAAGAGCAGGAAGCGTGACCAGTTGCATATGGCGAGACGAATGACACCCGAGCAGCACGCCGTGTTGGAGCGTGCGCTGTTACAATTTCCACGAAGCGCAGCTCTGTGGCAGATGCGGTTGGCGTCTGTGGCATCCGTCGCAAGCAGCGCTGTTGGAAGCTCGAAGGCGAGGGTGAAAAAACTGTTTCGCCGCGCGCTGCAGGCGGTCGGGCCAACTACACCGGCAGCGGGTGCACTGCGCCAACAGTACATCGACTTCCAAATCTCAATTCAGGGGAGTCGCCTTTCCGGGCGTGGTCGACGCCGAGCTCATCAATGCGTCGAAGACCTTTTCAAAGAAGCTCTGTTGGAGTCTCATGGCTCTTGCTTGCGTGATGCAGCTGAGCATTTCCTGCGGTGGGCCCTGAGCTCGACGCATTTACAAATTGTGACTTCAGAAGGAACCCCCACAGGTGGTGCGGCAAAGCGGGCACGGCAATCAACACACGCCGACAACAGTGATTCCGACGATAGTGATAGCAGCAGCAGTGACGATGACAGCGACAACAGCGACGATGGCTCGCCGCAAACGGACGCTCCGTTCCAGACCGCTTGTGCGGCAGTCATTCACGCAATCTCATCCCGTCGAGATATTTCGACGGGCGACGCATTCGATGTATACACAACCCTACTACATCTCCACGCCACGGCCGAGCCGCAGAAATCAGCAGCATCCAGCTCTTTCAGGAAGCGCGTCTACGAAGCAGCAGTTGGTCGCCTTGGGGATAGCGATGAAGCCGCCTCCATGTGGCTGCAGTACATGGGGCATGATGCACTTCAAGCAGCGCGCGGTGACATTGGTTCCAGAACGACCATCTACCAGAGAGCCCGCCGCGCGCTGTCTGGTGTTAGCTGCGAGCTGTTCACAGCTGGAGCTGCACTCTTGTAGCGTTCATCAGCAGAATATTTTGACAACATTCGCTCACGTTCGAACAAATATAATAAAAATTAACCGCTAGCTATTCTATTCTCACACATGCACACACATACGTGCACATTTTTGTGTGTGGTTGTGCTGCTGACTTCAGTGGTTATGTTGCATCGAGTACCAAAGCAGCGTCTGGTGGGTGGCTAATGCGCTTCCTTACATGACAGCTGTGGACGCCGGATCGTTTGGCGAGGGACCGTCAGGAGTGTCTAAAATACTAGGATCTACACCATCAGTCGTCATCTTTTGTTTTACGTTGCCCTCAGGAATACCAATCTGGGTCAGCACAACAGAGACGGGCAGGTAAGCACAAGTTGGAGGTGTTGTTGGTGGAACCTGCATCAAACCATTCGAGCGGTCGACGTACATTGAGCATGCGGAAATATTTCTTGAAAGCTGGATCATCTTTGCACTTGAGCACAGTTGACGGAGCGTCCATGATTTCGAGCATCGGGGCTGCCGGAGCAGCATTCCCTTGAGCTGCAGGAGCCGGTGCATCAGGAGTATCTAGCAGTGTGGCGTCTAGGCCGGCACTTTGCATCTTGAAAGCAACCTCGTTTTTGGGAGTGCCGGAAGCCAACATTGTGAAGTATCCCGCATAGCGAGGATCGGCACGAACCGTGCCGGGGGTGGGAGGGGCAGGGCCCGCAGCGGCTCCCGCAGCTGCTCCCGGGGGAGGCGGAGGTGCTGCCGCTGCTCCGTTGGGACCTGGAGGAGGTGGTGGACCACCTCCGGGCGGTGGGGGAGGACCACCACCTGGTGGCGGCGGAGGGGCACCTCCGGGTGGTGGCGGAGCACCGGGACCACCGGGCGCAGCAGGAGCCGCAGCAGTCATTGGAGCTGGCGCGGGTGCCGCTTCCGGTTGTGCAGCAGGCGCAGGCGCTGGAGCTGGAGGTCCTTCGATCTTTTCCAGTTTTGCTTCTAAGATTGACAAAAGAACTTCAAGTTTTCCGATGTTCTTCGAAAACGTTTCAAGACGTTCGTCCACGGTTCGGACAAACTGGTTGAGGAAGGTGACAGTAGAGACATTGAAATGATTCATCATCAATAGCGTCTTCTGGATCGGAGCTGGAGGCAGCCGTGTGGCCTTCTCCAGCAACTTGGCCTGTGCCGTTGGGCTGTCCATGGTGCTGCAAGAGCAGGCGTGGAAGAGGCGCAATCAATGTTGTCTGCCGTTTACTGGTGGTGCCAATGGGTTTTCTCAAACCCAACGCGCTCCCTGTCCACCTCGCGCCTAGTCCACGTTGCAGTGTCACGTGACACAACGCAGCCCACTCAGCGCGAACAACAGGTGAAAAAGCACGCAATTTTTCAGGGGGTACAAAAAGGATGGGGGCGTACGGGAGGGTGTTCAGTTGCCTATGACTCCACGCTGACACCTCTGGTGATGTTTGTTGACGGTGTTTTGCAGTCGACAGGGCAGCAAGATGCTGTGGTCGCGCAAACGGCAAGGCGGCGAGGACGGGGATGAAGTTGAGAACGCTGACTTTGGAGATGTTGCGCGGTCGTATTGCCACCACCCAGCGAAAGAACGACAGATGGAAAGTCAGCAACAAGTGTAGCCATAGCAAGCCAACAAGGAAGCAAGGTACAGA
>ENA-OWNT01004421-OWNT01004421.1-seawater-metagenome-genome-assembly--contig:-NODE-4421-length-12359-cov-3.962058_pt1 | contig 12359 bp, 16 predicted proteins | sample MGYA00238136_ERZ651165 | MGnify/ENA primary metagenome ERZ651165 (study PRJEB26861, sample SAMN08777766) | seawater metagenome | isolation source: coastal seawater | place: USA: Florida | collected... | reverse complement strand
CGAACTCAAACACGGCAACCCGCTCGGCGCTGACATGCTGCGGCACGAAAAAGCGCAGCAGCATCAGATCCAGCAGCGTCGCGCCGCCCAGCCCGGCCGCAAGGCCGACGAAGTGCAGGAACCTGAGGCCGGTTTTGACGCTTTCCGCGGGATCATCAAGAAACAGGTTTGGAAGGGTTGAAATGTTCATGTTCGACCTTTGCGTGGCTTACCGGTTGCGGGCGGGTGCCTTCGCCATACATGATAATGATAATCACTCGCAACTAGAAAAGACACTTGCTCTGCGGCGAGTGCGCTGCAACGTAGCTCTTGCCGCCGCCCCGCAGCTTGGGTCACAAAGGCGCCGAGGCAATTCCAGGAGAGCAGCCAGATGACCCAATATGCCCTCATCATGCTGGCCGCAGGGCTTGGCATCCCGGTGCTGGCGGCGCTGAATGCGGCCCTGGGCAAGCTGATCGGCTCCCCGGCCTCCGCCGCGGTGGTGCTGTTCCTGATCGCGCTGATCGCCAGCATCCTCTACGCGCTGATCGCCGGCCCGCAGGCGCTGGCCAAGATCCCCGCCGCCCCCAAGCACCTCTTGCTGGCGGGGGTGCTGGTGGCCTTCTATGTGCTGTCGATCACCCACGTGGCGCCGCATTTCGGCGTCGGCAACGCGGTGTTCTTCGTGCTGGTCGGCCAGCTGGTCTCGGCCGCCGCCATCGACCACTTCGGCCTGTTCGGCGCCCAGGTCAGCCCGCTGACCCTGACCCGCGCGGCCGGTATTTCGGTGATGGCCCTGGGGGTCTGGATCACCCAGATGGCGTAAGGCGCAAGCGCCCTACCCGGAGACCTTCTTCACGAACTGCGATTTCAGGCCGATCGGACCCACCCCCGGCACCTTGCAATCAATGTCATGGTCGCCATCAACCAGCCGGATGCCCCGGACCTTGGTGCCGACCTTGATCACCGAGGACGTCCCCTTCAGCTTCAGGTCCTTGATTACCGTCACGGTGTCGCCGTCGCTCAGCAGATTGCCGACACTGTCGCGCACTTCCCTGGCGCCGCCGGCGGCGTCCGCCGCCGCCCACTCATGGGCGCATTCGGGGCAGATCAGCAGGGCATCCACCTGATAGGTATAGGCAGAGGAACATTCGGGGCACGGCGGCAAGGTGTCAGACATGCCCCGCCAATAGCCGGCAAAGCGGAGCAACGCCAGCCACAGATCGGTCTCCACTGCCTAGCCGGTTCCGGTGCCATCCCCGCCCGCCTGCTGTCCGGCGAGAGTTACCAGGACATGGTGCAGAACCAGCTCCGCGCCCTGCGCGCACGGCGGATGCTGACCGGGAGCTTCCGCTGCAAGGCTTGAGACCCCGCCCTTAGTCCCCGGCCCCTTTGCCGCTGACCTTGATGTTGCCTTGCAGCTGGGCACCGTTTTCGGTGGACATGGTCTGGGCCGAAACATCGGCCTGCACCTGGGAGCTCGCCGCCAGCCGCAGGTCGTCGCACTGGATCTTGCCGCTGTAGATGCCTTCCACCGTGACCGATTTGGCGCTCAGCGCGCCATCAACTGTGCCGCCTTCCAGCACCGTCACCGCCTGCGCCGACACATCGCCGACAACCCGGCCGCGGACTTCGACGCTGCCCTGGCTGGAGGTGATATTGCCCTCGATGGTCACATCTTCTTCGATCACGGAGTTCGCCACGTCGCAGCCCTTTACTTTGCCTTTGATGCCAGCCTAGCCCGGAAGCCGCAGCTTGGCCACCTGATAGCAAGCCGCCGCCCCGCGCCATAGCCCGCCCTGCGCCCTGCGGCAGACTTCCGCCGACTTGCACCGGAACGCCTTGGGCCGTCCCGGGCCGCCCTTTCATCTTTTCGGAAGTACTCGCGTCCCGCTGCCCGGCAGGCGCCATCCCCAACGGGAGCGGAGCATCCTTGATGCGCCAGCGACGGGCGGGAGGATTCACCCGCGGCCGATATAGGGCATTTTGGTCGCCATCACTGTCATGAACTGCACATTGGCTTCCAGCGGCAGATTGGCCATGTGCAGAACCGATGCTGCCGCATCCTCCACCGCGAAAGTGTGCATCGGCTCTCCGCCCGGATTGGCGTCCGCATGGCGCTGGCTCAGGTCCTCGACCATCGGGGTCCGGGTATTTCCGATGTCGATCTGGCCGCAGGCGATGCCGAAAGGCCGCCCGTCCAGCGACAGGCTTTTGGTCAGGCCGGTGATCGCACTGATCTCTTTCTCGTCAAGGCAATTGTAGTAATAGCCCTTCTCTCCGAGGTGACCGAGCCCGTCGATCTGGCTGCCGATGCCGACCCAGGTCTGCAGGATGTCATCGTTGTAGTTGCCGGGATAGCCAAAGGCCGTTAGCTTCTGGCCGCCCTGCTGGTTGGGCTGAACCACCTGCAGGTTCAGGCTGCGTGGCGCAAAGGCCGGAGTCTTGGAATCGATGACGATGCCCAGAGGCGTGGATTTCCCCTGTTTGATCAGCTTGGCCGCCATCAGTGTGTTTTCCGGCGTGACCAGGTTGGCAGAGCCGATCTCGTCATCGGCGCCCCACTTCGATTCACGGCAGTCCTGCGCAAATGCAGTGGTCGCGGCCATGGTAATAGCGCAGGCAAAGCCTGCTATGGTTGTTATTTTCAATGTATTTCCTCCCATAGAACGGGGGCCGAAACAGTTTTTCGGCCCCGAACTTACTTAGCGTAACACCAAGATTACCACGATGGGTAGAAAAATTTTCCGCAGAGTAGAAGGCAGCGATCAGGCCGGTTTGACCTGATCGGGGTGCGCCGCGGCAAAGGCGGGATGGGCGGCACAGGAGGTTTCAACGGTCAGGCAACGGGGCAGGTCGGTAATGTCCACCTCCCACCTGTGCGCATTGTAAAGCTGTGGCATCAGGCAGATATCGGCCAGACCCGGCGTATCGCCGCAGCAATAGGGGGCTTGGTCAAACCCGGCCAGCAGCGTCTCAAAGGCGATCAGGCCGGGGCGGATGAACCGCTGCATCCACGCTTGCCGCGCGCCGTCGCGACCGCCGGACATCTTGTCTGCCTCGGCGGCCACAGAGAGGTTGCAGACCGGGTGAATGTCCACTGCAATGGCATGGGCCAATGCCATGGCCCGGGCCCGGTCGCCGGGGTCTCCGGGCAACAGCTTCAGGCCGCGCGTATTGTCAAGGTAATCAAGGATCGCCAGCGACTGGGTCAGCCGCAAACCGTCAATGTCCAGCACCGGGACAAAGCCTTGCGGGTTGCGGGCCAAGTGGTCGTGTCCCCTGTGGTCTCCTTTAACCAGATCTACCGGCACAGCGCGATAGTCGATCCCGGCAAGGTTCAGCGCGATGCGCACCCGGTAACTGGCGGACGAACGCCAGTAATCATACAGAACCACGTCCATGTAGCCCTCCCAAGCTCTTAAGACAGAACAACCGGCGCTGGTGCCGGTTGTCCACTGATATCACGGTACAGGATCAGACGTCGCTGAGTTCCTTGGCGTGCATCCATTCGGCGTGTTTGGGCGCCTTCTTGGTCCGCGACCATTCTTCCAGCATGTCCCATTTCACTTCGTTCAGCCGTGCCAGCATGGCCTCTTCCTCGGGGTCCGGGCAGGCCAGCTCGACACGGTGGCCGTTGGGGTCGAAGAAATAGATCGAATGAAAGATCGAATGGTCGGTCACGCCCAGAACATCGACGCCCTTGGTCTCCAGATGCTCTTTGAACTCCAGCAGTTCGGCGCGGTCCTTGACCTTGAAGGCGATGTGCTGGACCCATTCGGGCGTGTTGGGGTCGCGCCCCATCTCGGGCTTGGTGGGCAGTTCGAAAAACGCCAGGACGTTGCCGTCGCCCGCATCCAGGAACAGGTGCATATAGGGGTCGGGTTCATGGGTGGACGGGACATGATCCTCGGCGATGGCCAGGATAAAATCCATGTTCAGCATCTCACCATACCATTCCACGGTTTCCTTGGCATCCTTGCAGCGATAGGCGACGTGGTGAATTTTCTCGATTTTCATTGTCTTACTCCTCCATCTTGAACGCGGCCGCGTTCAGCGCCTGGTTCAGCACTTGGCGGTCGCCGATATGGTTGGCCAGGATCAGGATCAGCCGGGCGTTCAGTGCCTCGCTGTCGGATTTTTCCAGCCCTTCGTGGGCTTCCAGCAGGTCGGCGTAGAAATCATCGGCATTGTCGATGTTCGGGGTCAGGGTCAGGTCGGACATGGGTGTTACTCCTTGCCGGTGGCGCGGCGGATCGCGGCGCGGAACAGGTTGTCGTCATAGGTGGCGCGCCGGGCGGCGATGTGCTGGTCCGGGCGGATCAGATAGACCCCCGATTCCGCGTCGCCCAGATACCGCTCCTTGAGCGCAAGTGTCGGATCGTCCTTGACCGACAGCGCCAGCCTCGTGACCGTCACGCCGTCTTCCACGATCTCGTCCGGCGCATCGGCGTCGATGGTCAGCAGGGTGAACCGGTCGCCCAGTTCCTGCAGCAGGTAACCGTCGCCCAGTGGCACGTCGGGGTGCGCGACCACGCGTTCCTGGTCAAACACCTGCATCTGGCCCAGGCCGTCGCAGGTCGGGCAGGCGCCGGTCGGATTGTTGAACGAGAACAGCCGCGGTTCCAGTTCGCCGATGGCCCAGCCGCAGACCTTGCAGGCGTAGCGCGAGGAGAAGGTGATCGACTCACCCTCACGGTTGTAGGGCGCCAGCGTCGCCACGCCATCGGCCAGATTCAGCGCGGTTTCGAAGGATTCGGCCAGGCGCTGCTTCAGATCCTCGCGAATCTTGAAGCGGTCGACCACGGCTTCGATCGTGTGCTTGGTCTTCTTGTTGAGTTCCGGCGCCTCATCCAGCTCGACCACGGTGCCGTCGATGCGCGCGCGGATGAAGCCCTGGCTGCGCAGCTGCTCGATGATCTGCTTGTGCTCGCCCTTGCGGCCATCAACGACCGGCGCCAGCAGCATCCAGGCCGAGCCCTCTTCATGCTCCAGCGTCTTGTCGACCATCTGGCTGACGGTCTGGGCGATCAGCTCGCCGCCGTGATCGGGGCACGACGGGATGCCGGTGCGGGCATAGAGCAAGCGCAGGTAGTCGTAGATTTCGGTGACGGTGCCGACCGTCGAGCGCGGGTTGTGCGAGGTCGACTTCTGCTCGATGGAGATCGCCGGCGACAGGCCTTCGATGGAGTCGATGTCGGGCTTTTCCATCATCGACAGGAACTGACGGGCGTAGGCGGACAGACTCTCGACGTAGCGGCGCTGGCCCTCGGCGTAGATCGTGTCGAAGGCCAGCGAGGACTTGCCCGAGCCTGACAATCCGGTGATCACGATCAGGCGGTCGCGCGGCAGCGTCAGGTCGACATTGCGCAGATTGTGCGTGCGCGCGCCGCGTATCTCGATGGTGTCCATAGGGGGCGGAAACCTGTCGCCGGAGGGAACGGGAAAGCGCGAAAGTTTAGCAGCGTGTCGGGTGATACCATGCACACGCGTTTCCTTCTTCTTGTATTGCCTTCCGGATGAATTCCCTCGAACGCCGCGCCGTGGGTGGCCTGGCGCTGGTCTATTGGCTGCGCATGCTGGGCCTGTTCATGGTGCTGCCGGTGCTGGCCGCCTACGCCGATGACTATGCCCGCGCCACGCCGGTTCTGGTGGGGCTTGCGGTGGGTGTCTACGGCCTCACCCAGGCCGTGCTGCAGCTACCGTTCGGGCTGGCCTCCGATCGACTGGGGCGGATTCCGGTCATCGTGTTCGGCCTGGTCGTGTTCTTTGCCGGCAGCCTGGTCGCCGCCTCGGCGGAGTCCATCGAGTGGCTGATTGTCGGGCGGGCCTTGCAGGGTGCCGGCGCCGTTGCCGCGGCGGTCAACGCGCTGCTGGCCGATTTGACCCGACCGGCCGTGCGCACGACCGCAATGGCGATTCTGGGCATTTCGATCGGCATGGCGTTCCTGGTGGCGCTGATGATTGGCCCGGTGCTGACCGCATGGCTGGGCCTGGCTGGCGTGTTCCGGCTGGCGGCGGCGTTCGCCTTCCTCGCGATTCTGGTCCTGCTGGGGCTGATTCCCCGGCCGGAGCGGCGCGAGCCGACGACCTTGGTCAGCGGGCTGAACGCCGCGCTGCGCGACACGCGTCTGCATCCCCTCTACGCGGGCATTTTCGTGCTGCATGCGGCGATGACCGCGGTGTTTGTCGCGGTCCCCGTGTTGCTGAGCCGGCGGCTGGGCGTGGATGCCGGCGAGCAGTGGTCGGTGTTCGCCCCGGCCATGCTGGTGTCCATTCTGCCGTTGCCGATCCTGATCTGGCTGGCCGAGCGGCGCGGGCATCAGGCCGCAGTCGTGCTCGTTTGCATTGCCATCGCGGCGGTGTCGCTGGTCGGCATGACGCGGGTGGTCGCAACCGGTTCGATGTTCCTGGCGCTGAGCGTCTACTTCGCCGGCTTCAACCTGCTGGAGGCGACCATGCCGTCGCTGGTCTCGCAGGCCGCGCAGGTCGAGGCGCGCGGCGCCGCGCTGGGCATGTACTCCACGGCCCAGTTCCTCGGCGCGTTCACCGGCGGCGCAGCCGGCGGCTGGATCATGGCCGGCTGGGGGCTCAATGGCGTGCTGGTCGCCGCGGGTGGCCTGCTTGCGAGCTGGCTGCTGTTTGCGCCGCGTACGCCGTGGCGAACACTCAAGGCAGCCTGATGATTCGGGCGCTGTGGTCAGCATGACCCGACTGCGGGTACGCTAACCGGCTTCTTCAAACCAGCTTTTCGGGGACTCTCGCATGGCACGCGGCATCAACAAGGTCATTCTCGTCGGCAACCTCGGGGCGGACCCGGAAACCCGGCGCATCCCGAGCAGCGGTGCGCAGGTCACCAATATCCGGATCGCCACGTCCGAGACCTGGCGCGACAAGCAGTCCGGCGAGCAGAAGGAACGAACCGAATGGCACAGCGTGGCGTTTTTCGGCCGTCTGGCGGAGATCGCCGCCGAATATCTGCGCAAGGGTTCACAGGTCTACGTCGAAGGCTCGCTGCGTACCCGCAAGTGGCAGGGCAATGACGGCCAGGACCGCTACACCACCGAAATTATCGCCAACGAGATGCAGATGCTTGGCGGACGCGGTGGCTCCGGAGGTGGTGGTGGCGGCTTCGGGGGCGGTTCCTCGTCCGGTGGCGGCTACGGCGGCGGCGGTGGTGGCGGCGGCAACTACGGTGGCGGCCGATCCGGCGGTGGCAATGGCGGCAACGCGCCGTCGCCGCAGCCGGTTGATGACTTCGGCGACGACGACATTCCGTTCTAAAGCCTCAGGCGTCCAGCCAGCGTTCGGCCACGCGGGGCACATGCTCGCAGGCATTGCCCCGCAACCAATCGAACCCGTCCGGGCAGCGGGCCAGTTCCGGCGCGACGATCACCCGTTCGCCGGCGTTGACGGCGTGATGCACCCAGTCGGCCACCGGCCAGACCTGCAGCGAGGTGCCGACGACGAGAAAGCGATCGGCGGCGCGGATGCGGTCCAGGCTGTCATCAATGTGCCGCACCGTCTCGCCGAACCAGACCACGTCCGGACGCAATTGGGCGCCGTCTTCGGCGAGATCGCCCAGACGGATGTCGCGATCCTGCATGGCCACCTTCAATGACGGCGTGCGGCTGCTGCGGGCGGTCATGATCTCGCCGTGCACATGCAGCACGTCGGTCGAGCCGGCGCGCTCGTGCAGGTCGTCGACATTTTGCGTGACCACTGTGACCTGATGGCGCTGTTCCAGCGCGGCCACGGCCCGGTGCGCGGCGTTGGGCTCGGCATCGCGCACCATGGTGCGGCGAAAGTTGTAGAAATCGAGCACCCGCTGCGGATCATCGGCGAAGGCCTCCGGGGTGGCCAGGGTTTCGGCGCGAACACCGTTCCATAACCCGCCCGCGCCTCGGAACGTGGGCAGGCCGCTTTCGGCGCTGATGCCTGCGCCGCTGAGTACAACAATCTTCAAGAGCTTCTTCTCCGGACTTGGTGACACGGGTTTCGATCGCCCCTCCCATTGGAACCTGCGTCGTCCTTCGGCGCGACCGCTTGCCACGATATGCCTCCCTTGACTACGGTCAGGCACAGGGGCGCGTGCGCTGGTGATGCCGCGCCGGAACAGGCAGGGAAGCATGTTTCATCGCGTGAATCGATCTTGGCGATCGCCGTCGCTTGGTGCGGTGGCCCTGCTGCTTGGCGGCATGGGGTTGCTGGCCGGCTGCGACGGGCTGGCCGCCACGCAGGCGTCGGAGATTCCCAAGGGCTTTCGCGGGGAGTGGAATCTGCATTTCGAGGATTGTGGCAGCGGCCGCAACGACACGCGGCTTCGCGTCGATGCCGAGAAGATCCAGTTCTACGAGAGCACCGCCTATGTGCAGGCCGTGGAGCGCATTTCGCCGCAGGAGATTCGCGTGGACCTGCGATTCAGCGGTGAAGGCGATTTCTGGAGCCGGACCTACCACTACCGGCTGTCCAACAACCGCCAGGCGCTGATTGACCTGAGTGGCGAGAGCGAACTGCGCCGTTACCGTTGCGCTCAGGCTGGTTAGTCGCGGCTACTCGGCGTAACCGAAACGCGCGGCGGTGGGCCAGGTGATCCGGCGGATCAGGTCGAGTTCGCTGGCCTCGAAGGCCGGTTGGTAGTAGTCCGGCAGCTTCAGCCGCGCCGCGGCGGCCTCGATGACGGGGTGGTCGATGTCCAGCCCGCAGTGCGTGTAGGCGGACTCCAGCACTGGTTCGGAATCCTTGCAAAGTGCTTCGTAGCGGATGACCTGACAGGCGTCGCGCAGCGCCGGATTGGCATCGAGCTGGTCGGCCACGGTGCTGTAGACCATGGCCCAGTACTTGGCCCAGCCTTCCACCTCGCGCCCGCGCGCCCACAGGTCCTGTACTTCAAGAATCGCGTCGTCGTCACCGGTGTGCATCGGCCGCCGGTCCAGGCCGAACTCGAAATGGCCAACGCGGCGCATGTGGTCCAGCGAGCGTGGATGGGCCTGTTCGCCAGCCTCGAACAGAGTCTGCTGCTTCATCAGCGAGGCGATGTGCCACACCGGATCACGGATGGGTAGCAGAAAGCGGGCGTCCGGAAACAGCTTGAGGATGTATTCCAGGCGCATCAGGTTGTAGTTGCCCTTGGCGACGTAGCGCGCAGCGCCGCGAATCGCCAGCAGCTTGCGGATGTGCTCGCGGTAGAAGGCCTCGAACGGCGGGTGCCGTGTGCTGTCGTTGAGCACGTTGCTGTGGGCAGGGTTGTGCGTCTCCTGGAAGAACGCCATCCACAGCACCTCCTCGAAGGCTTCCGGGCTGCGCGAGGTGACGCTGATGCCGTCGCCATGCGCGCGCTCCTTGGCGTCTTCCTTCGGTTCCGGCACGCGCGACAGCCAGCGATTCCACAGCCAGGGCGTCATCACCGGCGGGAAGTCCCGGTACTGGTGCGTGCCGACATCGGCGTGCTCGGCCAGCAGCTCCAGCAGGATGGTGGTCCCGGAACGCGCCAGGCCGGCGATGTAGATCGGCGCCTTGATCTCCACGCTGGCGATGGCGTCCTCGGCCATCCGCGTGTCGAAGTTGCCGAGGCCGATGGCCGACTCGGGATGGTTGTGCTGCCAGCCGCTCATCCAGTGCATCCAGGTCGGCACGGCGAAACTGCCGACGGCGGCCTCGCTGGGTTTGGATCGGGCGGTGCGTTGGGGTGTATGGATATTGTTCATTGGATTTTTGCCCAGCGGTACATCAGCAGGGAAACGACGAACATGACGGGCATGAACACGGCTAGCCAGGATCGGAGCCATTCCGGTCCGAACGGCAGGACATGCCGCTCGGGCAGCGCGATCCACACCTGCTCGACCGGCCCGTCCTCGGGTAGATAGCCCAGCGGGTTGTCCGCCAGCCAGTGCCACCACGGTCGCTTGGTGACGATGCCTACCGGCGCGGTCATGTCGATCTCGGCGACAACCCGCGAGCCTTCGAGCACCGACAGTGAGGCGGGTTGGCTGCCACCATCCCAGCGGGTCACGGCACCCTCGGGCACGGTGCGCACCGTCGGCGGATCATCCGGCGGCGGCAGGCGATGGCCGTAGTAGGTCTCCGCCCACAGCAGCAAGCTCAGCAGTGGCACGATGGCCAGCAACGTGCCCGGCACGACCAGACCGACATGGCGCAGCGCGGTCGAGAACTGCCGCTTGATCAGCGGTCCGGCATCGGCGAAGTCCCCGTCGAAGGCGTTCAGCCGCGCCCGCGCCTCACGGGCCTCGGTCTTGGCTTCGGCGATGCGCGACTGCGGCGACAGCCACTTGTAGAGCAGCATGGTCACGATCGCGGCCAGCCCGGCCCAGATGACCAGGCGCAGCCAGTCGGGCAGCGCGGTGGCCATCAGCCGGTCCGCTGTCGAAAAGACCGGAGCCGGCGAGTCGAAGATGCCCATGGATGACTCCCTTTCGCGGGTGGGTCAGGCCGTGCGCCCGGATTCCGGGCCCTGCGGCTGGCGGACGTCGGCGGCCGGATCATCCGGTGTGTCGTCCACGGCCTCGGCCTGCTCCGCCTGGGCGGCCAGCCTGCGGCGACGGCGCGCGCGGCGGATGGGCCATAGCAGTACGAACAGCACGGCGGCCCCCAGCGCGGCGATCAGCCCCCACAGCGCGCCCAGCAGGCTCAGTCCGGCGCCGGGGCCGACATAGGCCTGGGCCGCGGCCATCGGGGCGATGCACGCCAGCATCGCCAGCGCGACTTGCAGGCTTCGGTGGTTGGTTTGCTCGGGTTTGTGGTGCATGGCTTAGCTCCTGGTTGCGGATTGCAGGCGTGCGCGGAATGCCGGTGTCAGTTCGTCCGGCGTCAGGCGCTGTCCGGAGGACACGACGGGAATGAACTGGTCGTTGTCGCCCCCGCGGACGGGGTTGATGAACTCCCACACGATGTCGCCGTCCGGCGAGACTTCCAGCAGGCGGCCACCGTCGGATTCGGTGATCAGGTAGTTGCCGTTGGGAAACTTGGTCACGGCCGCGCGCAGCTTGCTTTCCAGCGGCTTGTCGGCGCTGCCCACGTAGGAGAAAACGGCGCCACCGGTGCTCGGGTCGACTTCGAGAATCCGGCTGCGGTCGCCGTCGGTGTAGTGCCCGTAGTTGTCGAACACGGTGAAGTTGCCGTTCGGCCAGGCCTGGATGGAATGCTGGCCATGCCAGGGACCCTTGGTGGCCCAGGTCATTTCGCCGGAGTCCAGGTCGATCAGCGCGGGCGCGGCGGGGTGGCGCATCGAGATCAGCACCTGATTGCCCTTGCCTCGGGCCGGCGCGAAGACCGCTGCGAGCTCGTCGTCGATCAGTTGGATGCTGTTGGTGTGCAGCGGATCTTCCAGCGCGAAATAGGGAATCGCGGTCAGAATGATCTGGTACTTGGAATCGTAGAACGCATCGAAGACCGAGATTTGCTGTTGCGGCTGCCCGGTCTCGCCATCGATGACGACCACCTGGTCGTCGAGGAATGGCTTGGCCAGCGAGGAGAAGACCTCGTAGCGGGTATCACGAAAGCCGTGGGTGAGCGCCAGCACACGGCCGTCGGAGCCGAGGTCGAAGTCGTGATGCACGGCGCCGTGGTACGACCAGATCACCTCGGAGTCGGCGTTGAGCTTCACCATGCCGTAGCCCCAGGGCGTGTCGGCCGCGGCGATGTAGATCGCGATCAGGTCACCATCGGGCTCCATGATGGCCTTGCGCCAGTACATCAGGTCGTCCCGCTGCGCCGGGCGGCCATCGGGTGTGCTGTCCCAGAGTTCGCGGTACGGCAGGCTCCAGCGGTGAACCTCCTGGCCGTCCATGTCGATCAGGTGGGCGCTGGTGCTGCCGCCGCGGGTATAGAGGGTGTAGCCCTGATACGCCCGGGCCGGGTCATGGATCGTGGTGCCGCGGGCATCGGTGCGCGCCTCGCGCCACTGGTCCGTCTGCACGTAGGAGTTCTCGATCTCGCGCCGGAGCAGTAGCGCGCGGCCCGCCTTGTAGGCATTGGCCAGCGGTTCGGCCGGGAAGACCTTCGTCAGCATGACCGCCGCCCCGCCGAGGAAGGCGAGGAACAGGCATGCAACGAAAAACGCGGCAAAGCCGAGGCGGTCCGAATTGTCCATGCAGAGAACCCTCGTTCTGGGTTCCCCCGCCCGTCGCGGTCCCTGACAGGCCCGCGACGTCTCCTTGCCTGCTCAGACTCTGCCCCATTTCATTTGGTTCCACGGCGACGTTCACGCCGCGTGGGACGAAGCTTTGGTATTCTCCGCGCCCGCGACGGGCAGCCCGCCGCCCGGTTTGTACGAATCTCCAAGCGCGATCATTTCGATGTTCAACCGTTTTCTTGTTGTCTGCACCGGCAATATCTGCCGAAGCCCCATGGGCGAATACCTG
>ENA-OWNT01004420-OWNT01004420.1-seawater-metagenome-genome-assembly--contig:-NODE-4420-length-12359-cov-4.055854_pt1 | contig 12359 bp, 2 predicted proteins | sample MGYA00238136_ERZ651165 | MGnify/ENA primary metagenome ERZ651165 (study PRJEB26861, sample SAMN08777766) | seawater metagenome | isolation source: coastal seawater | place: USA: Florida | collected... | reverse complement strand
CAACCCTGCTTCCGGAGGACGGCAAACCATGCTTGTGCATTTCGCTGCTTAGCTCATTGAGACTAAGCGTGTACCACCGTCGACTTCGAGGTGAAGGGCTAGACGGTGAAGATGTGTTCCGTGGTCGCCTGCGAACAGAGTTTGGGGAGCCTTGAGGAGGAGTTCCATGCATTCGAGGTGAGCGAGTCTTCGCTGGCGAAACTGAAGGACTGCGTATGGCAGGACTGAGTTGGGCCGCACCAGCACGCGATGTTTCATCAGAGCTTTCAGACATTGCGATGGCAGCTGAAGCACCTGCTGCAGACGGAGAACTGTCCTTGTGGGCACGACCCGGTGACTCATTGATGGTGGAAAGGACCGGCGAACCACTTTCACTTGAACGAGCTTCTTCTGCTTGCGTGCCCGCCGTCACTGTGGCTGTCGCACCGGCGGCCTTGCTAGAATCGGTCGCCGCAGCGATAGGGCTATCCGGCTTTGTGGGCACAGATGCAGTCGAGGTTGCGCTGGGTAAGGAATTTGAGGGGCCGAACGACGGGCCAGACTCCGAAGTGCAATCTTGAGTAAGAAGATCGCTTAAAGATATGTCGAAGGGGTCATCCTCTTCGTCGTCGTCGTCACGAGCTGCGGGCTGAACAGTATTCTCAGCGCTATCATCACCAGGCAGCGTAGTACTGTCCGGCAGAACATCGTTGCATGCGGCGTCGAGGTCCTCTTCGTCTTCGTGGTCGATGTGATATCTGGGCCTTACTGTATCAAACATCCCGCTGCCCCGACGACGCCGTCTCTTCTTTTGGATGCGATCTAGTGCATCCGTGTCCGTCTCAAGCTCGTCAACAGTCGCGACTACGTTGGCATCAACTTCCGCTTGAGCCAGGCGCCTGGTCATGCCATGTTTGTCGCCGTTTGCGGGAAGGTTTCGTTCGCGCAAGAGATCTTGCAACTCTGTGATGGACATTTCCTCATATTTCTCGCGTGCCGCGTTGAACTCACCATCGTCGATGTCTGACGCGAGGCTGCACCGCCGCGACGAACGCCTTGACGATGATCGTTGACTGACTCTCGCACCCGCAGCCGGCTTTGCTTTTGCCTTCGAATTACCCTTTGCTTTGTTCCTGCCTTGTGCTTTGCCCTTGGCTTGTGCCTTGCCTTTTGTCCTGGTCTTCGGTTTCGATTTGGCACGAGAAGGCTTCGATCGACGAACCTCGCTACGTGCTGATCGCGCGCTAGGGTCATCCACCTTGGACGCACTCATGAGGTCATTCTCATTGTAATTAACTGTCGCGGCGGCTGCTGCACGAGCACTGCGTCGTTGCCCAGTAGCTTGTCGCTGCATAGCACCAAAGAAAGATCCGAAGACATTTGCTCCAGGCCCAACGTCACTGGCTCCGCCGCCGCCGCCGCCGCCGCCGCCGCCGCCAGACACTGCCGAAGTTCCTGCAGCGCCATGATTGCCACCACGTGGAATATATTCAGCTGTGGAGTTGTGGATGTCGCTGTACGTCCGAAACGTGTCAATGGCCCGTGCTCTGTCACGAAGACAATTCTGTATTCCTTCCTCGATTTCATTCAGTTGCGCTACCAATTCATCTTCATTGAAGGGCACGGGGTCATTCTCCATTCCCGGCATTGCCTCCGCTCCGTTGAGAGCAGGAGGAACATGCGGCTTTCCGCTCTCCATGGCGTCAGGGTGAACGCCCACCACGAGCACTTCATTTTCTGCTGACAACATCTTTTGAAGGCAATACGGGTCGTCCTGCGTGAGGGCGCGACTCTCCCGAACATATTTTTGTAGCTTCACCTCATACTCACGCAACATGTCGTAGTAGTCACTGCCCATACTCTCAAGTAGCAATCGTGATCGCTTTTGCGCGGACATGACGTCAATGTATGCAACCCAATCAGGATCACGGTCCTCGGCTCGTGCGTTTTCGTAGTCATCAATACCCATAGTTCCCAAAGACCGAAATTCGTTGCTGAGGCCAAGGGAGACTGAACCTCTGCTCACTATTCCACTGCTGCCTCCAAGAAGACGGCGATACTCCCGCACGTCGACCGAAGAAAACCCCACGTTGCAGCTCTTGCTGTTGGGGCGCCGAGACTTGTTCATCGCAATGCGCTCCTGTGTACGCGCTTCCTCTACGTCATTAATTTGATTCACTTGGTCCGATACCGAACAGAAACTGTCAAAGAATACGTTGCCCTCCGCTTCAATTCCCTCTTCCCCTTCATCTTCTTCTTCTTCTTCTTCTTCTTTGATTTCTTCTTCCTTAACGTCATTTTGATGGTCCTGATTGTCGCCAGAATCATCTCCGCCGCCATCGCCGTCGCCGTCGCCACCGCCACTGGAATCACGAGGAGGGGGTCGGACTTCTTGGCCTTCTTCATCGAGCTCCGCCTTCATCTCGCATATTTTGCGAAAAGACATGGTTGTGAACCACGCTTTGGAACCCACACCGACGAGTGGTGTGCGATCGAAGTTTTGTTCAACTTACTTACTTAGCGCAAATTTCAAGAACGCTGCACACAGCAATGCTGTGACTGCAGGTCGCCTCGAAAAGTTGAGCAGAAACTCAAGTGAATTTGAACCCAATAACTATTGCGTCGCAGTCTTCAAGCACACGCACGGCCAAACTAAGGCGGGCCAGCAGACGAGCGGCTATAAAGGTTGGTCTTGCGTGACAAATGGGATACCGCATCTACGCGAAGAACAATAGGAGCCCGCACCTTGTTCACAGTACCTCGGTAACGTTAACCGGAACGTTGATTGCACCAAACAAAGCAAAAGCCCATGAGTCTATCCCCGAAACGTAAACTGCACACACGTGACGGACATCCGCCAACACGAAGACTTACTCGAACGGCGTGTTCAACAGAGTGCTGCGTGCTTGTCGTTGCGGCGGTGGTCATTCGGGCTTACATGTACGAGGTACTGCAATCGCACACACACACACACACACACACACACACACAAGCAGCACTTACATCACAAGCAGCAACGTACCACAACGACAACACGCAACAAGCGACAGACTACAACAGTTCCCGACGACAGAACGAACGACGACGAACTACAACGAACGACGAACGAACGACGAACGACGAACGACGACGAACGACGAACGAAGCGCCGCCGAACGCCGAACGCCGAACGCCGAACGCATTTTTCATAATTCGGTGGTTTGGCGGCGGACTGACTGACTGATTATCATTGGCTGGCAGTGAACGTCCGACGATGACTGGCTGACTGGGAATAATGACATTGAATATACCCATAAACGGTAATACGTGGTTTAGTCTCATTATCACTGTTGCGAATTCGTGATTCTCGAATGTAGATATAATTCGTGAGGTTGAAAGTGAGATCACGGACCAACAGATCACATGGCGTGTCGATGAGGTTCGAGTCGCGCGGTCAATGGGCGTTGTGTAATGGGTAGGAAGGCGACGGGAAGTGTCACCTAGCACGTTGTTGTGCGTGGTCGCGGAATTTGAATTGTGTTGGGAGTGAGTGAGTGAGTGAGTGAGTGAGTGGAGGGGAAGAAGGCTGACACGCTGCTGTGAGTGAGTGGGCGGCCAGCTGTTGGCTGAGAGCTGAGCTGTTCGTTCGTCGGTCGGTCGAGTGAGTGAGTGAGTGAGTGAGTGAGAGTGAGAGAGTCAACCAACCGTCGTTTGTTCGTTCGTTCGTTTGGTTGAACGATTGCTGCGCGCACTCACTCACTGACACTCACTGTCACTCACTGTCACTCACTGTCACTCACTGTCACTCACTCACTCACTCGGTGTCTGACTTAATGGGACCTAATTATCCCGTTATGAAGCTCAGCGAGCCTTGTGGTTCTTCAGTGTCCTCTATGGCTTAAATCCACGGTTTCATCGTTATGGTATATTGATGTCCCTTATGGAAGCTCAGTGGACATTGTGGTTCTTCAGTGTCCATTATGCTGTCAACCTGCTCCAATGCTGCGATGTGTCCACAGCCACTCACTGCAGACGACCCAGTTCAACGAATCGGCGCACCAACAATGGCCCAAACAACGCGCGAAGACCACAGCGAAGTCGATTGTTGAACAGCGACCGACGACCAACCGACGACCATGACCTCGACATAATGACGACGAAAACTGACACGGCCGACAACGCGTCACGCGTCACGCGTCACCGGTCACGCACTGGCCAAATGCCACTGGCCAAATGTCACTCGTCGCGCACGAAGTTTGCAAGACTCGAATTTCGAAGTTGCGTGCACAACCTTTGACAAGAGCTCGCTTGTCGCTGCGTTGGCGGGACGCAGATTACCAAGAGTAGTTAGTCCAACGCAGGCGTTAGTGGTGTTTTGCTGGGTGGCTCATAAAAGGATCTGGCATTTTAAAGTTTGCGAGGCGTGCAATTGGAACGGGGAGCACGATGCGAAACGAACCAGCATTTTCAAGTTTTGCGAAGTGTCGAGCGCACAAATGCGAAGCTCACCAGAACGGAAATGCAACAATAAGCACCTGAACAAGCAAGAGTCTCAACAAACAACAACAAGAATTGTTGTCATAACGCTGGGGGATCAACACACTCCACCTCCGATTGTCATCCAAAGGAACTTCAATCTTTGCGCCAGTTTACAATGTTGGCTGACTAGCAGTTGTTGGGGTTTCGAAGTTGACGGATCTTTATATCCTTGGCACTGCCACCGGCATCACATCCGCGGGCAGAATGCCATTATCATGCGACGAAAAGCAAGTTTTTGTGAGTGCTTACATGTCTTCTTCGTGTGCACGCGCAGGTGTGGATGTGCCAGATCCAACGGCAGCTGTCGTTGTGTGTCGGGATCAATGGCAGCGTTTGCGGGTGGAAGTGCCGTCTCCTTAACTGACGAGATCCTGCACTTAGTGCACTGGCAACCAATGCTGGCGCTGGTAACTACGGATTTCGAGTCGTGGAATTGGCAGACTCGACCCATCCTACATTCGTGGGGTCAATCATGAATGATGACACTCACTTGAGTCGGTTGCTGTGTCTCCGAGCAAAAACGTAGTGTATGTGACTTCATCTGGTTCTGATAACGTCAATGTTGTCAACGTCCCAATTCCAAGAAGGCCACCCACAGTTGGAACAGTCTTTGACTCAGTTTCTCGGAATGGAGCATACGGTATTTGACACAGACAAGTCGACAACCGATGTGCTTCACGGGTCGATCCAGCGAGTCCAACAGCATTGTCAATTCTGCGTCGAGCAAACTGCATGACGATATTATGATAGCCATATAATTCCAAATCAATGGATATTCTCTGTCTTATAAGAGAAGTTCTTCACGATGTTGTTCTAGCCACAGCATTTCCAACCGATAGATAACTTTTCACAGTGATGTGTACACCGGACGCCATTGCGATCTTGTTGGATCTCAGCTAGAATTTTACCATCACGGAACTACACAAGTGCCAAAGCTAAGTCGCCGAATTCCCAGCTTTGATCAACTTTGCGCAAAAGTCGATTTTTCTCTGTCTCTGATTTCCAACACTTACCCGTAGTCGTAGTTCTGTACGGCAGTGCTCGGCGACGGCGATACAAACGTAAGATATAATAGGCACAACGGCCCCCTGTTGTATTCACACGTAATGTCCACTGTGCCTGCCAACTCAATGCAGCTGTGATCTGAAGCCAAATACACCAATCGCCAGCCGCAGCTAGCTCCCTCTGTGCGAGTCACCGGTTAAAAATGTAGAGCTGCAATAATGGTCCACAATGTCATGTCAATGAGCAGATTGCGCGTTGCAGCTGCGAAGTGTGTAGTGTTGCGAACTAGTAGCTGCCACACCTGTCACTGACGAGCAGATATTCGTAACTTGTGTTAGTTTTGTTATAAAAATGAGAATATACTTAATACCGCAGGGACACGACTTGCTTGCATATCACCTCTGAATTTTGCTTCAGAACGTTGTGGATCTACACAGCTTTGTTTCCCTCAAGGAATTCATTCAGAGAAGAAATTATCTTCATCTGCTCGGCTAGTTCTTTGTCCATGGCCGACATTATCTCGCTGTGCTCAGCAATACGCTTGGAATGAGCATCCAATTTTTTCAATGAGCTTAGCTCCATCTTCTCATGCTCCTCGACACCAGACTTGGCTTCTTCCAACTCACGACGCTCATAGAAAAAGTCAAGAAGCTCATTTCCGTTGATTTGGATTGAATCTGCGCACATGGCAATTTGGTTCTCACCATGGGCGTTGCAAAAGTCGCCATTGAATCCGAGCGTCATACTGTTGTCGTCCCAAGCATTTGCTTTGAAGCCGGCGGCAACAGCGTAGCGTCCGAAGACGCTGTTACGAGACCCGCCCAAAATCGTACCGAAACGAGCGGAAACAGCATTCTTGAAGCCACCCGCAACCACGCCGTAGTTGGAGTTAACTTCTGAACCATACCCGCCACCGATGAAAGAGTATTTGCCGCTAGCAACGTTATTGTATCCACCAGCGATTGTGCCGTACTCCCCCGTGATTGTGTTGTACTGTCCTCCAAGAACAGAGGCGTACTCAATCCAGTTTCCATCGGCATCATTTTCCCATTCGTTGGACGAATGCACTCGTGAAAGGGCAAGAGCAACGCCGTTTGAATAAAATCCACCTGCGCCGGTGCAAATGTTGACAGTTCCTTCACCCATACTCGGGCATCGCAGTCCCGAGAAGCCGAAAGCCGCACTGTTAGCGTCGGTTGCAGCAGCTGAGTAGCCCAATGCGAGAGAGTAGTACCCAGTAGCCGTGTTGGACGCACCACCTGCAGCAACTGACCACGCTCCATCAGCTGTGTTAGCGTAACCGCCGCCGACCACAGCCGCTCTATCTAGAGCCGAGTTAGACTGTCCTCCAAAGACGGTAGCGTAGTCGCCCAAAGCTGTGTTGGACTGACCACCGCCGATCGAAGCATAGGCGCCAGAAGCAACGTCGTTGCTCAAACCGCCGCCAATGGTTGCTACATCGCATGAAGAGCACACAAGGAGGGACTGGCCGCCGACAATAGTCGATGCATCTCCTCCAATCGTGTTGTCCTTACCACCAAGAATGGTGGCGCTGTCACCAGTACCGATGTTGCCTTCTCCCCCAATTGCAGATGAGCCATCGCCGGACAGAGTGTTGCTGGTTCCACCAAGAACAGTTGTGTAGTCACCCGCGGCAGTATTCGAACTTCCGGCGCCGACGCGTGCACCTTCGCCGACAGCGTCGTTGCTGGCACCGCCAGTGACATGAGCAAGAGCTCCTTTGGCGTAGTTAGCGCCGCCGCCCACAACCGAAGCAAACTTGCCACTCGCGGTATTTCCGTACCCACCAACCACCGCTGCGCCGGTTCCGACTGCAGTGTTGTAATAGCCGCCCATGATCGAGGTCACATCTCCGTATGCTGTGTTGCCGTATCCGCCACCAATCGTGCAAATGCTGCCAGAGCAGTAATTGTGGCCACCTGCGTAAATGGTAGAATTGTCTCCACTCACTGCGTTCGATGAACCGGAGCCAATGGTCGATGAAATTCCCCAAATGCTGTTGGAAGAGCCACCCAACACAGTTGAATCGTCGCCGTTGGCGTAGTTGTATTGTCCTGCCAGAACAGTAGCGCGATCACCAGATGCAGTGTTACTGTAACCGCCGGTCACCGTTGCGTAAGTACCAGAAGCCATGTTGTAGGCGCCGCCAACAACTGATGAGCCATACCCACTGACGTAGTTCGTGTCACCTCCACCGATGTAAGCATACACTCCGTACGTGATTGTGTTCGTTTCTCCGCCACCAATGTAGTTCCATATCGTCGATGAATCACCGGAGATCAGGTTAGAGACTCCGGACAAAATGTGATTTCCTGTTCCTGTAGTGATTGTGTTCTCAGCTCCTCCGAACAGCACCGTGTAGTCTCCTGCGCCATAATTGTCCTGTCCTCCTCGAGCGACGGCGTAAGAACCAGCGAGAGTGTTTCCCTCACCGCCCAGCAAGTGTGAATAATCTCCCTCAATAGCATTGCCCGTGCCGCCAACGAGTGTGGAATAGTCGCCCTCAACACTGTTCGAATTTCCGCCGTTGATTGTGGACAAAGACCCATCAATGTAATTGCTGTGTCCACCTTGGATGTTGGAATAGCTTCCCGAGACCTTTCCGTAAAGGCCTCCGCCCACATTACTGTAAGATCCAGAGGCCGTGTTGAAACCACCACCGGCAACCCAAGAATACGATGAACTGGCTGTGTTGTAGTAACCACCTCCGACTCCACTGTAGGAGCCTTTCGCGGTGTTGGCTACACCGCCAGCAATGTAGGCAGTGTAGCCTGATGCCAAGCCCACCGCACCGCCACCGATGAAAGTGTACTTGACACCAGTGATGGTGTTCGAGACGCCACCACCGATCGAAGATGAGTAACCAATGTTGTAGTTGTCTTTACCACCGCCGATGGAAGAGTACTTTCCGACACCAGAAGGGAGTTGGTTGTTTGCGCCGCCACCAATGGCGCCCCAGGCACCATAGTTGATGTTTCCTTCGCCTCCAACAATAACTCCATAGGAATTGTACACGATGTTGCTGCCTCCGCCACCAATAGTTCCTGAGTACCCGTACACAGTGTTTTCAAGTCCTCCAACAATTCCGCCAGTGTAACTGTAAACAGTGTTCGCTTCGCCTCCAGCCACGCACGCACCGTCGGCCAACGCTTTGTTAGTTGTACCACCTCCGACGCTACCCCAATGTCCAGAGACAATGTTGGAGCCACCTCCAAGAATCGTTGCGTATGAGCCGGTCAACGTATTGCTCGAGCCTCCCAAAATGGCTCCACCGTACGAGTTGATGCGATTGTACATACCACCAGCGATGAAATTTAGCTCTTCTTCGGCCGTGTTAGAATAGCCACCGCCAATGGATGAATGTTCTTCCAAGACACGGTTTGCGTATCCGCCGCCAATCCAATCGTACGTCGATGAGGCAGTGTTGCTGCGTCCACCAGCAATTGTGCTGAATTCTCCAGACACCAGATTATCAGAACCACCCACAAGAACTCCATAGTTTGCCATCGCAGCATTTTCAGCTCCACCCGTGACAACAGAGGCATAACCATAAGCTGTGTTGTACGAGCCACCGCTGACAGTGGCGTGAGCCGCGTACGGTACGATGTTGTTGTCACCCCCGCTCACAAGACCATGGGACGCACCAACAGAGTTGTAGTATCCACCGCTGACTCTGGAGTGGTACGCAACAGCCCAGTTGTAGGCGCCGCCGCCGACAGATGACCACTCGAGATCAGCGAGATTGTCATATCCACCGATAATACTCGTAAAATCGTCCTTCACAATGTTGGAACTACCACCGCCGATGCGACCCCACGATGACTTTACGGTATTTGACGTTCCACCCGTGATACTTCCTGAGTACGAGTAAATAGTGTTGTAGGTTCCCCCTGAGATGGTGGTGTAGGAGGCGTACAGCTTGTTGTAGCTTCCGCCGCCAATGAATGTGTAGCTCGTGAAAACAGAGTTCAAGTAGCCACCAACGATTCCTGACGCGTATCCGTAGGCGTAGTTGACATAGCCACCACCGATGCTCGTGAACTTATAGTACGCCTTGTTTGAATTTCCACCAATGATTTTTGACCAGCTGCTGTAAACAGAGTTGGACACTCCACCATTAATGGCACTGGCGTAGCCGTAAGCCTTGTTGCTGTTGCCGCCAGTGACGAGAGACCAAGCACCTGCTGCGAGGTTGGACAGCCCACCAGTCACTTTTGCACTTTCTGCTTTTGCTGAATTGTAGTACCCGCCCGTAACTGAGCTCCAGTGCGCATACACGCGATTTTTATGTCCACCTGTAATGCTACTTTGGTAACCGTATGCCGAGTTGTACGTGCCACCATGTGCGACGGCTGAGTACCCTTGAACCATGTTGTCGAGTCCTCCAGTAATGTGACTGTGGCTGGAGTAAATGATGTTAGATTCACCTCCGGCGACGGTGCTGTATGATCCATACACGGTGTTTGCCCAGCCACCAACCACAGTGGAATGGTATCCAGCTGCAAAATTTGCGTAGCCGCCTCCGACGAGGGTGGCCTCATTGTATTGTTGATTGGCCTCTCCGCCGCGGATAGAGCCCCAAGCATAGCGCACGTGGTTGCCATATCCTCCACCAATCGCAGACCAACTTCCACTGACAGCATTGTACATACCGCCACCAATAGTAGACGAGTAGGAGTACGCAAAATTGCTGTAACCTCCGCCGATGAGAGCATATGCAACGCCCACAATTGTGTTGGAACGCCCGCCACGAATAGTGGAGTGACTACCATAGGCTTTATTCTGGTATCCACCCTCGATAGCAGTCGATGTAGAAGCGACCCAGTTATCGTAGCCACCGGCAATCAACGTGTAAGATGAGTACACCGCGTTGGAGTAGCCACCTCCTGCAGTACTCCACGATCCATATACAGAGTTGAGCTGACCTCCGTGGACTGTTGCAGCGTATGAATAGACGTAGTTGTACACTCCACCTCCAATGCTGGAATGAGATGCACCATAAAGATAATTAGCGCGTCCACCGACAATACTGCCTTGATAGGAGTTTTCGTAGTTTTGGTAACCACCCGAAATGCGACCCCAAGCGTTGTAGACGCGGTTATAGTGACCACCACCAATCGAAGTCCAAGAGTTCGCCACTGTGTGGGACGATCCTCCGTTGATTGATGAAGAATACCCATACACATAGTTGGACACTCCACCCCCGATCATGCTGTGAGAGGTATAAATGAGGTTCGCGCTACCACCAGTGACCATCGAGTATGAGTTGTAGACACTGTTTTTCTTGCCTCCCAACACGCTGCCGTGGTATGAGCTGAGGTAGTTTTGGTAGCCACCGCCAACCACTGCCCACTCCTTGGCGATCCAGTGATCGTAACCACCCACAATTACACCGCGGTGCGCATTGTTGTAGTGGTAAGAACCTCCTCCGATGTACGCCTGATAACCATACGTCGAACTGGCGAAGCCACCTCCGATGGTTCCGGTGTAGGAGTACACGTAGTTCTTGTAGCCACCACCAATGGTCTGGTACCACGCGTAAGCGCGGTTCAAGTACCCACCCCCGATCGTAGCCGCTGGGGCATAGATCAAGTTGTTGTAGCCTGCACCAATGTTGCTCCAAGTCCCGTACACTTTGTTGTAGCGGCCTCCACCAACAAAAGACCAACTGCCGTATGCGGAATTGTCCTGTCCACCACCAACTGTGGCAGCGTACGCGTACACTTTGTTGTTGTAGCCGCCAATTGCGGTACTATGGGCAGCAAACGCGCGGTTGTATGCTCCACCCGTAACCGTACTCCACGAACCCCCAGCTGTGTTGTAGTCTCCACCAACGATGGTGCCGGAGTATCCATACACGTAATTGTATCGTCCACCTCGAATGTTTGAGTATGGGCGGTACAAGTGATTGTACAAGCCACCGCCAACAGAAGCCCAGCTTCCAGCTGCATAGTTATAGTAGCCTCCAGCAATAATCGACGAAAACCCATATGCATAACTGGCGTACGAGTAGCGGTTCGTAGAATAACAGCAATATGATTGAGACGCTACATGTGATGTCTGGGCGGAAAACACACAAGCCACCACCGCCAGCACTGAGCGACGCATCATCGTTGCTGTCTCGCCAACGACGACAGCAACGCTGCTGCTTTCAACCCAATTAGTGGCTTACAGCCTCACTATCAAAGAGCTTTACAGTGTCTGGCCGACGGCCCTGTCACTTTTCTTCAAAAAATGTGCACACGCGAGAGACAGCACACACTGGACGGTTGTTCTTTCACTTGTTTTTGTGGACGTATTAAACACGTTTGCGGCAAAACAATTGCGTGTGACCATCAGAACAAACATTGCCACTTGCTGTTCTCACTTTGTCAGCGCATGTTCGACGTTGTCATGGAACATTCATGCACACATGAACTTCGTGTATGATGCTCGCTCCATCTCAACTTCCTACGGGGAATGGCACCATCAGCGTCATACGTAAAGTAGTGCGCAAGGTCGTGCTGCGCATGCTTCCGTGACGAGTAAGCCGTGCAATTTAGCAGCTTGGAATGTGCAATCAATGTTGCAAGAATGGACGGTCGGACGGAGCAGTAGTGGTTCGTTCGAGCATTGAATCTGCCGGAGGTTTGGTGCTTACAACGTTGGCGATGCAACAGCAGTCCGTGAAAGCGTGGACTTCTCGAGGTTGAGTTCGTGTTGCTTACGTCTTCAGACTGCCCACGAATTGCGTGAACACGTGCGTCAACGAACGAACGCACCAAGGCAAAAGCTTGACCGATGCACTGGGCTGGGTGGGAGTGGGAGCTGACTGACTGCGTAGCTTGGCGCCTGGG
>ENA-OWNT01004419-OWNT01004419.1-seawater-metagenome-genome-assembly--contig:-NODE-4419-length-12363-cov-5.789435_pt1 | contig 12363 bp, 7 predicted proteins | sample MGYA00238136_ERZ651165 | MGnify/ENA primary metagenome ERZ651165 (study PRJEB26861, sample SAMN08777766) | seawater metagenome | isolation source: coastal seawater | place: USA: Florida | collected... | reverse complement strand
TGCAGCGCTTCTCCCGCGAGTTCGAGGCGGCGCGCCGGGTCAACCACCCCAACGTCGTGCGCGTGCTGGAGGCCGGGGAGCACGAAGGCACCGCCTACTTCTCCATGGAGCGCATCGGCGGCGTGACCGCCCAGCGCTACGTGCACGGGCTGCGCGGGGACGACCCGCTGCCGCCGCCTCCGCCCATGGAGCACTCGGGTCCGCCCCGTCCCATCCAGGAAGATCAGGTCCTGCGCACCCTCAGGGTCGCCGTGCAGCTCACGCGCGCCGTGGCCGCCATCCACCGGGTGGGCCTGGTGCACCGGGACCTGAAGCCCGGCAACGTGCTCGTCACGGACGAAGGCGTCGTGAAGCTCGTGGACTTCGGCGTGGCGAAGTGGCTCGAGGAGCAGAACCAGTTCACCCAGGTGGGCCACGTCGTCGGCTCCTACTCGTACATGTCGCCCGAGCAGATCACCGGCTCCGAGGTGGACCACCGCGCCGACATGTACGGCATGGGGGTGCTCATCTACGAGCTGCTGTTCGGCGCGCCTCCGTTCCGCGCGCGGCGGCCCCAGGAGTACCTGTGGCTGCACTGCACGGCCGCGCCCGAGCCGCTGGGCCGGCGCCTCGAGGGCGTGCCGGCCGAGCTCGACACGCTGGTGCAGCGGATGCTCGCCAAGGAGCCCGCGGACCGGCCCGAGTCCATGGCGCTCATCGAGCGCGGCCTGCTCGACATCCAGGCGGAGCGCGAGGGGCGGGCCGCCGGCGCGACCATGGAGGTCCTCACGACCCACGAGGATCTGCCGCCGGTCCCGAGCCTGAACGAGCTGCCCGAGGTCGGCTCCGAGGGCACGCTGCGGAGCACCGATCGGGAGCTGCTGGAGCTCCGCCGCCGCGCCCGGCAGCAGGCCGAGTCCCCGGGCGAGGACACGTCGGAGGACCCGTTCGCGAAGCTCGCCGCGAGCCTGTCCCAGGAGCTGTCGGTCCCCAAGCGTCCGCCCCCGGTGGCGGCTCCGGGCACCGATGAGAACACCGCGGTGCTGGCCACCAGCACCGTCAGCCAGATCCAGTCGCTGGAGCCCCTGCGGCCCCAGGTCCCCCGCCCCTCCGCCAGCAGCGCCGCCCTCGCGGCCCTCGTCACGCCCCGCCACGTCGGCCGGAAGGACGAGCTCGAGACGCTGCTCGCGGACCTGAAGTCGTCCCGGAGGGAGGGCGTCAAGGCCGTGCTCGTCTCGGGGGAAGAGGGCACGGGCAAGACGCGGCTGCTGCAGACCTTCCGCGGCCTCGCCTGGGTCAAGGGCGCCCGGGTGGCCATCGGGCGCTGCCACAGCGCGGGGGCCTTCTGCGGGCCCTTCCACGACATCATGCTCCGCCTCGCGGGGCCGGGGCTGGCCCGCAGCCACAGCGAGAAGATCCTCGGCCCCGACAAGGCGATGCTGCAGCACTTCTTCCCGGCGCTGTCGAGCCGCGGCGTGCCTCCCGGAGTGAGCGGCGCGTCGCTGGCCGCCGGGGTCGAGGATCCCGGCGCGCTCTTCCGGGCCGTGGGCGAGGCCTTCCGTCGCGCCGCCGCCGACGCCCCCCTGGTCATCGGCATCGAGGACATGCACTGGGCCGATGGCGGCACGAACCGGCTGATCAGCGCGCTGCTGAAGCGGCTCGGGCCGCCCAACCCCGCCCGGGTGCTGTTCGTCTTCACGGTGCGGCCCGACGAGGCGCAGGCGGAGTTCACGACGGGTCTCCGCACCCACCCCCTCGTCCGCCAGATGGCGCTCCAGCCCCTCACCGAGGCGGAGACCGTCGAGCTCATCCGGTCCGTCACCGCGGACATCGACATCCAGCCCGACCTGCTGACGCGCCTCGTGGCGGCGTCGGAGGGCAACCCGCGCTTCGCCGTCGAGGCGGCGCGCTCGGTCGTGGAGTCCGGCGGGGTGCCGTCGGACGAGGAGGTCCCCCGCTCGCTCCGGGCGGCGTTCCAGAGTCGCCTCACCCGGTTGTCGAAGCCCGCGCGGGACGTCGCCCGCTGCGTGGCCCTGCTCGGCGACGAGCCCCCGCTGACCATCGTCCAGACGGCCGCGGGCCTGGTGGACCTCGCGTTCGCCGGCGCGGTCAGCGAGCTCGAGCGCAAGCGGGTCTGCGTCGTCCGGAACCAGAAGGGCGAAGCCGAGACGATCGCGCTGGCCTCCGACACGCTGCGCAAGACGGTGCTGGACGCCCTGTCCACCGGCCAGAGCCGCGCGCTGCATCGGCGGGCGGCCGCCGCCTGGCTGCGGGCAGGGCGCGAGAACCCGGGCGTGTCGGGCCAGGCCGCGCGCCACCTGTACGCCGCGGGCGAGCCCGGCGCCGCCTTCCCCCACGCCCTCGAGGCCGCCTACCGCGCGGGCCAGCAGCTGGACTACGCCGCCGCGCGCCGGTGGATGGCGCAGATCGCCCAGTCCGCAGAGCAGCACCTCGCCGCCGTCTCCGAGGAGGCGGCCCACCGCTTCCAGATGCTGCGCTTCCGCCTCGCGTTCATGGACGGCGATCTCGACGAGGCCGAGGAGGCCATCGCCGGCTCCGCGAAGGCTGCGCCGGACGCGCGATCGAGGCTCGAGACGGGCATCGCCCTGGCGCGCTTCCACACCCGCACGGGCAACTACCTCGCGGCCGTCCAGGTGTGCCGACGGGGCCTGCGGGAAGCGAGGCGCAACGCTCTGCCCGATCTCGCGGTGCTGTTCGCCATCCAGGGGGCCCGCGCGGCCCGCCGCTCCGGCGACATGGAGTCCACCATGGCGTGGCTCGGCGAAGCGGATCAGCTGCTCGGCCGCAACCCGGACCTCGAGCCCCTCGGGGTGCGCGTGGCGTGGACGCGGTCGGCCGCGCTCCTCGAGCTCCGGGAGACGTCGGACGCCGAGCCCGAGATCCAGCGCGCCATCCTGCTCGCCCGCCGCACCCACCAGGAGCGCGCGGAGGCGGGCCTGCGCACGAACCTGTCGGTCCTGTACTGGCGCCGCGGCGACATCGGCCGCGCCGTGGAGCAGGTCGAGCAGGCGCGGCGGATCTTCGAAGAGCTCGGTGAGCTCGACCAGGTGGCCCTCACGGAGACGAACCTGGCCGAGCTCCGCCTGCGGCAGGGACGCCTGGAGGAGGCCCGGGAGCTGGCGCGCCGCGCGTGGCACGCGAACCGGCGCCTGCGGGATCGCCAGGGGACGATCGTCGCGGCGGGCACCGCGCTGCTGGTGGCGCGGGCGACGGGCGACCAGGTGCTCGGCGGCGCCGTCATCAAGGGCGTGGGCGAGGGCCCCGGCACCGGCCGCCCCCTCGAGGCCCAGTGGGCGGACTACTGGCTGGAGCGATCCCGGTGGCACCGCGCCCAGGGAGCCACCGACCAGGCCTGGAGCGCCCTGGAGCGCGCCGGCTCTGCCCTGGGCAAGGAGCGCTCCTTCCGGCACCACCAGCTCGAGCTGCTGCGCGCCGAGCTCCTGTGGGACCGCGGGTCGCTCGACGCGGCCGCGGAGGTGCTCGCCGCGCTCGTCCCCGCCGCCGAAGCCGATGGCCACGCCCCGCTCATGTGGGAGGCGCGCCTCCTGCGGGACGCCGTGTCGGCGATGCTTGGTCAACGGGTGGAGCTGGCGCGCCCGCCCGACGCCCAGCTCCAGGACAACGTGTCGCTGGCGCTGACGACGCTCTACTGGCACGCAGCGGCCGCCGAGGCCCAGGGGCGGCGCGGCGAAGCGCAGACCCTCCGCGACAGCGGCCGCGCCCTCGCCCGGGAGCGCGGCTTCGCGGACTGGCTCGCACGCTTCGACGCCTAGGGGAGCCCCTTCGAAAAGGGTTGTCCCAACCGTCCCAATGGCGGCGCAGGGACCCCTTTTCGTGAGGTCATCGGCTCACGATTCGACCGGTGGGGTCGATACCTCAAAGCAGCCTCGGAACCCGCACTCTCCCCCCACCGGAGCCCGCCATGAAGTCCCTACTCCTCAGCCTCCTCCTTGTTTGCGGATTTGCCACCACCAGCTTCGCGGACGAGCGCGTCGAGACCGTGAAGAGCCGGACCAACGGCAACCACTCCAGCGTCCAGCTGATCCGCTGCGCCGACGGCTGGGTCCCGGCGACCACGAACTGCAAGGCGACGAACCACAACATGGCCGCGACCCCGTCGCCCATCCCGGGCCCCGAGTCGATGGATCCGACGCTCCACACCCGCGTTCAGAGCGAGAGCGACCAGACCTCCGAGAACCAGGTGGCCAAGCGCTGACGGACCACCGCGCTCTCCGCGAGCAGCTCGGCGCCGTGCGCGGCTGAGCCCTCCACCAGCAGGGACTCCCGGTCCCCCAGGGTGGCCCCCTCGAGTTCCACGGCGGCCTCGGCCTGGATCGACTCGTCCGCCCCCGCGACGTACAGCCCGTTCCGCAGCGTGAGGCTGTTGTCGCCCGCCAGGTCCTCGGCCCGATCCTTGCGCGCCGAGACCGTCACGATGGCGTCCGCCTTCCAGGCCGCGGCCTGTCCGTTGTGGGTGTTGTGGTTGGCGACGATCGCCATGTTCCCGCCGACGGACAGCCCCACGACGCCGATGAGCTCGTTCCCCACGGCGAGGTTCTTCGTGTCGAGGAAGTCGAGCCCGGCGGACACGTCCCACACGAGCTGATCCCGGTCGGACAGCAGCTCCTGGATGTTCACGTCCGCGTCGTCGGACAGCCCGTGGCTCCGAAAGTCGATCGCCAGCAGGCTGTACCCGGCGGCGTGCAGCTCGTCCCAGATCACGTCGAAGTCGTGCCGGTCCCGCTGGAACTGGTGGAGGAGCAGCAGCCCCGGCCCTCGGCTCGCCCCCACGGCCTCCTGGTACGTGCCCGAGAGTGTGAGGCCGTCGTCCGTCGTGAGCTCCACCTCCTCCGGGGCCGTCGGCGTGGGCGTCTCGGTGTCCGAGAGCGAGCCGGACCCGTCGCAGGCGAGCAGGAGCGAGGCGAGAACGACGGACAGAGCGGTGCGCATGCCCGAATGCTGCCACGCTCGTGGATCTGCGTGGGAACCCGCTGCGACCTCCGTGGTCCGAACTGAGCACGCCCGGGGATGGGAACCCCCTTGACCGACCGTCACACCCCGCTCGCCGCCGCGCTCGTCATCAGCGCGGCCCTCACCCTGACCATGTGCGCGCCTGGCCTGGACCTGTCCGAGGACGGCGATCCGGACGGCGCCACCGCGCTGCCGCTCGGCGCGGACGCCACCGCTCCGGAGGCCCTCGGGACCGCCGGCTCTTCCGCACAGCCCGCGGCCGGCCCGCGCGCCTTCGGCATCGACCGGGATCCTCCGCCGGACTGGGACCGGCTCGCCCCCGCCGCCCTCGTGTCCGCCTGCGACATGCCCGAGCAGGGCGAGGTCCGCACCTGGACCGACGGCGCGTCCTGGGCCCTGCCCCTCCTGCAGACGAACGTGGACGCCGTGATCTCCGGAGGCGTCGCAGACGTCACGGTGGTGCAGTCCTTCGCCAACCCCTTCGAGACCCCCATCGAGGCCGTGTACCTCTTCCCCCTGCCCGACGACGGCGCCGTGGACGCCATGACGCTGCGCGTCGGAGATCGCGTGATCGAGGGGACGATCCACGAGAAGGAGGAGGCCAGGGCCATCTACGAGCAGGCGAAGTCCGAGGGGCGCGTGGCCGCCCGGCTCGACCAGGAGCGGCCGAACATCTTCACGCAGCACATCGCCAACCTGCTGCCCGGCGAGCTCGTGGAGATCGTGATCCACGTGGTGCAGCCCCTCGACTACGAAGACGGCGGCTACAGCTGGGACTTCCCGTTGGTGGTGGGCCCGCGCTACGTGCCCTCCGACGCCGATCCGAACAGCCGGACGGGCTCCGTCGCGGACCTGCCCGCCGCCCGGGAGGCGCTCGACGCCCCCTACGCGCCCACCCGCACGGGCAACGACGTGAACATCCGCGTGTCGCTGGACGCCGGCGTGACCCTGCGCGGGGTCAGCTCGCCGTCCCACGACCTGCACGTCACGCGGCCGGATGACGCCCAGGCCGAGGTGACGCTGCCGTCCTACGAGGCGATCCCCAACAAGGACTTCGTCCTGCGCTGGGAGGTCGCCGGCGACGCGCCCGAGGTGGCCGTCCTGGCCGACGCCCACGACGGTGAGGGCACGTTCATGCTGATGATCCAGCCGCCCGCCGAGGCGGCGCTGACGCCGGACACCGTCCTCCCCAAGGAGATGGTGTTCGTCGTCGACACCTCGTGCTCCATGAGCGGCTTCCCGCTGGACAAGGCGAAGGACGCCATGCGCCTCGCCATCGACGAGATGAACCCCAACGACCGCTTCCTGGTCATGGACTTCAACGACCAGGTCAGCGCCCTGGCGCCGCGGCCGCTGACGAACTCCGCCGCGAACCGCGAGCGGGGGCGTGACTTCGTGAACGCCTTCCACGGCAGCGGCGGGACGCGGATGCTCGACGGGATCGAGGCGAGCCTGGATCTGCCCGCCGACCCGGAGCTGCTGCGCACCGTGCTCTTCCTGACGGACGGGTACATCGGCAACGAGGCGGACATCCTCGCGGCCATCGAGCAGCGCCTCGGCGCGGGCACGCGGCTGTTCAGCCTGGGGATCGGCAGCTCGGTCAATCGGTACCTGCTCGATCGCATGGCCCAGGTGGGCCGCGGCGGAGTCGACGTCGTGCTGCACGCCGAAGACGCCGACGACGCCGTCCAGCGCTTCTACGACCGCATCCGCAACCCGATCCTGACGGACCTGGACGTGCGCATCGACGGCGTGGATGTCAGCGAGCTCACGCCGGATCCCCTGCCGGACCTGTTCTCCGGCCAGCCCCTCGTGCTGCTCGGGCGCTACTCCGGAGGCGGCACGGCGACCGTCACCGTCACCGGGCGCACCGCCGCGGGTCCGTTCGAGCAGGTGGTGACGGTCGATCTGCCGGCCGAGGCCCAGGATCACCCCGGCATCGGCTCGCTGTGGGCGCGGACGACCATCAAGGACATCGAGCTGCGCAACCACGGCGGCACCAACGCCGCCCTCACGGACGCGATGACCGCCATCGCCCTGGAGCACGGCATCGTCACGCGGCGCACGTCGTTCGTGGCGGTGGACACGGAGATCAGCAACCCCGGCGCACGCAACGACCGCGTCGACGTGCCGCTCGAGACGCCCGAAGGCGTGGACCTCGAGGCCGCGGCCGGGCCCCTGCACCCCGACGGCCTCGCGCGGCCCCAGACTCCCCCGCCCTCCTGCGGCGTCTTCGGGAACGGCGGCGGGCACGGCTCCGGCGCCGGCGGAGGTGCCTTCGGCGCAGGCGGCCTCGGCCTCATGGGCTCCGGAGTCGGCGGCGGCGGCAGCGCGTACGGACTCGGCGGACTCGGCACGCGCGGATCCGGGAGCAGCGGCTACGGCCGGGGCGCCGGCGCCTACGGCAAGGCGGCGCCCCGGGCTTCGGTTCGGATGGGCGAGGCGAGCGCCCCGGGCGGCGACCTCATCCAGGGCCGCGTGCACAAGCCCGGCGTCGACTTCGTCCTCGCGCCTCCCGCGGTGGCCGAGCCCACGCCGGAGTCCCCCATCGGCGGGCTGTCGCCCTTCGAGCAGCCCGAGCCCGCCGCGGATCCGGAGCCGGCGACCCTCGGGTCCATCGACAAGTCCGTCATCGACCGGGTGATCAAGAAGCACCTCGCGCAGATCCGGTACTGCTACGAGCGCGAGCTCAAGACCCACGCCGACCTCGCCGGCAAGGTCGTGATCACCTTCACGATCGCCACGGACGGCACCGTCCAGTCAGCGAAGGTGAAGTCCTCGACGCTCGGTCACGAGGGCGTGCAGTCCTGCGTGCAGGGACGCTTCGCGCGCATGCGCTTCCCGGCTCCGGCGGGCGGCGGGGTCGTGATCGTCAGCTATCCGCTGGTCTTCAAGTCCGCGGACTAGCGCGGCCCGCCTCGAAGCCGGTCAGGCGTCCTTGCCGCTGCGCATCATGACCTCGCGCAGCAGATCCCGGGCGACCTGGCCGGCGCCCCCCTCGACCGCGCGCCGGGCGGCGATGTCCGCCTCCTCCAGCTCCCGGGTCTCGAGCGCGCAGCGGGCCAGCCCCACCTGGAACGTGACCTCGTCCGGGTCGTGGGCGGCGAGGGCCCGGTAGATCGCCAGCCCGTCGCGGAACTGGCGATCCCGCACCAGCATCGGCCCGATGCGGATCCGCTCCGCCATGGCCAGGCCGTCGGACATGCGGTCCAGGAACCCGAGCACCGCGTCGGCGGCGCCGCGCCGGTCGCCGTGAGCGCGCAGCCAGCGGGATCGCGTCCGGAGGATCTCGGGCTCGTCGGGGTGCTCGGACATCAGCTTGATGAGCGCGTGGCGCGCCGGATCGAGGTGCCCGAGCGCGACGGCCGCGCGGATGGACATGACCCGCCCGGGCACGCTGCGCGGGTCAGCCGTGAGCGCGTGGTTGGCCCACGTGCTCACGTGCATGGCGCCGTCGCGGAAGGTGCGGTGCTGGCGCTCCCGCGACCGGATCCAGATCGCCCGCGCGATCCCCGCGCACACGGCGTCCCGGGGCGCTCCCTGGCCCCGGGCCGTGCGCAGCAGCTTGAGCGCCTCCCGGCAGGGGCTGTCCGCCGCGGATCCGCCGACTCCGCCCAGGGCCGCGAGCTCCACGACCCCCTCGGCGAAGTCGAGCCGCTCCCTGGCCGCGGCCAGGGCGTCCTGCCCCTTGCTGGCGTCCGGCCACGCGCCGGGGTCGTCGGTGTCGGCCGCTTCGGCAGCGTCCAGGAAGTCCATGAACGAAGCCCGCAGCACCTGCTGCGACTCCTGCCAGGGCACGGGGGCGCAGGCGTCATCGAGCTTCGGCCCGACGGGCTCGTCGGCGCGCAGGTCGACGGGACGCTCGGGACGCCCGAACGCGTCCTTCGGAGGCTCCGCGTCGCGCTCCTGCAGATCGGTGATCAGCGTCGGCCAGGCCCAGATCGCGAGCCCGATCCCGGCGACCAGCAGGGCCGCGCCCAGCGCCCAGATCATCGAATCGCGCCGCGCGCGCGCAGGGCCGCGAGCCGCTCGGGCGTCAAGCCGAGCTCGGCCCCCAGCACGGCGTCCGTGTCGGCGCCCAGCAGCGGCGGCGCGGAGTAGTCCTCAACCGGAGTGCGGTCCAGGTGGTAGGGCGAGCCCACCGCCTGGAACGGGCCGCCCACGGCGTGCTGCATCGTCACGAGCATCCCCGCCGCCGTCGTCTGGGGATGGGCCAGGGCCTCATCGGGCCGGAGCACCGGCCCACACGGCACGCGCACCGCCTTGAGGCGCGCCATCCAGTCGTCCCGGGTGCGGGTCTGGACGATGGGCTCCAGGGCCGCGATGAGCGCGACGCGATCGCCGACGCGGCCGTTGTTGGTGGCCCAGGCCGCGTTGCCGCCCCGGTCCGGCCGGAGCGCCGCGAACTCCTCGAGTCCCAGCAGCCGCTCCCACTGCCCGTCGTTGCCCACGGCCAGCAGCAGGAACCCGTCCGAGGCCTCCACCGGCTGGTACGGCGCGACGTTCGGGTGCGCGTTGCCGAGCCGGGGCGAGGGCTCCCCCGACACGAGCGCGTTGCTGCCGACGTTGGCGAGCCAGGCGAGGTGGGTGTCGAAGAGCGAGACGTCCACGTGCTGGCCGACGCCGTCGCGTTCGGCGGCCCGCAGCGCGGCGAGGGTGCCGATGACGGCGTTGAGCCCGGTGGTGAGGTCGACGATGGGCACCCCCACGCGGTGCGGCGCGCCGTCCTCGGGTCCGGTCAGCGCCATCACCCCGCCGTAGCCCTGCACCACGAGGTCGTAGCCGGGCTCGCGCGACAGCGGCCCGGTGCGGCCGAACGCGGTCACCGACGTCATCACCAGCTTCGGGTTGTTCGCGCGGAGCGTCTCGAACCCGAGCCCGAGCTTCTCGAGCTTGCCGGGCGGGAAGTTCTCGAACACCACGTCCGCCTGCTTCGCGAGCCCGACGATGATCTCGCGGCCCTCGACGCTCTTGAGGTCCACGCCGATGGACTGCTTGTTGCGGTTCACGGCCAGGAAGTAGGCCGCCGTGCCCCCGTGCTCCACCGGGCCCCACCCCCGGGTGTCGTCCCCCCGATCGGGGTGTTCGATCTTCCAGACCGTCGCCCCCAGATCGCCGAAGATCTGCGTGGCGTAAGGCCCCGCGAGCACGCGGGAGAGGTCGAGGACACGGACGCCGGACAGGGGAGCGAGGGTTGCCACGCCCGGGATGGTAGATCAGGAGCATGACGTCTCGACTGCTGCCGCTGCTCGCGCTGGTTCTGGCGCTCCTCGTCCCCCGCCCGGCGAAGGCCGACATCAACCCGGTCTACCTGGGGCTCGGGCTCCTCAAGACCCCCGGGATCGCGTTCGACGTCGTGGGCGCCGCCTTCGCCCGCCCGCACCTGGACGTCTACGAGTCCGGCTCCCGGATGCACCGCGCCACCCGCGCCGCCTTCGCCAGCCACCTCGTCAGCCTCGGACTGCACAGCGTCGCCATCGGCAGCTTCCTGGTCGGCTCGGTCCTCGACGAGGACTGGGAGGACACGGTCGGGCCCATCTTCCTCATCAACGGGGCCACGGATCTGGCCATCGGGGTGATGGGGCTGGTGACCGGGATCGACATCCTGATGGCCAAGTCCACGGTCGACATCAAGGGAACCAGCCAGGGGATCGCGGCCACCTGGTCCGGGATCCTCAACATCGGAATGGGCACGTTCGGGATCCTGTGGTTCGGGCCGATGCTCATCGGGGGGATGATTGGGGTGGCCGAGATGGCCGTGATCGATCGACCTCCCGACGAATCGCGGGTCGCCCTCCGGGTCCGCGGGCCCCGCGTCCGCGCCCGCTTCACGCCGACGGCCGGCGGGTTCGTCCTCCACGGCACCTTCTAGTTCGTGACGCCGGTGGCGCGCCGGAGGGCGACGGTCCTCGCGATCGCCCTCGTCTGCTCGCTGCTCTACCTGCGCGGCGCGAGCCTCTGGCTCGACGAGGCGTCCCTGGGCCTGAACCTCCGGGAGCGGGGCCTCGGCGCGCTCTGGGGGAGCTCGCTCTCCTACGGCCAGGTGGCCCCCCGCGCCTGGCTGTCCGCCATCTGGCTGCTCAGCCACGGCCTCGCCGCCGAGCACCCCCTGGTGCTGCGCCTGGTCCCGTGCCTCGCCATGATCGGCGGGGTCGCGGTGTGGGCACGGATCGCGCGTCGCACGCTCGCCGCGCTGCCGGCCGAGGCGTTCGTCTGCGTCCTGCTCGCGAGCCCCGCCGTCCTGCAGTACACCGCAGAGTTCAAGCAGTACTCCTGGGACGTGCTCTGCGTGGGCGTGGGGCTGCTGTGTCTGGATCGCGGACTGGCGGAACGATGGCGCGCGGCCCTGTTCGTGCTCGCCGTGGCCACGAGCCACCTCGCCTGGCTGCCGTGCGCGGCGCTCTGGCTCGCCCGACTCGATCGGCGCCCGCGCGACGGAGCGCTGCTGGTGGGCGGAGTCGCCGTGCTGTTCGCCACCGACGTCTGGCCCCAGCTCCAGCACGCCTCCCGCATGAACGACTACTGGAGCGCATGGATGATCCCGGCCTGGCCCCCGGCGGAGACGCTGCGCGCGTTCGTCTCTGGACAGGGTGCGCAGCTCCTCGGCTACTCCGCGGGCCTCGGCGCGGTCGTGCCGGACGGGGCGCTGGACGCCGTCCGCGGCGTGATCTTCGTCGGGATGGCGGCGGCCACGGTCGCCGGACTGCGCGCCACCCCACCCACGCACCAGGTGTGGCTGCGGGCCTGGCTCCTGACGGTCGCAGGGACGACGGCCCTGGCCCTGCTCGGACTCCTGCCGCTGGGCCGCCGGGTGACGCTGGGCCTGTTCCCTCTCATGGCGTTCGGTCCGCTGCTCCTGCTGGACGCCGCCGCCGCGCGCTGGGCCGCGCTGGTGCGGCCGGTCGCCCTGCTCGCCCTCGCCTGGCTGCTCGCCTGCCTCGCCGTGGTCGCTCCGCGCCCCATCCGGGAGGACGTCCACCCCCTCCTCCCCGCGCTGGAGGCGCTGGACTGGCTGGTCGTCGACGGGTGCAGCCGCAAGCAGTGGGCGATGCTTGCCCGGCCGGTCCCCCCGGATCTGGAGATCACGATCGCGGACCGCGGCACGCTCCCAGCGCTCGGAGACGACGCTGGCGGCTGGTTGGTGACCCACCGCAGCGGGGGCTGCCTCGACGAGCAGGACGCCACCCGGCGTCGCTTCGAAGCCCAGGGACGCACCCTCTCCGTCCTGTACGACGCGCGGGACGCGACGCTCTGGCGCGTCGACTGAGCGCACTTTGTCAAGACGTTGCAAAGGCGCCTGGGGTAAAACGCCTCCTATGCGCGCGCGATCGATGTTCCTGTTCGCGGCCCTCCTGGGTCTGCTCGTTCCCGGCCTCGGCCTGGCCCAGGAGG
>ENA-OWNT01004418-OWNT01004418.1-seawater-metagenome-genome-assembly--contig:-NODE-4418-length-12364-cov-3.506389_pt1 | contig 12364 bp, 9 predicted proteins | sample MGYA00238136_ERZ651165 | MGnify/ENA primary metagenome ERZ651165 (study PRJEB26861, sample SAMN08777766) | seawater metagenome | isolation source: coastal seawater | place: USA: Florida | collected... | reverse complement strand
GGCGGCGGCCGCAGCTCGGTGGCTTCCCCTCCCTCTGCTCGTCAGCCCCAGCGGCCCGGCCTGCTCCAGCACAGCTCGTCTACCGGCATGGTCCATCAGCCGCGCCAGGGTGATGCCTGGGAGCAGGAGGAAGACGACGACGATGTCGGCGGCACGCCCTCGGCGCTCGAGCTCATGCGCAAGATGAAGAAGCGTCGCTGAGGGGCCGCCTCAGCGGCCGACCACGTCGATCCGGCCGGCGCCGACGTGGATGCGGAGCAGGCTGGGGGCGTCGGCGTCGTCGGTGACGCCGCGGGTCGACACCTGCTGGGCATCGAGCTGGAGGTCGTACGCCCCCTTGGGCACGACGACGGAGACGTCGCCGGTGGTCACGGTGACCGTGAGGGCGCCCGGGGCCCGGCGAAAGGAGAGGTCGAGGTTGCCCACGTCAACGTCGAAGCTGCCGCTGGTCAGGGCGAGCTCGCTGCCCGTGACGTCGCCGGTGCCGACCCCGAGGGAGGCGCTGTCGGCGAGACCATCGAGGGCGACCGAGCCGGTGCCGACCTGGGCCACCAGGGCGGTCTTGCCGGGCATGGTGATGTCGAGACTGCCACCGCAGAGGTTCTTCTGGGCGCAGGTGGCGTCGACGTAGAGCACCTTGTTGTGGACGCGGTAGTCGAGCTCGCTGTCGGCGAGGCCACCGAGATCGGCCTCCAGCACGACCGGCCCGCTCTCGGCCACCACCGTGAGCTCCCCCACACCGAGGGCTACGTCGACGGTGTCGACGGGCTCGTCGATGGTGACGGTGGCGGACACGGCTACGATGCAGGCGCCGAGCCAAGCGAGCAGCGACACGGGCAGCGTGGAGCTCAGCATCGTGGACCTCATCGTGGACTCCTGCCTCCTAACGCCCCTTCAGACACCGCCGGGGCGCGGGAGCGCTACCGCGTCCCCGACGAGCGCCGCGGCCCTGTACACTGACGCCATGCGTCGCCTCGTCTTCATGGGTGCTCTCCTGAGCTCTGCCGCCTGCAAGCCACCGGTCGACCCCGCCCTCTTCGAGGAGACCATCCAGGGCGTGGGGGCCCTGGTCCGCGACGTCGACCACGAGCGACTCCCGGACGCAGAGCTGGTGGCCGAGGGCAGCCGCAACCTGCCCGATGCCTCTGGCCACCTCATCTACGACCAGGAACTGCCGGGCTTCTTTCCCGTGGTGGCCGAGCTCGCGGGCTACGCGCGCACGGGCTCGGGGCCCCCGGTTGAGGTCGAGCAGCTCTCCGCCACCCTGCTCACCTTGGTGCCCACGGCCTCCTTGGCCGGTGGAGCCTCCATCACCCACGGCGATGTGTCGCTGGCCATCCCCGACGGCCGGGTCGTCGATCGCCTGGGCGAGCCCATCAGCGGTCCGTGGACGTTGGAGGCCTTGGTCCCTACCGGCGACGACCGATGGGCCGTGCCCGGAGAGAGCACGCTCCGCTACGACGATGTGCTCGACGAGCCCATCCACCCGTTCCACCCGATCTACCTGCAGGGCATCGACGAAGCCGGTGAGCTGGTCAACCTCGACGAGAACGCCGAGGTGGAGGCCACCCTGCGCTACACGCTCCCGGCGGGCTCCCCGGTCCAGACCGACTGGCGCCTCCTGCTGTTCAGCATGAGCACCCAGCGGTGGGTGCGCTCTGACCGGGTCGTGGTGGAGGGGGGCGTCGTGGAGGTGCCCCTGGGGCGCTTCGGCTGGGTCGCCTTCGCCGAGGAAGACGTGCCCCGGGGCTGCGTCACCGGCAAGGTCTTCACCGACGACGGCCGGGAAGCCAACGGAGCCGAGGTGCGGCTCCTCGAGGATGGCGTGGCGGTGCCCACCCGTGCCTGGGTCGACGACGGCCGCTTCTGTCTGGCGATGGAGGCCGGCAACAGCGGCGCGCTCGAGGTGCTCTGGTACTCCTCTGCCCACGACCAGGTGGGCGTCGCGACCCAGTCCGTCCGCCACGGGGGCACCGACGCCTCCTTCTGCGGGGGAAGCTGCTTCGACATCGGCTCCATCGAGCTCGAGGTGGGGCGCGACCTCGACGGCGACTTCTTCTACGGTGGCCCCGGCGGAGACTGTGACGACACCGACGACAGCGTGAATCCCTCGGTGGCCTACGGAGACGGAAGCTGGTGCGGAACCTTCTGATCGGTGCGGTGGCGGCCTCCGCCGTGGGCTGCAATCGCTACGACCTCTTCCTCGTCGAGGAGAACACTCAGGCTGGCGGCAGCAACCAGGCCGACGTCCTCTTCGTGGTCGACGACTCTGACAGCATGCTGCAGGAGTCGGTCGGGATGGCCGAGAACTTCGTCGGGTTCATGGAGCGCCTGGTGGCGCGGGAGCAGGGGCGCACGACGGACGGCCTCGACGACGCCGCTGAGGCCTACCTGGGCCAGATCCTCGACCCCGCGGCCTACGTCGACATCCAGCTCGGCCTCACCACGGTCGACGCGCTGGAGCGCCGCGGCGGTCTCATCGGTGAGCCCATGGGCAGCGACCCGGCCTCCGCCGAGCGCTTCGTGGAGCGATTGCTGTGCGAGGCGACCTGCTTCGCCGACCGGCAGGTGGCCCCCACCGACCCCGACTACGTCTGCGACGAGGCCCAGCCCGCCATCGACGAGGTGTCTCGGGAGGCCCTCGACTGCGTGTGCGGCGAGTCGGCCTGGGTGGGCAACTGCGGCGGCGGCACCGAGATGGGGCTGGAGTCGGCCTACCTCGCGGCCTGTCGTGCCGTCGACGACCCGCCGGAGGCCTGCTTCGAGACCCGGGTCGGCCTGACCGAGGACGACGTGGGCTCCCACGCGGGCTTCCTGCGGCCCGGCGCCACCTTCATCCCCGTGATCGTCACGGACGAAGGCGACAGCTCGCTCCGCATGGCGCCCACCGAGCGCATCCCGCAGGTCTATGCCGACCTCTTCGACGAGCTGGGTGTGTTCCACAGCTGGGCGGTGATCGGCCCCGCCGTCGACGACGACCTGGAGTCGATCTGCCTGGGGCCCACCAGCTGGGGCATCCTTCGGTACGAGTACATCACGCAGGGCACGGGTGGCCGGATGGTCGACATCCACGATCGTGACTGTGAGCCGGTGAACTTCGGCGCCGCGCTCGACCGGGTGGGGGCGCTCATCGCCGGCGAGATCAACGCCTACCCGCTCGCACAGCGTCCGGTCGACGGCACGCTCGTGGTCGAGGTCGAGGGCAAGGTGGTGGATCCCGCGGAGGCCCAAGGGGAGGGCCTGTTCGGCGAGACCCTGTACGGCGACGGCTGGAGCTACGAGGCCGACGGGAACCTGGTGCGGCTCTACGGCGCGGCCCAGCCGCCCCCCGGGGGCGATGTGGCCATTCGCTACCTCCCCCAGGCCGCGGGGAAGTAGCTACTTCTCGAGCAGCTGGCCGAAGCGCTTCGCGAGGGCGAAGGTGAAGCCCACGGCGCGCTGGACATCGGCGTCGCCCATCTTGCCGAGCACGCCGAAGAGCCCGACGGACTCGATGGCCTGGCCCCGCGTCTGCACGAGCGCGGTGGTAGCGGCCTCGGCGGTGGAGAGCGCGGAGGGATCGGCGCCGGCGTCGAGGAGCTTGGTGAACTCGGGGGCCTTGAGGACCACCGCGAGCTTCTTCGTGAGGGCCGCGCCCTGGGTGGTGACGACCTTGAGATCGTCGGCGTCGATGGCCTCGGCGGCATCGAGGAGGAGCTCCAGGTCGCCCTTGTGGGCGAGGAGACGCTCGACGAGGGCCAGGTTGTCGTCTTGGGCGAGCTCGAGGGACAGGGCGGCGGCGCGCTTGCCGGTGACCATCGGGTCGATGCCGGCGGCCTCGGCCTGGCCCCAGGCCCAGGTGGCGCCACCCGCAGCGGCGTCGGCCAGGACGGGGAGCTTCTGCCCGAGGGTGCCGAGGGCATCGACCATGGCGGTGGCCTTGTCGAGGCGGCCGAGGAGGTCGTCGAGCCCCTGCTGCACCTCGGGGCGCGCCAGCGCAGGGAGGGCGGGGGCCGGGGTGGCACCGGCCAGGGCGTCGACCTTGGACTCCAGGCGGTCGAGCCGCTGGTTGAGGGCGTCGAGGGCGCTGGCGAGGTCGGCTTCGCTGCTCATGGGGACTCTCCAGGAGGAGCCTGGCAGGTATGCCTTCCCCGCCGCCGAGGCAAACCCACGGCGGGGCCGCGCTCAGCGGGGCCAGGCCGGGTCCGGGAGGGTGTCGTGGAGCTTGCTGTGGTCGATGGCGAGCATGCCGTCGTGGGTGGTGATGATGTCGACGAAGCGGTGCCCGACCTGGACGACCCCGATGGGGTAGTACACCTGGCCGTAGACCTGCTGCATGAACGTCGCATCGGTGCCCGTGACGGTGAGGACGACCGAGACGAGGTCGGGGTCGTGGCCCTGGGTGGCTAGGGTGTGCAGGGGGGTGCCAGGCTCGATGGTGTGCATCACCTGCCAGCTCATGGCGAAGACCGGCGTGTGGTTGCGCTGAAGGGTGAGGCGGAAGAAGCGCCGCATGGTCTCACCCTCGGCGGTGACCACGTCGCGCAGGGCGTACAGGTGGGCATCGGCATCGACGATGTTGCTGTTCCGCTCGTTGGCCAGCCGCATGACGAGCGTGGGCTGGCCATCGTGCTGGGTGATCACGGCACGCTCGGCGAAGGCGATGCGGGCCTCCGGACGGCCGAACTTGGCGAAGCACAGGCCCGAGAAGAGGCCGACACCGAGGAGCCCGACGAAGGCCTCGATCAGCGCGATGAGATCGGCCCAGGGAGTGGCCGGGGCCAGGGTGCCGTAGCCGATGGTGGTGAGGGTGTGCATCGAGAAGCCGATGGCGGTGCGCCAGCCGGTGGCCTCCCCGGCGCCGTAGCAGTCGCCGCCGGCCAGGTACAGCGCGGCGAAGAGCACGGTGGTCACGAGGTAGAGCAGCGCCGTGCCGCCGATGAAGGTGGGCCAGCTGGCGGTGAGGAGCTCGTGGTAGGCGTCGCGCCATGGCGCCCGCTTCAGCCCGAGGCGCTGGAACTGGATGCGGCCGTTGACGACGGCGGGCCTCGGGGGGGTGTCGGACATCCGTGCCTGAATATTGTCCGCGGCTGCTCCGTCGCAACCGGCGGTCGTGGAGAACACGGCCGGCCGCCCGACGGCGGCCTACGGGGAGGAGAGCGCATGCGAGGCATCGGGGTTGGGGTCGGAAAGCTGGGCTTGGTGCTGGGCCTGGCGGTGCTGGGTGGCTGCGATGGTGAGCTCGACGAGCTCCTGGGGGTCGAGACCCACTTCGTGAAGCTGGACAAGGAGCCCGCCGAGGTAGCGGCCTTCGCCACGGCCCTGGCCGACGAGCTGAACTTCGACCTGGTCCACACCTACGACAACGCCAGCGAGGGCTTCGCGGCACGCTTCCCGGCCTTCCTCAGCGAGGACATCCAGCGGATCGACGGGGTGGCCTACGTCATCGGCGACGAAGACGTGGAGCGGCTGCCTCCCGAGGAGCAGCCGGGGGAGCCCGTCGACGACCCGGTGGACCTCCTCGACGGCGATGAGATTCCGCCCAGCATCCTGCGGGTGGGCGGCGCCTACGGCGGGCCACTGGCCGGCATCGAGGTGGCGGTGGTCGACTCGGGGGTCGACGCGGCCCATCCCGACCTCAACGTGGTGGCCGACATCGACCTGGTGGCCCAGTCCGGTGGGCGCGCGGCGCCCGGAGGCGACCCCAACGGCCACGGCACGCACGTGGCGGGAACCATCGGCGCCAAGGCCAACAACGACGGGGTGGCCGGGGTCGCGCCTGGGGTCAAGGTGCATGCGGTGCGGGTTCTCGACGCCGCTGGCTCCGGCTACTGGACCGACATCGTCGCGGGGCTCGAGTACGTGCTGGAACACCCCGAGATCCGCGTCGTGAACCTGTCCCTCGGCGGCCCCCTCTACGACGGCCCGGACCCCCTCCGTGACGCGGTACAGCGCCTCGAGGATGCCGGTGTGGTCGTGGTCATCGCGGCAGGGAACGAGGCGCAGGACACGAACAACGTGGCGCCCGCCGGCTACGACCTGGGCATCGTGGTGAGCGCCTATGATGCGGAGGGCGGCGACAATGGCTTCGCCGGCTTCAGCAACTTCGGTGACGCGGTCGACATTGCCGCGCCCGGGGTCGACATCCCCTCGACCTACCCGGGCGGCACCTACACCACGATGTCGGGCACGTCGATGGCGACGCCCCTCGTGGCAGGGGCCGCGGTGGCCTACCTGGCCCAGAACCCCGACGCGACCCCGGCCGATGTGCGTCGGGCGCTCGTGTCGACGGGGGAAGACGGCTACGCCGGCCAGGGGGGCAAGCACCCCGAGCCGCTGATCGACATCGAAGCGCTGCTCCAGTAGCGGGCCCACGACGGTATGGTGCGACCTCGCCGGGGAGGTCCACACCATGCTCATGAAGCCACAGCGCTCGCTCACGGGAACCCTGTTCATGGTCCGGGGCTCTGCCCTGGCCCAGATCTGGCCGCTGCTCTTGGCGGCCGGCCTCGTGAGTGAGGCGTTGACCTGGGGCTACAGTCACTGGGAGAACACCTGGCTGGACATGACCCCCCTGCCGTTCTCGCTGGTGGGGCTGGCCCTCTCGATCTTCCTCGGCTTCCGCAACAACGCCTGCTACGACCGCTGGTGGGAAGCCCGCAAGCTGTGGGGGCGCCTGATCAACACCAGCCGCTCCTCGGCGCGGCAGGCCAAGACCCTGATTCGCGGCGAGGGGGCCGACGCGGTGGCCGAGCAGTGGGTGCGGTGGCAGATGGCCTACGCTCACGCCCTCCGGTTCCACTTGCGGGTTCAGCCCGAGCGCTACGACGAGCTCACCGACTTCCTCCCGGCGGCCGAGGTGCAGGCCCTCAAGGCGCAGCGGAACCCGCCGATCACGATGCTCTACCGGATGGGGGAGCTGTCCCGGAAGGCGATGGACGACGGCCTGGTGGACCGCTTCCACCTGCCGGTGCTCGAGGCCACCCTGACGGACCTCACCAACATCCAGGGGGCCTGCGAGCGCATCAAGAAGACGCCCGTGCCGCTGTCGTACACGGAGCTCACCCATCGCATCGTCGCCATGTACGTGGTGCTGCTGCCCTTCGGCATCGTGAAGTCCGTCGGAGAGATGACCCCGCTCGTCGTGATCATGGTGGCCTTCTGCTTCCTCGGGCTCGACGCGGTGGGCTCGCAGATCGAAGACCCGTTCGAGGAAGACCCGAACGATCTGCCACTGCACCAGATCTCCCGCATGATCGAGAACGACCTGCGGGAACGCCTGGGCGACGAAGACCTCCCGCCGGACATCCAGCCGGTGGACGGCCTGCTGCTCTGATGGCTCAGGCTGGCATGAGGTCGGGCACATCGGCGTCGCCGACGGTGCCGGCGTCGAGGGCGGCCCCGAGGCGGGCAGCCCAGTCGGAGCGGTCGATGCCCCGAGGGAACTCCCACTCGGCCTTCGCGTCGAAGAACCGCAGGAAGTACGGGAACACCCCGAACTCGTAGCCGAGCTCGTTCATCAGCATCTGGTTGGCCTTGACCTGCTTGGCGCGACCGACCTCGACGACCCGCCGGGGGTCGATGCCGAGGGCGACGAAGTGCGGCTCGAGCTCCCGCAGCATGCGGAACTGCTTCCAGAACTCCTGGAACTCCCACGTCCACAGGTCGGTGGCCTCGGGGAGGGTGAGACCCTTGATGAGCTTCGGCAGGTGGAGCACGCCCAACGCGACGTGACGGGCTTCGTCGCGCTGGTAGAGGCGGAGCAGGTCGCCCAGCACCGGCTCCACCTGGCGTTCACGGACGATCTGGAACAGGGCCAGCGCCATGGGCTCGATCATCATCTGCATGCCCATGAGCTTCTTCGTGAGGGTGTTGGCCGAGAGGGTGCCCTGCAGGACGGCCTGGGTATGGGGACCCAGCCGGGGCGGCAGCCCGTCGCCGACGAGCTCCAGGTAGTCGTGCATGACGTAGAAGTGCCGAGCTTCGTCGTGGGCTTGGCTGGTGGCGGCCATCTTGGCCTCGAGGGGCTCGAGCTGGCGGGCGAGGTCGGCGGAGACTTTCCACGCGGCCAGCTCGCCCCACAGGATGACGGAGAAGAGCCCGACGATGGCTTCCCGAAGGTGGCGAGGCAGCTGGATGCCGCCGTGACGCTCCAGCAGCTCGGCCAGCACCTCTTCGCCGTTCCAGGCCTTGGCCTGGCCCTTGTGGTAGATGCCGGCGAGCTTCCGCGCGGCGCGGGCCTCGGCAGGGGAGAGCTCCCCGTCGAACATGTCGAAGGGGAGGGCGACCTCGGGGCGGACGCCTCTGAGCTTGCCGCGCTCGGCGGGGCTCGGACGGCCGAGGGCTCGACGCATCAGGCGCCGGGTGGTGCGACGGATCATGCGTCCTCCACGGTGGGGGCGTTCCGCGCGACCCTGCGAGCGGCTGCTCCCTACAGAGAGTATAGCCCGTCGGTTTGCCAGGTTGTTCCGTGGGGGCTGCGGCCACTACCCGACAGGCTTGTAGACCCGGGCGGCGGGGACGGTGACGAAGCGCTCTTCGGGCACCGAGAATCCGGTCAGCTCGCCGCCGTAGACGCAGCCAGAGTCGAGGCCCACGACGTGCAGGCTCTCGCCCCGGTGCACCTCGACGCGACCCATGATGGCGTCGTGCCCGAACACCACGCGGCGCTCGCCGGTGTAGGCATTCCACCACCGGGGGGCGGTGCGGTCACCGCGGGGCCAGTGGCGTCGCACCAAGCAGTCTTCCTCGGTCGTACGGGCCAGGTCGCCGGAGGGATGCAGGGCGGCGTGGACCACCGTCCAGCCGTCGACCTCCAACGTGAGTGGGAGGTGGGCCAGGTGGTGTCGCCACGCGGGGTCGGCGCGATCGAGGGCCTCGACCACCTCGTGGCCGTGCCGGTCGCGGGGGCGTTCACCGTCGATGACCCGCTGCAGGCGCTGGTCGTGGTTGCCTCGGACCACCAACAGCCCGCGGTCCCGGACCAGGGCCCACACCCCGGCGGGGTCCGGACCCTTCGTGTAGAGGTCGCCGACGAGCACGACGCGGTCGGCGGGCGCCGCGTCCAGGAGGCGCTCCAGCTCCGCCGCACAGCCGTGCACGTCGCCGACGAAGAGGGTGCTCACAGCTGGTCGGCGAGCCAGCCGGTGGCCTCTTCGACCCCGGGCAGGTAGCCCAGCTCCCCCGCTCGTGCTTCGAGGGCCCGCCAGCGCTGCCTGGCCAGGTCGGGCTGGGTGCGGCTGAGGCGGCGCGCATCCATCTCCAACGCGCCGAGGAACACCTCCGTCCACATGCTGGTCATCGCTCGGCGTTGTAGCTCCACCCAGGCTTCGTCGTCGACATCGCTCACCGCGCCCAAGATGAGCTGGGCGTAGACCTGGAGCTCGGCGAAGCCCTGTGCGGTGGCTTCGTCGAGACCCTTGCGGGCTTCCTCCTGTGCCAAGCGCTCTCGGTTGCCGACGAGGGCGGCGCGGGCACGCTCCAGTCGCCACACGGTGTAGCCGAAGGTGCGGAGGTCGTTGGGCCCGGGGACCGCCAGGGCGCGGTCGACGTCGCCGCGGGAGCGCCACCAGTGCACCAGCGCGGCGGAGGCTTCGTCGTCGGCCTTCACGTCGACGCCGGGAAGGGCGAGGGTGGCGTCGGTGGTCTCGCCGGTGAGCGTGGCGACCTTCAGGGTGACCCGCATGGCGATGGGGAGCAGGTGGTCGAGGTAGAGGCCCCGGATCCGATGGATGGTGGCGTCGAGTAGGTGGCGTGCGGCCAGGGGCTCGCCCCGCTCCACGAGCAGGGTGGCGAGCGTGAGCCCGGCTTCGGCGTCGGGTGTGGGGTCGCCGGTGGCCATGAAGGCATCGCGGGCGGATCGGATCTGCGCCTCGGCGTCGCGCCGTCGGCCCATGGCACGAAGCACGTGGGCGAGGCGGTGGGCCGCGAAGGCCACACCACGCATGTAGCCATGCTCGCTGGCCGTGCGAATGTTCTTCTGGCAGAGCGCGCGGCACCACAGCAGGTCGTGCTGGTGGTAGGCGAGGTCGGCCCGTGCGTGGGTGACGCGAACCTTGAGGAGAGGGTCCGGGTGGGCGTCGACCAGCTTCTCCGCGCGATCGAGGTCGCGGAGGGCCTCGGGGACCTGGCCGAGGAGGAGCCGGCACTTGATGGCCACCATCAGCGCGCGGACCTGAACGTGGGGGGGAGCGCCGGAGTTGGTGCTGCCGACCCGGAGCGCGGCGACCAGGGGCGGGCGCACGGCGCCCTGTCGGAGACCGAACTCGGCGCGGAGGAGTCGTACCCGCTGGTGATGCTCGTTGGTGCGGGCCAGCTTCTCGGCCACGTCGACCAGGCCGACCCTCACCGTGCCCTGGTCGGTGCGGAGGGCCACACGACTCTGGACCCAGGCGAGCTCGAAGTCGAGGGAGGGGTCGCGCTTGGGGTGGGGGGGCAGGGTGTCGAGCAGGAGGAGCCACTGGCGGGCCAGGGCGAACTCGCCCGTGCGGTCGGCGTGCATGGCGGCGCGGGCGGCGGGCTCCCACGCGCGGAGGGCATCACCGGCGAGGAGGTACAGGGTGGCCATCGCGCCGGGGTCTTGCAGGGGCGTTCGCCCCCAGGCCTTGGCCAGCATCGCGGCGCTGCGCTTCAGGGCTGGCAGGCGAGACCGAGCGAGGGCTGCGGCCGTCTCGCCGGACAGGGTGACGCCCCCGTTCTCGACGTGGAGCCATGGCAGCGAGCGAGGTTCCTTGCCGATCAGCGCCCGGTAGAGTGCCTCGGGGATGGGCTGGTCGTACACCGACGCCGGCCACAGGCTCACATCGGGGCGAGGGAAGGGCTCGTTGCGCCAGCGCGCGAGGGCCTTGAGTCCCGCCTCTACGGCCTTCAGGGCCGGAACGGGCCGCTCGAAGACGGGGGGCTCGGCGGGGCAGAGGCTGCGCCCGATGGCCTCGCATTCTTCGGCGCCGAAGCGTGGCACGGTGAGCACACCGCCTTGGGCTTCCCGACGGAGGGTGGCGACCAACGACCGAGAGGCGGGCGTCGCCCAGCGCGACTCGTGCAGGACCAGCAGGCCGAGTCCCTCGCCGCACTGTCGGGCGATGAGGGGCAGGATGCGCGCGGTGAACCGGTCGATGTGTTGCAGATCGTGAACGATGAGCAGGAGCGAGCGTTGCTCGGCCAGGCGGCCGACGATTCGAGCCAGCGCCTCCACGATGTGGCCCGAAGAGCCTGCTCCTTCGGGAGAGCGGTCGATGGGGAGCGGCAGGTGTGCCCACATCTGGCGGAGTGCCGTGGCCGCCGGGCCCACCACCTCCGCGACGATCTCGTCGTCGAGCGTGTGCACGATCTGCTCGAGCAGCTGGAGCATCGGCGCGCCCACGCGATCGATGCGACAGTGGAGGTGCATGGTCCAGGTGCCCTCGAGCAGGCCCACCCGCTGCACGTGCTCGGCGAGCCGACGCTTGCCCGACCCGGTGGGCCCTTCGACGATCCACACGGGGGGGTAGGTGCCGTGGCCCAGGCAACCTTCCAGGGGCAGCCACCAGTCGCCGGGCTCCACGTAGACCGGCTCGGGCCATGCATGGTTGATGGCGCCGGCTTCCACCCGCTTGAGCTCCCGAGCGGCTTCCCGGGCTTGGGGGCGGTCGTGGGGATCGACCGCGAGCAGGCGCTCGACCAGCTTCGAGAGCCCTCGTGGGACCTCTCGGTACATCGTGGCCAGGGCGGGCAGTCGCTCCAGGCAGTTCTTCGGGATCCAGCCGACCGTGGTGAGGGGACGCGGACGCTTTCCGGCGATGGCCTCGTGCAGCATGATGCCCGTGGCGAAGAGGTCGACGCGCTCGTCGCTGGGGAGACCGGCCAGCTGCTCTGGGCTCATGTACGGGATGGTGCCGAGCACCTCGCCGCTGTGAGAGAGGGTGTCGCCGTGTTGGAAGTAGCGGCCGATGCCGAAGTCGAGCACGTGCACGTCGCCACCGGTGTCGACCAGCACATTGCTCGGCTTCACGTCCCGGTGGGTGTACCCGGCCTCGTGTAGCTCCGCGAGGACCGTGAGTAGCTGATGACCGACGCTGATGGTCCGCTCGACGCGGGCGATGAGGTAGGGCTCTTCGTGCAGCGCGTCATGGAAGGGCTTGCCGAAGACGCGGTCCATGCTGAACCAGAGGTACTCGTCCTCGATGCCGGCTTCGTACACCGTGACCACGCCCGGCACGCGTAGGAGGCGCATGGACTCGAACTCGCGCAGGAAGCGACGGTCCATGTCTGCCTGGCCGCGGCGGCGGATTTTGACGGCGAACGGCCGGCCGTTGTCGTCGGTCGCCAGGTACACGGAGGCAGTCGCCCCCATCCCCAGCTTCTCGGCAAGGGTGTAGGGGCCGATCCGGGTTCCGGGCGGCAGTTC
>ENA-OWNT01004417-OWNT01004417.1-seawater-metagenome-genome-assembly--contig:-NODE-4417-length-12366-cov-5.666694_pt1 | contig 12366 bp, 12 predicted proteins | sample MGYA00238136_ERZ651165 | MGnify/ENA primary metagenome ERZ651165 (study PRJEB26861, sample SAMN08777766) | seawater metagenome | isolation source: coastal seawater | place: USA: Florida | collected... | reverse complement strand
TCGTTCGTTCGTTCGTTCGTTCGTTCGTTCGTTCGTTCGTTCGTTCGTTCGTTCGTTCGTTCGTTCGTTTGTTCGCTCACGACTGCGCGTTGCGTTCTGGTTTTTGTGTTCGACAGTGTGCAGTGGTGTGCGTGGTTGTGATAGGTAGGTGTGCTTGCTGGTTGACGACAGATGGCAAGAGGAGCGGGGTGGATGGCAAAGGCGAAGCACGCTGCCCGAAGCTTCAAGGTCGTTGTTTGGCGAAGCATGCATGGTTGGTGGACTCGAGAGTCCTGCCTGTGTAAGTGGCTGTTCGAATTTGGGCTGTCAAACGTTGGGCATAACAGCTACGCGGCGTTGTGATGGCGCGGTGTGTCAGAATATGTTGTTGTCACTTCGTTGTTGCGATTGATCCACCGCGTGCGTGGCCATCAGACTTTTCATCCCGGCTGGCGTTCCAATTGTTTTGCATCTTGCTTGATTTTTTGCGAATACATTCTTTTGGCAAGAACGGAATGGTGTTACGTTTCCAAATTTGACACGACTGGAACTGACCGCAAAATGAGTAGTTCTACAAAGCCCGCAAAGCCGGAGCACCGTCGCCGTGTAGTGATGGAGCTCATCGCCACGGAAGAAAGCTACGTGAGGTCCCTCGGAGTTCTTGTCCAAGAGTACTACTTGCCTTTGAAGCAACTTGCAAGCGAAGGCACAGAATATTTCACTCCATCTGAATTGGAGATGGTGTTCAAGAATTGTGAACTTATTTGGGGGTTGAATAAGACCTTACTTTCCGATTTGAAGGAAGCTGGGCCGGAAGGTAATGTGGGCAAGGTTTTCAATCGGTTTGCTCCTTTCCTCAAAATGTATCGTACTTACCTGGACAATAGTTCTACTGCCATCGACACTGTTGGCAACAAGTTGAAAGCAGAGTCTGAAGTCAATCCATTGTTGCAGATGGTGTCGATGAAGACTTCACAGCCAAAACTCTCCGAGTTCATGGCGTCAAAGAGCGAGACGTTGGAGAGCCTGATGATTAAACCAGTTCAACGTTTGCCACGATACAAAATGCTGCTCGAAGAATTGCTGAAACCAAGCTGTTCCAAATGCGTGTCCCAAAGCGACAACGATGAGATCCAAATCGCGCTTGACAAAGTCGCCGAGGTCGCCGCATTTTGTAACACGAGCATCGCAAACCACAAGGAATACATGGAATGGGTAGATTTGCACATGCAGTTCGGTGAAGCTCTGCCATTTTCCAGAGATAGGCGTATTGTGAAAGAGGGGACTATGTCAAAGTGGAACCGTCGAGGACAGCCGCAAAGAAAATTTGTCATTTTGTTCTCGGATGCAATGGCGTATGGAAAAGCGAATCAAGAGGGCAAGCTAGCGAAGGTCAGTGTGTGTGGCCTAAGGACATGTGCAGATTGTTGGGACAGCACAAATGTTTGACGGGTGCCTTCGGGTTGTACGTGTGATTGCACAGAATATTGCCGCAGAAGAAGCATTTGTATTTTCTGCTGCCACGAGCAAATCTGTGGTTGCATCTCCGACATCTGTTACCAAGTATGTTGCAGTCATCGATCGGCATGTAGGGTAGAGCCTTGCACCAACTTTCAACATCAATCGTTTGTTCCAGGATGGTTCTGCAAACAGCAAGGAAGAGTTTTCTGCTGCAGTTGAAGTCCACAGCCAGTCGTGATGAATGGTTTGTTTGCATGCCGCGTGTACCTACAACAGCTGCAGAAGATTCACTCGTTCCGTGCGCAGGGTATCAGCCATCAACGAAACAGTGAGAGCTTTCGAGGAGCAAGCGGCAAGGGTGCGCGCAGTTACGCCCCAATGTTTTCAGTTCTCGCCTGTATTCACCACAAATTTTGTAATTTAGGACGAGAACAATGCCGGAAATCGCAAACAGAAGTCTACTGCCGAAGGACAAGGAAGTATATCTGGCGTGCTTCACCGTATGAGCAGTCAATCGTCCGACGAGTCACAGCCCAAGGCGGCGCCAATCTCATCAAAGGTGAAACCACGTACACGATACGCACCAGTTTGGCAACCTGATACTGAGGATTGCCAGCTTTGTTGCAAGTCTTTCACGTAAGGCCTCTACTGCATGTGTGCTGTGTGTGTCGCGAATTTTTTTGGATGTGTTCTGTCGCGATGACGTGATGACGGAAATGTGTCCCGTAGCTACTTCCGTACGCGGCATCACTGCCGGCATTGTGGCGTGTGCATGTGTAACTCTTGCGGGGTAAGCGACACATCTCATGCGGACACGTTAATGATTTGAAATCACTGAAATTGCTCCATTGCAACAGAACTTTGACTGCCTCTTAAAGCATGTGGATGCATTCAAGCGGAGCCGCATCTGCAAAGTGTGCTACCTACAACTATGGTACTTGTAACTGGCGCCATGTTCTCGTGTGCACATTGTGTTGTCGTGAGCCACTGCAAGCGCCGCCATTCCATTGTTGTGAGCCATCCCGTGCTTTTTGTGTAGTCCATCCGACGTGGCCTTCACCGAGAAAGATCTGAAGATGATTAACCGGTGCTACAATGTTGGGTGCTTGACCCAATCCGCCAAGGACAAACTGGTATGCAACAGTGCTGACCTGTAACGTGTATTGGTGTGGTGCAGTGGAGTGACACGGCGCTTGCTACCGCAGTTGAAAAAGACAGCGAACTCGTGCGGCGATGAGGGCAGCTACGAAGCAGCTCCCATGAAAGCCAAATTGTCGGGAAAAAAGCAAATCAAGAAAGTTGTTGGTGCAGTTGTTGATAGTATCGCAAGCAAACTCGGTAAAAAAGGTAGTGCGAAGTCAGCGTCAGTGTCGGAGCAAGACGAAACTCGGCCGCCCAGCCCCGGTAGCGCGCCAAAGGCACCCCCGCCGCTTCCGTCGAGGTCAAAGAAACCGTCGCTGAATCAATCTCGTCGGACGTTGAGTGTGTCTGGTGCAAGAACGAAATCAGACGCCCCCACAAAACTGAGGTTCGGCAACACTTGAAATGACGGTTGCCATTAATGTGCCAGGGTATTTAGCTCTGCATACGTGTGATTCAGGCCAACTTCAGCTCCAATTTCCAGCTCGAGAAGTAGCGGCAAGGATTCAGACCAATCTCTCGTCGCTGGATCATCCACGGCAAAGATAAACGCGAATTATATCTCCGAGTTCAAAGGTGAACGTGATATGGCACTGAGCGAGCAATTCTATCAAACTCACACTGTTCGTGCTTCACACTTCAATCACTTACAAACACAGATCTCGACATTGGAGGCGACGGCGACGGCTCAACAACGAAGGATGCCGACGACAACGGCAAGAGTAAGCGTTTGAGTTTACGAATTTGAGAAATTTTTGCGTGTCGTATTCTCACTGGACGTCGCCAGATGTGCACTGGCCATGTCGCTCGCGTGAACCCTCGCCAAAGGTGGCGTAGCAGTTTTCACTTTTTTGAGAAATAAAAACAAAGTTAGAACAAAAAATACGCTTGCGTTCTGACTTGCGGTTAGGCAGAAGGGTTGTATGGATTTGATTAATTCACTTCCTGTGGTTGTGCCGGCGAGATGGCAGCAGCCGCTGTTGCAGCCGCTGTTGCAGCTTTTGCTGCAGCATAAGCGATGACTCCACGCTTCACGACGTCGTCTTTGACACTGCTGTCGCCTTCTTCTGCAGCCTTCAATATCGTGAGAGCGCTGCGGACATGCGGAATAAAGGCTGACACAGCGCCTACTAGCATGTGGTTCGGGTCTCCGCGCGCAATGAGGATCCATATGAACATTAGGCGCAGACGCTGCGCTACACCAGCCCGCTCGACTTCATAGAGAAACTCGACAACGGTCTCCTCAGACGGCGTTTCACCTGATCGAGTGCCTAAATACTGCTCGGCAAATGCTTTGCGTCTGTCAAACGGTGCATACGGCGTTGGTTCATCCGCACTTGGTGTCCAGCCAGCCATGTAACGTAGATCTCCCCAAACAGCAAAAAGGTAGGCGATATCTTCCGCTGCAACTCGTGGACAGACATGTTCGAGATCAACAAGCCAGGCGTCACCGTTACCGGCCTCATCAAGGTCACCGATCAATATATTTCCAGGATGCAAGTCGCCATGTCCGACGACAACAGAGCCAGCAGCACCTTTGAGCTTGCGCAAACTATTACAACTGTTGATTTCGACATTTAAGACGTCAAAGACATCGTCAGGGAGGCTCGGGATCGACTTCCTCGCCCATTTGTGCCACAGCAACAACTCGTTTTCCCTAGCTGGTCTGACCGCACGAATGGTCTCCACGTCTACAGTGTGCAGTTTTGCGGCCAGCCTCGCAGCAGACTTAAGTGCTGCTTCGTTGCCGTCAAAGGTCGTGGCATCCGAGGGTTTCCCAGACACAAATTCAGAGACGACCAAAGTTTCAGTCGACCCTACAACTGGAGGCGCAACACTTGCTTTGGCGAGGATCTCAGACACGCGCGCGTATTGCCTGTCGTCAGAAGTTGGGAGCAGGGCTCGAACGATCACCGGAGGCGGGGAACTTTCGCCAGATTCGGCCTCCAATTTGAACGTTCGACCAGTGGCGCCACCAGGCATCAGTGTAAGCTTCGCTGTCGCTCCTTCTTCGGTGCTCCATCCCGCGACGGCAGCGGCTTCAACGGCAGTGGGTGTGACAGTAGTGGGGGTCTTGTTGTCTTCGGCAGACATCGTGAGACGAGGGATGTTTGTTGGTGAATGACACTTGCAATGCCAAATAATTTATTTGGATTTTGTGAATTTTGGTTTTTAACACTTCTTGAGAAACAACAACAACCAAGGTTGTCTTGGCGCTGGTCCACGAGTGGCGGCGCGGCGCGGCGCGGCTCGCGTGGGCAGGGGGTGGGGTGGGACGTAGGATGGGGTGTTTTATCCACTCTGCCTCACGTTGCAATACCTTGACGAGTGACGGCCGCGCTGGCCACAGTTGATTGGTGACAGTTTCGACGGCACAGCACAATGATCAGAGAACTGCAAGTCACCACAACTTAGTTGTGAACACGTAACCCACTTGCCTCAACTCGTCACCACTCAACCCAATCCAACAATAAGAGCACAAAACTCTAGCTCGGACGTGTAAGCAACTGGCCGGCTGACCGGCTAGTTGCTTACAGCACGACTTCGTAGTTGACGTACTTGGTGTCGTGTCGTTGGTCTCCCGCGTGGGTGTTGGGTATAGTATCTTGGTGGTGACATGCCGTGGTGGTGACGGTCGTCGCGGTATCGTGTATCGTTGTCTTCGTTGGTAGTCGTGGTGGTGGCATGGCAGTCGTTGCGGTACTCAGTATGATGGTCATAGCCGTCTTCGTCGTTGTGGTTTTGTTTTCATCGCTGCATGTCGTTGGTTCGAACAGGTACAGTAAGTAGGTCGGTGTGCGTCAGTGTGCTGGTGTGTTGGTGTGTTGGTGTGTTGGTGTGTTGGTGTGTTGGTGGTGGTGCGTGTGTTGCTGCCTGCTTCCTGGCCTGTTGTTGTCGTTCGTTGGTTGGTGGTGAAGTGTGAAGTGCACAAGTGCACACAAAATATCGACGGTGGTGGCTGACTTTTCCTGGAAAGTGTCAGTCAGCCGCCAGCCGCCCCAGCCGTGCACGACCACAACCTAAGCCAGCCTGTACGTAATATCGTTGAGCTTTCGAGCTTTCAAAGCTTTCATTCAGCTGACCACTGATAGCCGTTTTTGGAGACGAATTCGGCGATTTGGCGATTTCGAGAAACCGACTGTGTGAGTGCGAGGGCACTGAAACCGATAATGTGAGAAGGCCGCGATTTGATTCAAGCGCCTCGGACAGTCCCCGGAGAACCCCTGTGGCAACAACAATTACATAGGTCAGAGAAGATGAAAATAAAGGTATAGACAGCACATAGAAACTGCAACGTAAAATAAGCAAAGGGTAGCAAAAGTAGATTGTGACACCTAAATGTACATCAAAGTTTGAAGTGCACAAGTCGTCAACTCAAACTTGTTGGTTCCACGCTTTTGCGTGTTGTGTCTGTCATCTGTCATCGTTGCCGTCGTCGTCGTCGTTGTCGTCGTCATCATCATTGTTGGTTGTTCAAACGTTATGGTGGACGTATGGCCACAGTGCAGACTGCCGACTGACCTGTTGACCTGTTGAGCGAAAGCACGGACAATTCCCGTGGCGTGTGCATCGACGGAAATGATTGATGAAGGACGTTCTGATGTATACGGAGGAAGGTATGGAGTGCGACGCCGATGCAGCAAGTCACGGGGTTTGCGTATAACGCGGTGGGAAACGATATTTCAAAGACGACGACTGACGTTTATTAGACGCTGAATGCCACTCATAAACGAATATTTAACTATTTTTGGTCTCTTTTGCTCGATACTGTGGGTAGAATCGCCATCGGGTGTGTTGAACTTGGTGACCGTCGACGTTGGGTGAACGCCTGCCGCCGAGATGACGCAGTAGACGCACAGCACTAGCTGGCACGTTGTTGCCGTCTCTGTGTTACAATGGCACCACCTCAGCGGCGACCCCAGACTGGGTCCGCACACCAGGCTCACCACACGCAACAAACGGTTTCCACGTCCTCGACCCCGCAGAAGCTTGTTGTGGTCTCACCGTGGATGGCCGCTGCAGTGCTCGTCTGCGCCACTGTGGCCGCCGGACTTGGTGCCTACTTTGCTGTCCTTGCCTCACGGGGAGGGGCCGAAAAGCGGGTGAGCCAGGCAGCAGAGAAACCAAACCAAGCTGATTCGAGGGCAATGAAAGCCCCCACTGAGCCCAGTAGTGCCAGTGTCACTACTGGCAGCGGCGCATCGCAGCCTTCCGTCCCGCGATGGAAAGTTCTTGCGAAGGAGGCAGCAAACAAGTTCAAAGCACGCGATTTCGTTGGTGCAAAAAAGTTGCTGCTGGAAGCAATCGCGAGTTGTCAAGACAACCTCCACGGTCGCCAACGAGTTGTTCTTCTCACCAACCTTGGTTTAAGCCAACAGCAGCTGAACGAGCACGAGGCTGCTACAACAACGTTCACGGAAATTTTGGCAGAGTCTCCCGGTATGTTGCAGGCTCTCTCGCGCCGTGCACGGTCGTACCAAGCAATTGGCGAACGCGAGAAAGCGCTGGTGGATCTGCTCGTAAAGGCAGTGCTGGAAGGAGGTGACCAGAGCTCTCCTTCTATCAAGGCCCTTTATGCCGAAATCGTGGAGCATCGACTGAAAGGTCTCGCGTCGAATCCGCAAAAATTCGGAGAAGTCGACCATGCCACTCTCGAAATTCCCCAGTATACTTGGACATTTTATCGATCATGTTTTGCGAGTGACAATCCCGGGGAGCCGCTCACTTCGTCTGAGTTGCAGATAGTGAATTCCACCATCAATTCGGACGGCCACGATCACGGCAAGGTCCATGCACTCACACAGCGTGGCTTTCATCTCAAAAGTTTGAGGAAGGACGAGGTACGTGAGACTAGACATAGTGTCGTTTGCTACCACCGTCACCGTGTGCTCAATTACTGTTGTATGCGTGGCTGACATGCAGCTTGCATTTGAAAGCTTCCATCTTGCTGTCAGCTGCAGTGAGGGTGAACCAGACAAGCACTCAACACAGCTTGACCAAGAGGTTGGCGCTCCTATTTGTGCAAAGGCGATGCTGTCATGACGTTCGTTGACTGACACAAAGAACCGTTCATGTCCTTTATTTTGCAGGTGGTTCAAAGCGCACGACACAGTGCCCTGTTGGAGATGAGTGCTCGTTTTCATCTTGATGGCAGAATCACCCAGGCACTGGATTGTCTCAACGAAATTATCCAAGACAATGATCGCGATCCACCAGTTGCGGCACTCATTCGACTCGGTGCCATATTGTCGGACATGGGGATGCATGGCGTGAGTGTGTGGTCGACACAGCCGGTGTAACGGGTCTTCTCTTGATCCAAAATTGTGCATTGATGATTATTCGGTGCAGGATGCGTCTGCGTACCTCCAAAAGGCTCTGAGTTTGGCTGATTCGGACGCAGAAATATCAGATGCTCATTTGCAACTTGCTCAGGTTTGGCACAACTTTACCCTCGGGTGTTGCTGTGCGGCCAGTGCTAAATGCATTGGTGACAATGCAGGTAGCAGCAGCGTTGCACCAAGGGGAAGAGGAAGACATAGAAGCCAGCATGGTGATGAAGCATCTGCAAAAAGTACGTTCGAAGTCGACGTGGCTGGCTGGCGATTGACTCCACCGCAGACTCGTCCTTAAACTTCGTGTTGTCTCTAGGCTATTCAACATTGGCCGCAGCACAGCATTGCCCATTTTAAGTTACTTCAGTTCTATCTCGCTCATGCAGACGAATTCGCGACTGAGGACATGGTCACAGTCTTGCAGTACGTTTATACAGTGTTTCCCTGCTTCCCTGCTCGCAGATTCGATTGTCTCACACTGTCCCTCGACACACAGGACGGTAAAGACGCTCGGTGTTGACAGTCGCAACGCTGCTTTGCTGGCGTCTTGCGCGGAGATCGATGTTATCCTTCAAGATCAGACTGCCGCGGAGGTACAAATGTGTCATCACATCGCGTGCTTGTTGGTTCGCGGAGTGTTATTCGCGACGTGTGTGGTGTAGACAACATTAGACACGGCGTTGAAAATCGACGGCCAATGCACTCCTGCGATCGTACAAAAGGTATGAGGTGCCCTAGTGCTCGTGCCGTGCGACTTGGCGTGAGCTCAGTCCATAATGCTGTGCAGGCTGTGATGAGCGCTGCGACGAAACAGGATCCGGACACTGCTATTGCGTCGTTGAAAGCTGCAATTGAAACAGATCCCGTGCGTATTCTAGGCCGCGTTGTGGTGTCGATGCTCTCGGTTGTACCTGACCGGGTGCACTGTGTGTGCATGTTCGACAGGCGTCACAGCAGGCGCATTTGTACCTCGCCAGAAGCTTTGTTCAACAAGGCGATGCTCAGAGTGCGCAAGCATCGTTCGACACTGCGGCAGCGTTGGCGAGTGTACTTTGTGCGTGTGCGTGATAGTTACGTCAACGTGCCACCCACAACACATGCATTGCAGGCACTTCAACACTCCGGAGGGTCGTATGGGAATACTTCCCAATTAGTCAAACCAGCCCTCGTTGTGGAGTGCTGTGTGAAGAATATCGCTGAGTTGGAGGTACCTGTGCTTGTCCTGCGTCGCAACTCTGACAGTCTTGTTCACAGTAGCTTGCGTCGATTTTACAGGTAATCCAATACATTGATAGAAACGGTTTGGAAGCGGCACCGCTCTAATTTCGTATGTCGGTCCAACAAGCCTTCACTGCGAATGCTTTGCACCTGATCAATCTTCAATTACAAGCGGAATTGGCACAGCTGTAGCCACGTAGAACGTAGACGGACACGCATGGACAGTGCATTCGAATGCGTGCAGACAGTGCCAGCATCCTGTCTCCCTCCTTGCCTCGACTCTTCGTATCCTCGACATTCGAAGTCAACGTCCCTCAACGCTCCACCTTCGACAAGACGACGCGACGGCGACAGCAAGCAATCACCATTTCATTCGTTCATTCAGTTAGTGCGCTGCCACGGCTGCCACAGCTGCAAAACTCTACCTAAAATAAAGCGCATTGTCAAACACTTACTAACATAAAAGTAGGCATTGTTCACCAGCTGAAGGCACGATATGACTATAAGCCTGTAGACATTGCAGTTGTCAATCCGTTGCGTTTTCGTGTCGTGTCGCGTGTGTCGTGTGTTGTGTGCCACGTGGCCGACGACCGGCGCTGACGACGCGACGACAGCTGCTGCTTGCAGCGTTCGCTTGCCTTCATTGCCAGAGTTGGTGGAGCAATCTTGGGGCAACCGCGTTCTGGGCAGGACTGTGCGGCATTCAAATACCACGCATGAACATACACGAAGTCGCTGGATCGCGTGACTGGCCGGTTGGGGAAGAAGAGTCTGGTGAATGGGTGGATGGGCAAGATTGCAGACGAGGCCTGCTTCGGAGTCACGAAAGTTATCGTGTCGGTAATATGTTCATTGAACGTTTGGCAGATTATGATTTTCGGCGGCAAAATGCAATTTTGAATCATCAGCACTCAAGGTGCTTGCCGTCAGCCTGAGTTTCGTCCTCTGAGTGGGTCATGGCTCTCCAGCCCTTGCTCGAGGACAGGTAGCAACGCGCTAGTTGCAGTCATGAGGGCCGCACGAGGTCTGTTGACTGGTTTGAAGAACCGGATCGTGATTCGTTGGCATGCATTCTCAAAGCTGCACTTCGGCGGTTCGCCCAATCTATTGGCTGGACGCCGTGCTGTAACTTCAATGGACACTTCAACGGGTTTTCGAAATTTTGTCGCGACAGGAAGTAGTGTATACGACGGACATGTCGACAGTGGCTTACTCGATTACAGCACCAGCCAAGCTCAGTTAATTCGCCAGTTGGACCGACTCGGACGGCGAATTGTGAATCATGAAGCTTTGGTGACAGAATACATGGAGTCTGTATCTGCAGCCAGCGTTGCAGATAGCGACGACGAGGAAGTGGTCAGGGAGTCGCCGTTGCGTCGAACACCGCGCGGAATGTATATTTGGGGGGGCGTCGGCACAGGGAAGTCGTTGTGTATGGACCTCTTTTTTCAAACGTGCAATTTACCTGCTCATCGCAAAAGACGAGTTCATTTCCACAACTTCATGCTGGAAGTGCACGCGAAAATACGATCATTCAAGTTGGGCCAGCACCTTTCACAAACCACGGATAGCAGCGATGATTCGTCCTCTGAGCAACAGTCCAGCAGTATTCCCAAGAACTTAGGGAAGCTAGACCTTAGCAGTGAAGCGGATGCGTTGCAAAATGTTGCTCACGAACTGTCCAAAGAATGCAAACTATTGTGTTTTGACGAGTTTCAGGTGACAGACATTGCTGACGCTCTTATCATGAACAAACTGTTTTCTACGCTGTTGTCCAATGGCACAGTTGTGGTTGCGACTTCAAATCGGCCCATATCCGACTTATACAGCGGTTCGTTGCCTTCGAATGCACGGTTCAGAACTTATTCGTGGGGAATTGACTTATCAATTCTTGCTGGCGCAGGTGGTCTCAATCGTCAATACTTCATGCCATTTTTGGAAATGTTTCAAAGGTTTGTATCGGAAGTTCACATTGACGTCGACACAGACTATCGCATCACAGAGGTTTGTCACTGTATTGCTACTCAATTTCCATGGATTGCATTTAGCTGACGCTGCACCGTCGCACAATGTTTTCTGCCCAGGATTGGGACGGTGGTGCGGATAGCAGTGATTGTCCGATCCGCTTTTTTGGGCCACCTAAGAAAGATGCCGCAGATGACCAGAATTACACGTTGGAAGCCATTCCGAGTGCCACTCGGTCCGGGTTCGAAGCGGCTTACGCAGTCCTTGCTGACAAGGAAAACGCCACATCTATGCAAGCGCCTCAACACAATGTGAGCATTCGATCTGGGTTCAACCGCGACTTTCTTGTCCCGGAGGTTGTGGGAGGTGTGGCACGCTTTTCGTTTGAGCAACTTTGCGGGTACGTGCACTACAGATTGTACACCAACTTTATGGCACCCTTCATCGTGACTCCTTGGTCGTGTGTTTTACAGTCCGCAAAGCTATACCGGAGCTTCCGACTTTCAAGCGTTGTGCGACAACTTCCATACAATTGTACGTCAGACGCTGGGCCTGCAACTGCGACACCAGCATGTGCTTATTACTTTTTCGCTGTAGGTTGTGAGTGATGTTCCAGTGATGACCCCCGAAGATCCAGGCCACAACTCTGCTCGGAGATTCATTACACTGATCGATCAGGTGATCACTACTAGCTGATACAATTTGTGGCATGCGCACCCTTGTCACTTAGTTTCTGGTGCGCATCAACCTGTAGATGTATGAGAGTGGAACAGCGCTACTCTGCCTGTCAGCTGCACCAAGCCCTTCGCATTTGTTCGTTGACACTGACAAAATGGATTCTCCGGAGAACCCGGTGGCCGTGTTTGAACACGACAATGGGGCCCCACTTGCGGACCCGGCTGCAATGGGGGTGCAGTATCAACACTCCAAGCTGGCTTCGGTAACTGAACTGGCTTTTGCCTTCGAACGCGCTGCTTCCAGGGTGGCACAGATGACAGGTTCGCGGCAACGAGCGGTAGGAGCATCTGAACAATAGTGCGAGAGCGTCGATTCTACATCTGATCAAGTGTGTATAAAAGTAAAGTTGTGTGGAAAAAAGGTGAGTTTGGTGGTATGGAAGGCTGTCAAAAGCCAAGAAAGAGCTTTTGACAGGGTGAAGAATGGGAGGAAGGTAATGTAGATGGGGATTTTGTTTGTTAAGAAAATCAGAAAAATCTCAAAGCACGATTTTGCAAGACGTGACGCATCTGTTGAAACCCGAAGGAGTTCG
>ENA-OWNT01004416-OWNT01004416.1-seawater-metagenome-genome-assembly--contig:-NODE-4416-length-12368-cov-3.963876_pt1 | contig 12368 bp, 16 predicted proteins | sample MGYA00238136_ERZ651165 | MGnify/ENA primary metagenome ERZ651165 (study PRJEB26861, sample SAMN08777766) | seawater metagenome | isolation source: coastal seawater | place: USA: Florida | collected... | reverse complement strand
CGATCTATGGCCCCGTGAACTGAATGAAGGCTACTGCTAATAATACGAAGGGATCACTGTGGCCATTGACTCGACGCAACTGCACTGATTGATGATGCATGTAATGCAAAAATGCAAAGGCGCGACTCGACTTCGACTTTGACGGCCACACCGAAGTGAACTGAAATGCGAACTGAACGCTACGAAGAATGTTATTTCGTGGATGCGATGGATAGCGATGAGCACCAGCGCTGCTCGCAGCCAATCATCAATCTAAGCGATTCGAATGGACAATTAAATGAATGAATGAATGATCGATTGGGCGATGTCGTGGAGGGTTTTCGAAGCATGAGATGGAGGTCGAACAAAAACAGTGTTCTCAAGCCTCGATCAAAGCGGTGCGCTCGCTTTGTCGTGACGTTTGCGAAAATGGGCAACACGCTCCATCCAAAAAAAGTGTTGAAAGGACTCACGATTGTCTCTTTTTAAACAAACCGCTGCTTTGCTATTATATTGCGATCATGCCGAAACAAATCAAATCAGCAGGCGGAAATGTGGCAGCGCAAAGATGCACAGGCGACCTGCGGTTGTCCCATTGTTAGCTTGTGTTGCATTGATCACTACTTCTCCTTGAACGCTTCATAATCATCGGTGGCCCACGCTCCTAGTGGCCAGGTGCCTCCTAAATCAAGGCTTTTCACTTCTCCGTCCCATTCAACCTAACAACAGAGGGAGTGACGAGCTAGTGAGCGGGGGAACAACGGCTGAGGTGCAACAATGCCAATGTGCGAACCAAGGGCTTCGACCAATGAAAATGCCGAGTACCACCGCCAGAACCAAACACAATGGTCACCTAAGTGCATGAAATCGCCGTGCGTCACAACAAAGCACAAACAATATTGGACGGAGTCCTGCCGAAAGTACCGAAAGTTTTATGGCCTGCAAGGGAATATTGTCGATGACGCGCTTTTGCCTGCAAATATTTCAACATAGTGTAATTCGAGGGCTGACGAGTTTAACGGGTGCAGGCAGCAGTCGCACCCTCCCAATATCCATGGAGTAGTCTCCGTAACTGACTCGCCGTCAACTTTGTATGTTACCAGACACTTTGCTCCGTATGTACCGCGGTGTGCATTGTTGATCACGAGTCGGAAGGATGATAACTGCAGGGATAACCACAAGAGCAACAAATTCAGCCAACAGCGGTTCTTAGGCGCGCAAGAGCCACGACAGTGCACTCACGGGTCTTGACCATGATGGTAGCACGGTGTCACCAGAAAAAGTCGCGAAGGAATACGACAGAGCGACTGTTTTCGGACAACTGGTTGCCTTGGCTCCATTCTCCGACGACGAAGAGCTCGAGGGAACGGGTGTTGCGACGTTCGCAGATGATGAAGCCTCTGCATCAGAGTTGCCCGTAGATGGATCTGGACTAGAGTTGACAGTGGTCGACGCGCTGCGCAGTGCCTGCTTGGCAGAGGCCATTGACATGTTAAACGTATGCAACTCATATGCCTCGCCGTCGTCACACACTGTGTCTGAAGCCGAAGCACTTGCGCTTGGAGCAACGGAGGTGCTGCTCGTGGGTGCTGTTGTGTCGCTGCTCGTGCCTGCCGAAGTGTCGTCGCTTGTGCCTGCCGCACTGTCACTACTGGCGCTGCTTGAGTCTCCCGTGGAGCCCACACTCAATGAACCACCAATGGTAAAAGACGTTTCTGATTTGAGACTGCCAACGTTCACAACGTGAGAAGCATTGGCAACACTCGTTATCACCCCAAAACCTTGCAAGAGGTTTCCATCGCAATCCAAGCCACCAACCCCTTCCGCACAGGACTTGAGCCAATCAATATTTGAGTGCAGCGTTGGCACGATGTCGACCATCGTGTCCCGACTGGCTAATTTGGCCTGGCTTAATATTTCTCCATCGTTGCCGAACGTCCAAGACCCAGTCAAACTCGCGGAAACCTCATCCGCACCGGCGGAGAGCGATGCGTTGCCCGACGTGCTCCGCACTGCCGAAGTCATCAAGAGTGCGAAGGAGTGGCATTGTTCTGTCACAGTTTTAAAACTGGGAAGAAAACCAACAATCGTGAACGTCGCAGTCTTGGCATTGAGGAAGCCGACGGAACCAACTTTCAACTGGGGATTAAGTGCCCAGTTTCCCCAGCATGTGTGCTCGTCACTTCTCAAAAGCGTCGTGAATTTGATATTCCATTGTTGCGGAGCGTCGTCGGCGGACGACATGGCTGAATTTGAAATCTGTTCAACCTTGAACGAAAGTCAAACGGCGAGAATAAAAAGTTCACCCACCGACAACAGGAGAGATACGTTGGCGACTCAGCACAGTCGCTCCAAGGTCACCACGGCCGTCGCTCAGTGTCTCACCACATCCATAACCTGAATCACTCACGACCACCGGACCGTCACTCACTCACGACCCACCCAATCAGCGATCGATCTCCCAACATCCAACTTCACGCACAACTAAGTCCTTGCAACAGACAGCAACGATGCACGGACAGCAACGAGGCTTCCAGCCCACGGTCGACAAGTCCCCCATCGAAAGTTTCGTCGTCCGTCGTCGTCGTTGTTTGCGGTCGTTGCCGTCGTCCGTCGTCCGTCGTCCGTCGTCCGTCGTCCGTCGTCCGTCGACGCCGTTGCGACGAACGACCTTCACTGTCAATCAAGTCAGTTCATCAACAAGTCAACAACTAACTAGAACCGCAATGTACGGATAATGTACATATCATGTACACCTTAAGCGAACGACTGATTTACGCGTTATTACAGCGACACACGACGGATGTACGGATGTACGGAAATCATTATCGAAGTGTACAATGTATGTACGTGAAGACAGTGTGCATTTATTGTACATTAACCCACAACGTACACGGCGACTGATTCGCACTGTTATCTAGTATGTGCATGGGCGCTCTAATGCAGCGTACATACATTGTACGGTGGGTGTTGATGGCAGTGGTGGTTCGTCGTTCATTCGTTCGTTGTTGTGTTGTTGTTGTTCAAACCAAACGGCCGCCACGACGACGACGACGACGAACGACGACGACGACGAACGACGACGACGACGTCGTCGGGACGAGGAGGACAATGGAGGAGCCGACAGCTCACGCGGAGTAATGGACGGTGGGGACTTGGGCAAGGCTTAGTAACTGCGCGATGTGCAGGGATGTGTTCATTTTCGATGGGAGTTGTTTCTCGGCTTCGATGTGGTCTCGTTGTGAGTGAACAAGATCATCGTCGCGGCGGTTGTAAAACTTTATGCGAAGCGCAGACCAACCGCCGCTCGCTTTGCTGTTGAAACATACACCACAAGTCAGACAAGCCGTGCACTGAACAACACATTCGACGGCTGATTTGGGCTTCGCAGTGAACTGACTTGTGTCCATTGCGCTTCAAATGCGCCCGCTGTTTGGAGAAAGGCCGCTGCCGAAGATCCCAGTAGACACAAATTGCTGACGAGAAAGTTTACATTTTGTGTAGTTGCGTAGTGCTCCGCAAACGGGATCAAACATGTTGCGCGCAGTGACACCCTAGTCACTAGGCAGAAATCGCTCACTTCATCAGTGGCGTGCCACTTAACCCTATTGTTGTGTTTGCGGTTTTGGTAAGCTTTGCATCCCAAAAGCGATCGAGCAGCATGGACAAGTCTTCGCATATCGATGCCTTATCCAACTCTTTGGATCAAGAGCGCTCCAGCCTTCATGATTTGGAGCGCGTTGCGGCGACTGATCTCGACAGCCTGCGGCCTTTACGCACAACGAGCGATGGCGATGACTCCGATAACGACGACAAGGAAGAGGTCTCGATGCGAACCATCGATCAAGACTTCAATGACAACCATAATGGAATGGACTTGTCAGTGACCTTCGATGCCAGCGACGCAGGGCCCGGATTCGATTCCGCAGATACCATTCTTGCTGGCGCGTCCCCTAATCTCCCACAAAAGTTCCATTTGCCATCTGGTGCAATGGGCGGGTTTGATTTCGATCAACCTGAAAATGGTTTGCTCGGATACGGGTATCGTGGGACGGCGTATTCCAATCTTGCCGAGTTGAGAGAGTTGCTATCGCAGTGGAGTGAGGAACTGGACGCCGACTTGGAGGAAGACTTGCGCAAACAGAAACAGAACATTGCGTCGAAATTGGAGGACGACTTGGACAACCTGCGAGAAGACCTGCGTCGTCGTCACGCTAGCGTGCAGCAGGAACTTCTCGAAGAAGAGAGCCAGCGTATTCGGCACGAGAATGCTGCAGCGTTGGAGGAGATATCCGTTCAGTTCCAGGAAACCAAAGATCGCATAACGAAAGACGCCAAGAAGATGTACGACGAAAAGAGCGAGCAGGCCTCGCTCATAAACGCCAAGCTCCTGCAAGAGAAAGAAAGGGCGGTGGAGAAGTTGGAGTTTTCTCACCGTTTGCAGGTCAAGGAACTTACGGTGAGAACGCAAACCTGTCCAAACCATGCTTCATTGTTGTTGCTGACAAGTGGGCTAATATTTTCGTTCATTTGGCTGCGTTTGAATACCATTAGGCTGACCACTTGTCCCAGACGAAGAGCATGGAGGAATCTATTCGTGCACGCGGCAACGATGTTGTGAAGGCACGCACAGCGGAATTGGCGAAGCAGTGAGTTCAGCCAGCTTTTGCTTGCATCTCTTCATGTTTTCGTTGCAACGGTCGTCGGTGAATCTTTATCTTTGTTCCGGCATCGCAGGCTTCAAGAAAAAGTCGAAGCTGTCTACGATGAGTGCAGACAGAAGATAGAATCCGCAAGGGCAGATGCGTACGTCCCACACAATACACTTCCACTTGTTTCACCCACCAAGGAAATGTCAGGAAGATGATGTCGTGTATCGTTGTGCTCGCAGATGCGCAGACATTGCTGCTCGAAAGCACTTCGCATTCGAAGATGAGATGGCAACTTTGCAAGCTGCTCAGCAGAAGGTGTGATGTTCTTGGACGTGCGCAGCTCTCACTTGATTCACACGATCACAACATTGTTGACCCACTACAATTGCGACAGGACACAGAAGCTCAGCTTCAGACAAGATTAGAGTTCGAGCAGCGGGCAGAACGTATCAAGAAGGATCGACACCACACCCTCGTCAAATTGAAAAAGGTGTGCCTACTGCGACCAGTACAGGGCGTGCCTGTTGCTCGGATGCGTTCGTGCTAACACGTGTAACAACGCATTCCAATCCATAGGAGCATCGAAAACACATTGAGAACTTGGTGTCTTCACACAAGGAAGCAATGGATAAATTTTGGTCTGACATTGAGGCAGTGTTCACGGGGTTGCAGGGTGACATGGAGCTGCCAGGAGTTGCCAACGGAGTTAGTTCACAAGAGGAAATCACTTCCACTAGTCTTCCAGAACGTCAAACATCCCCACCCTCGCCGCCACGAACGGAATTAAAGTTGACACTCTCGTAATTGTAATACCGATGTGCTGTCTGTCACTGAATGCAATTTACGGAGCATTTTGTCATTGCCCACGTATTCCCGTGCCGCCCCTTGTAACTTCAGGATCTACTGACTATGCATTGAAATATTGAAACGTGTTGTGACAGTGTCTACCTAGCGTTGTATTCGCACCGTGTTACGCGAACAGAATTCCTCGAAGTGTACTCTAACTAAGCGCCAGATTACCAGATACGTACGTAGACGCACGAACGACCACTGGGTAATTGCCTGTTCGACAATTGCAATTGTCGACGTCGAACAGCAAATACCCCTTGAGTAAATGTCCCACACGCGATGACTGTCATCACATCTGCCGTCCAGCATGCTTTCCGAACGATGCTACAACGATAGGAGTAATAATAGCTCTGCACGATCCCTTGCTACAACAAGCTCATGCCAGCCAGACCAAAGCTCTCCTTACTTCCTTCTCTGCGGCTGCTCCAGACTGCACGATGCGCCGCACGAACAAAGTGGCCCTACAGGCTACAACGTCCATGAACCGTTTCTGTCGTAATAGATTTGATTGACTGATGATAGGGGACTATGAGTGAACGAGTGAGCGAGTGAGAGAGCGAGTGAGCGGGTGGGTGGGTGGGTGAGTGAGCGACGGTTGTGATGAGATTTGAATTGGAACCGTCGTTCGTCGTTCGTCGTTCGTCGTTCGTTCGCCGTTCGTCGTTTCGTCGTTCGCCGTTCGTCGTTCGTCGTTCGTCGTTTCGTCGTTCGTCGTTCGTCGTTCGTCGTGCACTGTTGCCGTCGCCGTCGCAGTCTTCAATCGGTCCATGTCCTTGTCGCTGTTGGTTGTTGTCGCGGTTGGGTGTTGGTTGCTGTTGCCGACTCCTTCACAATGACGCAAAGCGGTCAGTGTGTGGCTTGTATCACGTTTACCTCGCTGTCTATGTCTCTCTCGCTCCGGATTTAGAGTTGTTGCAATGCGCAATTGCAGTGGGCGTGGGGTGGGGTGCTGTGACTGCGTACGCGATTGGGATTGGGTGGTTAGTGTTCGGCGTTCGGGCGTGGTGTGTTGGATTGACCTGTGCCGCATGTTGCCGTTCGAGGCTGCACACAGTGTGTGGTGAAGATGTTGCCCAGATTTGTGCTTCGAGGCACTGTAATAAAGTGAAGCTGACAGAAAAGAGCCACGGGGTTCGGACAAACAAATCAATGCCAGTCACTTCATAGCTGTTTTGTCGTGTCGTATAGTGTTTGGTCTTGTTGCATTGTGGCCTTGGTGCCGAAGTGCACGGCCATGAACCGAGTCCGCCACGGAACTAATGTGGTCAACTATCGCCGAGAGCTCAAGGAGTTGAAATCGTCGTTTGCGAACCTGCAGGCGCAGCACGACCGCGATGCCAAGAAACATGACAAAATTCAAGGGGATTTGCAGAAGACGAAGTCCACTGCCAGCAAACAGGCTGCTGTGATAAAATCGCTGCACAGGCAAAACGCAACTCTTCAATCATCAAATGCAGATTTAGTCCGGAAACTTGAAGGGGCCACAGAGCGAATTCGGAGACTGGAAGCAAAACTGGTGTGCAATTTCAAAGACGATCGGGAGCAACCTGATTTGAAGCGTACAGTCGATGCTCAGGCTGCTACAATCCAAACCCAGTCCGAAAAGCTGGCGACATATGAAGCCACCATTGAGGCGACTGTCGAGGAGATCGACGTTCTAAGTCGAGCTCTCAACATCAAAGTTCAAGAGTATAGGCAGCAAAACGCCCAGGAAACGGTGCAGTGCACACTTCTCTTCGAGTTTGCGAGGGCGCAGAAAGATCTACAAACTCTCGAGCAGAACCTCAAGGAAAAAACAGACCACGTCGACGAGCTGCTGAGCCAACTGGAAGCGGCACAAACGAATGTTTCTGAACTGCGAACGCGGAACCAACATTTGGAGCGCGCTGTGGCACAGCAGCAGAACAAAATAAGCGAAGACAACATGAACTTGGTGGAGTTGCGAGAAAAAAAGGAACTAGTGTCTGCGGAACGACAATTGCTTCTCGACCAAATCGAGAATATTTCCGCCGAAAGAGATCGTCATCGTTCGGCGGCCGAGCGCTTGGTACACCTTTGTTTTCGTGTCGTAGTATGGTTTCCTGCACCCACACAAGAATATTTGACGTTGAAACAATGCTGCTGCGTGACGGGATGCAGGCACAACAGTACGAAGAAGTTTCTGCTTCAGCAGAGGCAAGGTTGCGTGAGGCAGAACTTAAAGCCGCAGAGGCAAGTGTACCCTGTTGCCACAGTTTCTATGTGCAAGCGCACTGTAACGTTGTCGTTTGCATAGGCAACGCAGCAAGCAGAACAAGCCAAGCTGGAAATGCAAAAGTTGCACCATGCTCTTCAACAAAACACCCAAGCATTGACCCAGGTGAACCGCTGTCGTTCGCGTTTCCTGACCCCCGTCCCGTCCACTTTGTCACAATGGTGCGGTGTTCGGGGTCTGCAGGCACACGATGGAACTGAACAACTGGCTGACGAGGTCCAGCGGTTGCAAATGAAGTGCTCACAGGTGCGAGGGTTTCGAAGCTGACTTTTCCGCATTGTTGTTCAACTTCAAACTCGTATTGCACTCTCTTCCAGGCGGAGGCGGAGACCCAATTGCTGCGGGAAGTTGGACGGTCACAAGCAGAGCTGTCGGCTGGGTACGAAGCGTGAACGTTGAGTCCTCGATTGCGAAGAATCCGCATGCAGGACTTAATTATGTTTTTGTTTTCATGTCGTTTGCGTTTCTGAAGCCTGCAGAAGCAACTTGACAACGCAGAACGTAAGAATGCGCACCTGGAAGCGAGTCTCACTGAGCAGGTACAGCGAGCGTACGCCACCTGTGCTTTGCCCGCCTTGCCGGCACTGATCACATTGTTACGACAGGCACGTCGCCTTGAGACTCTGTCTTCACAACACGGATTGCTACAAAAGCAGAGACTCGCCTACATGCACGCTTACGAGGAGCAGCAAGCACAACTCTTGCGCAAAACGAAAAAGGATATTTTAGAGCAGACAAATCTGATGCATGCTCGACTCACACACTCTGCGCCTGGCGTGGGAGGGAAGGGCCCAACTGCTGCAGACATTCGGCACAAAAAGTTGACCGAAGCAACACAGCGTGTCCACGAGAATAATGAACGCTTGAAGGACACACCGGCAGCAACTCCCGCAGTTGAGCAATCATAACCGTCCTTATCTGCTGACTGGTTGTGCAAGGACCCCACATTCGACGCCTCTGTGAACTTTTTGCGCTGGTGTTGACAGCAGACGCTATTGGACCGACAAAATGCGCTTGTGCATACCCGCACGAATAAAACTTATTGTCATATCACTTTGGTTATCCGCATGCAGTTTGCTTTGTCACCAATGAAGGCATGATGATCAGCGCTTCTTGCTCTTTGAGCTCTTGGGCACCACCGTTGCAGTGGCGTGAGCCTGCAAAATTACCCACGAGACGGAAAAAAACAAAACAAGGGCGAGTGAGTGAAATTTCGATGAAGCTGTTGCGGGAAGAAGGAGAAACAGCTTACCGTGACAACACCGGCAGTGACGACCTCAATTTTGGCAACCGCGGCATGCTCTTTCTTTTCAGCCTGCTTCTTCTTTTTAGCTATGATTCTTCGAACGGCTGCGTCGAGCTGTTCTTTGAACGAGAGCTCGGCAGCTGGGCCAGTCTGTGAACAACCGACGTTTCAATGTGACGCGGGCCCAACTGGAGGAGAATGTCGGTGGAAAAACGCCGTACCTGGGGCCCGAACAAGCTGGGAAGCTTGAGGGCTGAGCGGAAACGTCGCTTCAGAACCACAGTCGTCGATTTGAAAGGGAGCTCAGTCTGGAAACCACCACACATGAGGAGTAAAAATCGCGCGTGTTGCATTGGATCATGCCATCGAGTCCTGATTCACTCGGCACTGCTGACGGCGGAACTTACCCATGGGATTTCCGTGGCATCCTTTGCTCCAGTTCTTGCGATAGCTTTCAACAATTCAAGGTCTCTGTCCGCAGACCAGTGGTGAACGCGGGACACCTTTCCGTGCAAACGTTGATACCTGCACACATCGTCACACTTCAAAGACTGCTCTTCGAGCACAAACACCGCTCATTTACTGACGACGAACCAGCTGTTGCAGCATTGATATTCATTGCGGCCATTCATCTCAGTGGCAATGGTTCGCCAATGGATGTTCTTCGTTGGGTAGTCTTTCTTGCCGTTCGCTACGTCCTCGTCGTCGTGGTGTTGCATCACAAGTTTGATCAGTTTGTCATTCTCTTCGGGGGTCCATTCACCTGCAATGCGCAGCAGCGTGACACACGGCTCTTTTGCGGGTTGAGGTAACGCATGCGTGAACGCACCTGTCTTTGTGGTTTTCTTTAGCGAAATTCGGCGGTAGCAATCCTTGCATGACACCGAGTAACGGTTAAGGATTTTCCCGATGACCGTCCATTTTGGTCCTGCAAAAGGCGTAGAGCATCGATCAGACGTCAATTGGGCAGTGGGCGACCAGGGCCGCATTCAGTGGCGTGCGCGTACCATGCGTTTTCACCAATTCTTCAAGCTGGTCTTTCTCTTCCTTGCTCCACTTTCCAGACTTACCCGTGGACTAGGGAACCAAAGCGGCAGCGTCGTAAAAAAAACAAACAAACAAAAAAAACAATAACACAATAGTAGTTGCGCATATCGTCCCGACAGACAGCCAACGTACAGCTTTGAGTTTTGCTTCGGCATGATAGTAGCACGACCGCATCGTTCGTTGCGGGACGGCGGACGCGATTTTGTGCCATATTTGACTGACATCGCTAGCTGTCGTTCCCGAAGTGGCCTGCGCACGACAACACAGCGAACGGCTAAGGTTGCTGGTCACGGCGACACAGCTTTGACACCAACGCTTACCGCGTTCTGCAGCTGAGTCTTGCGCGCTGCGAGGTTGCCGCACAAGTCGGAGGGCTCAATGCCTATGCGAAATGTGATGACACAGTGGCGTCAACATGGGACACTGCAGCGGTTGGCTGCGGAAGGTGAGGGTATTTTTGGTCGCACATACCGGCAGCTTTGGCTTCGGCGTACAGGGCGTCCATGAGAGTTTTGCTCTCGGTCTTTCCCCACTTTCCCTTCCGCCTATTCTGGATGTCCTCGCAGTTCCACTTACGCATTTTGAGGGAGCCATCCGAGGGACCGGTTGGCTGGAAGGGTCACAAGGACAAAACACACAGCCGGTCAACTCGAGACGCTGGGAACACATGGTAAAACCTGCACGCTCCATCACGTGAACGACCTACCTTTGATGGTTTTGAACGCTTTGAACCAGCGGCTGCTCCCTTGCGGGACTTCCTCTTCGATTTGTCTCCTGCTTTCTTGACGCCTTTAGGCTGGGTGGGGGATGCGACCACGGACACAGTCGCGGAGAGCACTTTGGCGGGGGCAGGAGCCACCTCGGCGGTCACGCGGGTTCGCACAGGCTCTCCCTCTTTGATGGCGGTGGCCGTCACAACCGTGGAGGATGCCTTTCCTTGTCCACGGGTACTGCGCCTCGTTCGCTTGGCTGGAGGTGCCGAATTTTTGTTCGACGACTTCTCCTCCTTCGCGACCGTGACCACGGTTTCCTCTGCCGCAGCTTTCTTCTTTGCGGCACGCGCCGCGCGACGGGACGATCTCGACGGCATTGCAGCTACTTTCTCGGGGCTGTCGAGGCCAAGCAACGGGTGTCAGACAGATATACACAAAAAAATAACGCCGCTCACTGCAAACCCCAAATCACTTGCTCTTGCGCGAACGACGACGACGACAGCCAAGTAGTTTTGTCCCACCTTTGTTGAGGGCGCACACTTTTCTGTCAAAGCTGATTGATCACTCACGCGACGGTTGCAAGGCCGAATGGACATCTCTTGACCACCAGCCGTCATCCTGGATCCAGGACAGTGTCGTGTGGGCCCAGCCGCGAATATTTCGACTTCGAGAGCGTGCGGCGCAACAAGAACCCGACCGTGAGTCGTGTGCACCACCAAACGCACCACTGCCGCAACCAACCGTCCTGCTACCAAACAATAATCCACAATCACATTCTCAGTCTCATTCCATGGCGTCCCGTCTCCATCACAACACAACACTTGCTCAACAACAACAACACCCACAACAACAACATTCCATCATCAAAGAAAGAAATCGATGTCATGTTGTGGTCCGGCTAACTACAAGTACCCCACCCGACACCCAACCCAACCCAGCCCACCGCCGCCATTCCATCTTGGCCGACGCTGCCAACAGACTCAGCAGCACCAAGCATTCTCGAATTGCGACAAACATTGACAAGGCACGTTCAACATATCAGTTTCCCAAGAAAAAGGAGTCAGTGAATGCTTCTCGACGGAGACTACTCTCACGATCACCCTCGACGTCTCAAGGAGGAAGGAGGAGACGCACAGTTGTCGACAAGGTGCAGCCTTGAACCTAAACCTGGTGCTTGTGTTTCAACGGTCACTGAAATTTTATATTTCCTATTTTTGTGCCATTTTGTGGTTCGTGTACAGGTATGCACTAGTAAGAGGAAAGCTCATTGCTTCCTTTTTGCTTGGTTATTTTTCTTGCTCTTCACAAACCAAAATTACTGTCAGAATGAAAGGACTCGTCAGTGCCACCTTGGCACTTTTGGTGAGTTGTGTCAGTGCCCAGCAGTACCAAAGTCAGTTTAGTGGCGAATGCTCGGATATCGGGGACTACTGTGTCATCACCGACGATGCCACGTGTGAGGCTGCAGCCGCAGCGTTAGCCATGACCGATACGACCGCGTCCTTGCGTAACTCCGACAGTAAGCCTCCAGGTTGCTACCATTCGCAAACACGAGAACGTTTGCGTTTCAACTCTGACCTCGCCAGCGCCTTCGTAGCCGACACACAAACTATTATCTGCCAGTGGTG
>ENA-OWNT01004415-OWNT01004415.1-seawater-metagenome-genome-assembly--contig:-NODE-4415-length-12372-cov-4.710695_pt1 | contig 12372 bp, 7 predicted proteins | sample MGYA00238136_ERZ651165 | MGnify/ENA primary metagenome ERZ651165 (study PRJEB26861, sample SAMN08777766) | seawater metagenome | isolation source: coastal seawater | place: USA: Florida | collected... | reverse complement strand
TGTTCGATGACTTCGTTGACGTTCCTTCGTTCGTTCGTTTGTTTGTTCCTTCCTTCGTTCCTTCCTTCGTTCCTTCGTTCTGCGTTGCTCCGTTCCTGCGTCCTTTGACGTTCGTTCGTTTGTCGATGTTCGATGTCTTCGTTGATGTTGTTTGTTGTCAACGTTTGTTCGTTCGTTTGCTTGCTTGCTTGCGTGCCTATTTGTTTTTCGGTCGGTCGTCGGCAGATTGATGTTGTTTTCGTCCTGGTGACACTGCCTCTGTACGCGTGCAATAGAACTCGCATTTTCAAGGACCAGGTGATAATGAGCGCGTGGAGTGCCATGTTGGATTTAAACGCACCAGACAGCGAACCCGAGAGCCCTGAGAGGAGGTGAGAAGGCAGAAACTGGTCCCCTGGGCAAGCGTTCTGTGGCATTGTGAATCCGGGTGGCCGAACAGCGCCGCAATACACAGAAAGGTGCGGGTCGTTTTGGGGTGTTTTCGTTTGTTGAACACGTGCTCCGTGCGCATGGCTCGGGGCTTAAGTTTTCTTTCGCAACTGGTTTGATCAATCCAGTTTGAGAGGGGTTTCATTGCCGTAGAGCACCCACCCAGCGCGGGCGGCGTGTTGGTTTGCCGTGACCAGAATGAACTCAATTAGCACGTTCCCACTCGATGGTGACGGCGTGGTTGAGAACTTGTTCAACTACTTGTGGTGCAAAGATGAACAAAACTGTGGTCCCAGCATCAATATCCCAGACACCATTGTGTATATGTACTGCCAACCCGCTTACTGGTACTTCACGAGTACGAAGGGGCAGATTATGCGGAAGCATCGACACAATTTGACTGCGAAGAATATCGAAGAAGTGTTCTTGAAAAAGGCGCCCATTGCAACGGAAATTGTGGCGTACTTCATATCGCAGGCTTCTGGGAAGTCGCAAGAATCAATCATCGAGTACTTCTCGGCCAAGACGCTCCATGAGTTCCTGCATAACCGTCCCAAAGTTCAAAACGGGATCCTGCAGCGCTTCATTCAGCCCAAAGGGGTGAAAAATCACATGATTCGCTCCATCTGGAGTCCCAAAGTGTGCCTGTTGGAGCGCAGGATGAACATCCGGAAGTTACATGACAAACGGTTCAGTCTTTACGAGCGCGCCGTCACGTTTGAGGGAAACGAGATCAACTGCGAGACCACCCCGATTCGTGGGGCTTTCCTGCCTACCAAGGTACAGAATGTAAACGAAACAATAGTACAACACGTCGCAGAAGTGTCCTTCCACAAACACAAGATTTCGAGGATGGTGCTGAACTTTAAAGTGGATCCTGATGACAAGCTTTGGCTTTTGTGGTGCAGCTCCATTCGTCAACAAAATTCTGATAGTGCAAAAGACAGAGCCGTCAACATCGAATTGAACGTCCAGGTGCCCAAGAACATTGCGCTCGCCTCCGGGCGGGGATATGGCGCGCCACTCTGCGTCGAGAAGGATTTCCAATGCCCGTCTTGTGTTTCGTTCGTTGACTCCACTCGCACTTATGACGTCAACTACAAAACTGTGATTTCGCACTTCGACCAAATCATGGCTGATTACCATGACGGATACATTGATACGGGCGATCTCACTGGCCTGTCGGGACTTACCTGGGCCGAAATCGAACGGCGGTCAGTGCCGTTGGAGATCCCACCGGTGGTCACAAAACTGCACCCTAAACTTGCACTGGAAGATTATCATCGCTACAAGCGGGACCCACTCTTTTTGTACAAGACAGCAAAAGTGTGTGAAGAATGCTACCTCGTGTATGCCGATGTGCAAACATACGATGTTCAAGGTCCAGTGTTGGTGCCATCGTTGACGGATACTCACGGGTTCAAGCCAGGAAAGCGTGGAGAGCAGTCTGTCAACAGAATGGAGACCGCGAAGAAACTAGCAAAGTACCAACTTGAAAAGGAAGCGAAGAAAGCCGCTGCTGCCAAAGCTAAGCGTGGCGGTGGTGGCGGTGGCAAGAAGACCACTCGGAAAAAGAAAGCGAAGGCAAACTCGGATGGAGACGCTCTCGATGCGATGATGGGTTTCAACTCGTTGATGAACACCGTCAAGAAACCGGATCTGGACTCCTTCGAGCGGATTGAAGATGCAAATTCAATGCGACGGCCGGAGTCTGATGCTAACGCGGTATGTGACGCAGCTTGGTGCAACTTGACAGTTCGATTTGTTTGACGTTCATTGCAACCCGTATTCGTGCAGGCATACCGAGAAGAGCAGTTTTTCCGCGAGGTGTACAAGCGACCGAAATTCCCGGAAGGTGGGCCGCTTTTGCACATGCTTCATACGCAGGAAGACTTGGCAAATGCTCCCACATTGACGAAACCAAAGAAAACAAAGAACTCTGCAACAGGGTCAGCAGACGAACGCTTGGCTGCCTACGCGACCACCATTGAACTACCTGACGCGAAAGGCCGGCGAGGTAAACGTGCCGGCCGGTCGAGCTCACTGCGCAGAGCAGGCAGCGCGGCCGCGGGTCAAAGTCAGTCTCGAAAACCAGAAAGCGCTGAGGGTCAACGTAATGACAGCAACGAAGTGACGACTGCCGAATTAGAACAGCAGCAACAAGACTTTTACCGGAAGTCTGCAGAAGAACACCGTGAATTTTTGCTGGAGGCTTTGAAGCAAGTGAAAGAGCAATTGCAGCAACCCAGCTCGCTGTTAGAAGCAACCGACACAACAGGTGACGAAGTTGAATGAGTAATTTGATAAGAATTTTAGTTAGGACCTGAGCGACCACATACACGACGTTGGTGGCATTTCTTTCTAGGACATGCGGCATCTGCCATAACAAAGCAATCAGTTAAGATTGCCAGAACGCATGCCGGAGACCACACGTGGAAATGGAGTACTGTCTGAAAACTTACTGTGGTGGCGGCGATGGATTTGACGAATCAGACGCCTACGATACACAAATAAGGCACGCAAAATTGTCGATGAATGAATTGTTGTTTCACACAACAGAAATCGTGTGCAATCGTCACGTTTGAATGGCCGTGGTTCTGAGCGTGATCCGTCCGTACCAGAGGGTTTGCGGTCCTCGCGGGCACCAGCCCCAACGACGCCTCTGGAACGTCGTTGACTGCGACATGCAAGTTAGTGCCGGACACCTACAGGATTATTGTACCGCGTTAGCTGCGACCAAAAGCAAACACAGAAATTCACAAAAGCGAAAGGATCGCTCAACCGACGCACATATTGTGGGTTCACATCCGGATTCTGTAGCTCACTAATGCAAGAGCAACATGCCGCTGACGTGGACAGCAATCACACACAATTAGAAAACGACAACGTCGGAAATTGCACAATCGCAAGCGCACACCTGCAGGGTCTCCAGATGCACTCAACAGCCCAATCCAGTACTCGTTTCCAGGGTAGGCATTCCCTACATGCCGCAGATTAGTCATGCAAGACGTGTGAGACAATCACTTTGTGTTGATGTTGCAGTGCGGAGGACAACGAACCGTCCCACGCGTACTGAGCCACCAACAGATGCTCCGGGTTCGGAAGCGGGGTCGCTGGGCGGTTTCGCGAAAACTTAATTGAAATCGACTGTGGAATATCCTGTAATGAGTCGAAGAGTGCAACACGGCTTCATGTCATCATGTGGCTACCGGAAACGATTTTCAGAAGCTCAGACTTACCGGAACTCCATCGCTAAACTTTGTCGTTTTGAACCAACTGAATTCAACACAAGCAACGGCCTCAAGTGCGAGACTTGCCTGTATTGACGGACGAACGACGGCAGAACAAAATTATTAACTTCATACCAATGGAAAGTGAACCAAAAGACTAACCAAGGCGAAAGCGTATGCGTCAAGAAGCATTTGGGACTGGTATCGATGGCGCGACCACACGCCCAGACCAATGCCGACGACAAAACAGTGGGCCTTTTTTCCCATTGCTTTCGCGCGATCGTTTGCCTGTTTGCAACGCACATGATTGAAGAAACGGGTGCATGCGTTGTTCATCGATCGGGAAGATGACGGACCTCGATCAAGAAAGTTTCTGCAGCGACCCTCATTCGTCTGAGCGCGCGCATGAAAACATGTCGTTGACAGTCAACACACACAGTGAAGACATGAAGCACCACGCAACTCACCGACGATACACGTCGCAATTCAAATATATGGGCTCCCTTGGACTATACACCTCGACAAACTTATCTGTCAACGAAATTTCTGACTCTGCGTGAGGTCACCCACAGCAAAACTATTGTGATCAGCATCATCGTCAGCACAGCAAGAGACTGATGTGCACGGGACGAACCGACGCTTGCGGGGGCACTTGCTTTGACCTCTTCATACGATGGAAAGTAGCTTGACAAACAAATTACAAAGAATCGTCACGTCAAAGTCGCTTCGTAGTGAACACACACATGGTGACTCACTCAACGCCGTAAAATTCAGCCCACAACTCCAGTGATGCATTTGCGGAGCGCTGTTGCGTCACGCAGGAACAAAGAGCGATTATCACGGCAACGCAACAAGCAACACTGATGAGAAGAACACCCACACGACACGAACATTGCGTCCGTATCCATTTTCAGGTGTATTCTGTTTAGGGTCGATCATCATGTGTACCCATTCCATTTTTCCTGGTATTTCAAATCTAGCTCCAACCTGTGGATTGCACAGACCACGCTGTTGATGCACGGTTGCTCGATGGCACCTTCGACACACATGTGACAACGCGTATACCAACCATGCCAATGTAAACTCCATAGGGCACAAAACTCCCGCGATCACCAGGTTTGGCCAGGTTCCATCGATCCCCGTTGTTGATGAAAAATGTGTGAGAACTTATCGCCAACATTGATGAAAGTGCCATCTCATCGTAGGACATGTAGTTCTTGAGAATGTACGCTGAAGTCTCATCTTCTTCAACAGTGCCAATAGTATCAAAGCGCCCCACGCTATGCGTTCCATCTCGAAGCATATGCATATCTGTCTCGTTGTAGAACACCAGTGGCCTCTTTTTCACAAATCGGTCCAAAAAAGAAGATCGATCCAGACCCTTGAAGAACGTGCTCTTGGCGACAGCTTGCTCGCATTCTGTCGATGGATCAGACTGTGAAACTTGCAACTGCCAATACTTCAACATCAGTTTATAAACATCACCATGGACAATGGGTCTCGCCCCCTTCGCGAATCGCACCGCCAATTCTTGGCGCGCCGTTGATCCATTACAGATCGTGGAAAGTCGGTTAGTTCGCGGTATTTTCGACAATACTTCTTTGCTGTACGGCTGCTGGTTCAGCCGTGCAGCCAGGGTGGCGAAAGGGAGTGGTGACCAGCGAACAGGGGAGTGTACTCGAAAAACTGCTGGCTTCCGCCCACGTGGAGAAGATTTATTCTCGGCGCATTTGCGACCTTGCTCCTCGGCCACGTGTCCACTGGCTGGAGGTAAGGCCTCCATGGAAACTTATCAGGGCAGACCGAACGTTTACGACCTGAAGGTAGCGTCGGTGCTGCACCGAGCCACGCCGGGCATGCTCAGTCTACTTCGGGCGCAGAAATCGATCATTGTTGTGCAAATCCAAACCAAAAACATGGCAATGCACAAACGTGATCAAATATCCCTCCCGACTTTATTCCAACTGGCTGAAGTTCAAAAAGCACGAAACAACAACACTCAAATCGCGTTTGTGCGCCACTCTTCAATCCATCCACACTCCGCTCCACTCAACTCCACGTCACACATCTCAACTCAACTCAAGTCAACTCCATTCTCCTCCACGCCCCACCCACCATGAAACGAACCTCCAGAATTCCCACCAAAGTTAGAGATCAAAGTTGGTTTTGACTCCAGCTACGAACGACAAATACGAACGAACGAACGAACGAACGAACGAATGAACGAATGAACGAACGAACAAACGACGAACGACGACGGCACAACGACGAAACGACGACGACCTCAAACACCGAACACAGCGACGGCGGCATTAAGGAACTAATTTACGCTCTGAATATTCGTTTTTAATTCAGCGTTACCCACTATGTACATTATCTAATTTTGTACTGTAGTGACATTTTACTTCTCGATTTGTCGCCCCGTCGCGCTCACAATCTCACTCTCACTCTCACTCTCACTCTCACTCTCGGCTGACGACAGTGTACGGTTTGGTGTACATACATTGTACGCACATTGATACTCGACTGATTTGTGGGTTCAAAAGCGTCAATGTGGCATGTGTACATAAATTGTACGGTGTACATCGTCAACGTGTTGGTGAACTGCTTCGTCGTCGTTCGTCGTTCGCCGTTCGTCGTTCGTCGACGTCGTCGTCGTCGTCGTCGTCGTCGTCGTTGTTGTGGCAGCAACTCACCAAAACAACAAACGAACCAACGAACGAATGGACGGACGAACGGACGACGAACAGACGGACGAACGGGCGGACGAACGGGCGGACGACAAACCGAACGAATGGCGTTGGCGATGAATGGCAATTGGTATTGCCAGATTCAGCAGTTGGGGAAGAGAACGATGAGCAAGCGAACGAACAAACAGCGAACAAACAGCGAGAGCGACAAACAGCGACGCACGGCAAAGACGGCCACCGCCTCGGCGGACCTTCTGGGACTTTTTCTGGAACAGGGCAATACATCAAAAGAAAGAGTTGTTTCTTTCTGAAGTCCATTGCGTTGATTTGTGGAACGGAAACTATCTAAATATACGAGGGAAATTGTCTGTTGGAGTGCATCGCGCTAGTAGTACCGTGAATCCGCAGCCAAGCGTCATGGCGGCGGCGATCAGTGCGACGGAGGCGCTTCAGCAAATTCGCAGAAAGGTCAAAGCGTATGCAGGTAAAAAAGCCACCGTGCAAACATGCCAACCCGTCAAGTTGTACAAGGCCAAGGCCAGGGATGGTGAGTGGGAATACTTAGGTTTTTCTGGATTCGTTGTGATGATTGTCGACCGCGAGATCGGCGGCACGTTCATATTGCGGAGTTACGACCCAAGTGCAAACTACAAGATGAGATTTGAACAAGAAGTCTTCACTACATTGGAGCTACAAAGACTTTCGGATGTATTCTTTTCGTATCAAACCGGGCAGGCTCATTTCGGGTTTGCATTTCCGGACAAGAAGTGCTGCGATAGGATGGCCAACAGCATCCGGTCTGCCGTGGCCAACCAAGCCAACAGTGTGGCAAACACCACAAACGTGAAAGTTATGACAGAAGAGAACAAGAAGGACAAAAATCCTTTTCGCAAGATATGGAAGTCCATCACAACCGCGTTCGGTGGCAAAGGGAAGAAAGATTCTGCGCAGGATGACAAAATCGAAATCCACTCGGTCAACCGAACAGTCGTTCTTGACGCCACTGGAGGCATCGACGTGCACTCACTCCCAAAAGTCTGGAAGGAGCGCCTGAAGAAAAAAGGTATCAAAAAGAGCGAGCTGCGCGATCCCCAAATTGCGCCGCACATCATGGCAGAAATCAATCGTGCATCGACAGCGCTGACGCCGCTCGCAGGTGGGGGCTCCAAACCGCAACCGCCTAAACCTGCAGGCGCCAAAAAGAAACCGCCTCCACCGGCACCCAACAGAAGTCGAAAACCGGCAATTCCAGCAAAGACCAGTCCAAGTAGCAATGTTGATCGGCAGACCCTCATCAAAACTTTCCGCAAGGCGAAAGATTCGCCCAATGCATCGCGTGCCGCCATCGAAAAGCAAATCAGAGATCATGGTCTTGACCCTGCGGAAGTTTTCGAAGACGACATCAATGAAGGTGTGGAAAGCAAAACAGCCAATGGTCCACCTTCCCCCGCGCCGGCTCCAGCACCTGCTCCTGCCCCGGCACCCGCTCCCGCCCCGGCACCCGCTCCCGCTGCGCCCCCGCCGGCCGAGCCGGTCGACGGGGACGACGCAGTGGTCACGCCGGAGCCGCTGCTCCGCCCGCCGCTGCGCATCGATCCCGGGCGGCGCGAGGTCCAGGTCCACGAGGCGCTCATCGAGCTGACGCCGACGGAGTTCGACCTTCTGTACTTCATGGCCCGCCGGCCGGGCCGCGTCTTCACCCGCGAAGAGCTGCTGGACCACGTCTGGGGCTACGACCACGCCGGCTACGCCCGCACCATCGACTCCCACATCGCGCGCGTGCGCCGCAAGGTGGCAGAGGCGGGCGGCCCCAAGGACGTCATCCAGACCGTGTTCCGCGTCGGCTACCGCTACCGCGACGATCCCGGCGAGTAGGCGCCCGTGAGCCACGACGGCGAGGGGCCCTTCGATCGCGAGCCGCCCACGGTGGCCCACTCGTTCACGCGGGCCACCGAGTCCGCGCCCGCGCTGCCCGTGCTCGAAGCGGAGGAAACGGTGCGGGCGGATCTGCCCCCCCTGCCCGCTCCGCCGCCCACACCCGCGTCCGTGCCCGCCACGGACCCGGCGCCGCGCAAGCGGAAGCGCCGCGCGGCGGGTCGGCCCCGTGGCCGCAAGGTGGGACCCGAGGGTCCGCGGCGCGCCATGGACCTCACCGAGCTGGAGGCTCCGGCCCCGTCCCGCCGCTCCCTGTTCCGCCGGCTGCTGGCGACGATGCTGGCGGTGCTGGCGATCTACGGCGGCCTGACCCTGCTGCTCGCCTGGCAGCTCGGCGCCACGGTGCTTCAGGACGTGTTCCTCGAGGAGGTCGCGCCCGCCCAGCTCGCTCCGCTCCAGGATGCGGTGGGCGCGGTGCTCGCCGGCAACCCCACGAGCGCCGAGGTCCAGTCGTTCCTGGAGGCCCGCTACGGCCGGGTGCATCGGAGCAGCGTGGCGGTGTACGGAGCCAACGGCGAGCTCATCGCCGAGCGCCGGGGCACCCCCGGCCGCGCACCCGCCACGTTGGACGCGGCCCGCATGACCGAGGTCCAGGGCGGGTCGATCGTGCGGAGTCGTGGGCTCGGCTTCGTGGCGCTGGGCCCCGTGACCTCGGGCTCCCCCCTCCGCGAGGCCCCCGGTCCCATCGTCGGCTACGTGCGGCTCGTGGCGCTGCCGGCGACCGGGCGCGCCCGCGACCTGATCGTGTCGGTGTCGTGGCGCTGGTCCTTCCCGGTCTTCCTGCTGTCGGCGCTGGCCGCGTTCCTGGGCACCCAGTCCATCACCCAGCGGCTGCGTGAGGCCGAGAAGGCCGTTCGCCGCATCGCGGCCGGGGACCACGACGCCCGCATCGAGGTCGACGAGAAGGGCCCGTTGGACGAGGTGGGCCGCTTGTCCCTCGCGTTCAACCGGACGGTGGATCAGCTCGAGAGCACGGTGAAGGAGCTCGAGGCGACGGACAAGAACCGGCGGCGCCTCGTCGCGGACTTCGCCCACGAGCTCAACACGCCGCTCACCAACGTCCTCGCCTACCTCGAGACGCTGATGATGGCCGAGAACGAGGGCGGGATGCGCCCGGAGGACCGCAAGGGCTTCCTGTCCGTCGCCCACGACGAGGCCCGCCGCCTCGCCCACCTCGCGAAGGACCTGGAGACGCTGACGAAGCTCGAGACGGGCGTCCTCTCGATGGACCGGCAGCTCGTCGATCTCTCGCGACTGGCCGTGGGCATGGCCCAGCGCATCGAGCCCCGCGCAGAGCAGAAGGGGCTGGAGGTCCGCACGGACATCGCCGCTGGAGGCCAGATCGTCGGTGATCCAATGCGGCTGGAGCAGGTGGGCATGAACCTGCTGGAGAACGCCATGCGGTACACCCGGGAGGGGTGGATCCAGATCGGTGTGCGGTGCCTGGAGCACGGCGTGGAGCTCGAGGTCGCCGACTCGGGGGTGGGCATCCCGGCCGAGGACGTGGACCGCGTCATGGAGCGCTTCTATCGGGTGGACCCGTCGCGCAACCGGGCCACCGGCGGCAGCGGCCTCGGGCTGTCCATCGTGGGGCGGATCGTGCAGCGCCACGGGGGCGAGATCCGCATCGAGTCCGAGCTCGGCGTCGGATCGCGGTTCACGGTGTTCTTCCCCCACGAGGGCTCGATCCTCGAGGAGGGCTGACCCGCCAAGCACGGCAGGCCGACCCCGAGGGGCCGACCTGCCGAAAGATGCTGGAGATGGGAGGTCCGTAAGCCGAGTTCTGTCCCGGGGGATGTTGCCATCCACCCATGGGCGATCATTCCTCTACGCCCGCCGTTACCAACGGGCTCCAGCAGCCTACCCGGACCCTTCGGACGAGCCGCCCTCGAGCGAGTCCCTAGTCGGCCTTGCTCCCGGTGGGGTTTACCTGGCCACCCCGGTTACCCGGGGTGCCGGTGCGCTCTTACCGCACCCTTTCACCCTGACCGATCCGACCGAAGTCGGACCACGTCCCCGCCACCGGCGCGTTCGACCGGGCGCAGGACGCGAGACACCCGAAGGCGCCTCGGCGGTCTGCTCTCTGTTGCACTTGCCTTCGACTTCCGTCGACCGGCCGTTAGCCGGCACCGTGCCCTGCGGAGCTCGGACTTTCCTCCCGTCGCGAACGAGCCGCGACCGGCGATCGCCTGGGCCTCCTTTCCAGCGTCGCGAACTCTGCCACGAACTGCGGTCGTGGCAAGGGCGGGACCTCCGCCGCACGGCGATTCCGGAGGGCTCCCCTGGTAGAGTCCGGCACCTCGGAGGCTCCATGACCGCGACCCTGCGCTCTCTTCTTCTGCTGCTGCTGATCGGATCGTTCACCTTCGTCCTCGGCTGCCCGCGGCCCGGTGGCGGCGGCGGCGATGACGACGACGCCGGCGACGATGACGACTCCGCCGGGGACGACGACGACGCGAGCGGGGACGACGACGACGCGACCACGCCTCCCCCGCCCGAGACCGAGTGCCAGGACGGCGTCGACAACGACAACGACGGCCTCACCGACTGCGAGGACGACGACTGCGCCCTCGTCCTCGAGTGCACCTGGCCGACGCAGATCGACCACGAGGGCTCGCTGGACTACGAGGCGTCCACCCTGGCGGAGATCGCCGGCTACTCGGACTGCGTCACGGAGTTCACCTCCCAGCTGACCCCGGTGACCGACGTCGCCGACGAGTGCCCCACCTGCAACCGGACGTTCACCGGGACGATGACGTACGGCACGGACACCTGCCCGGCGGACGACCCGCGCCCCACCGTGGTCACCTACGGGATCGTGTTCTTCACGGCGATCCAGTGGGAGATCTTCGGCGCAGACGACCAGGGCAACTGGAACTCCATCGGCAACGCGAACGCCACCGCGGAGGGGCAGCCCTTCGTGCTGTCGCGGACCGACGAAGTGGATGTGGACGGCACGGACGCGGGCGACCTGACCACGACCCTGACCTTCACCGAGCTGACCGAGTCCGGCCAGTAATCAGCTGACTCCATGAGCCTGGCAGCCCTCAAGGCCGCGTTGCGGCGGTGCACCCGCGCGCCCAGCTGGAGCGCCGGGGAGCGTGCGTTCGAAGCCGGCCGCGTCGCCCTGCGCTCGTCGGAGGACGACGGCAGCGAGTACGTCTTCGCGGTGACCATCGGCACGAGCACCGCGGAGGTCACGCTGTGGCCCGACGACGCCGACTGGGAGGTGGAGCCCGAGCCGCCCACGCGGGGCAGCCCGCACGCGGTGGCGGCGGTCCTGGCGCTGGAGGGCGGCGTGGAGAGCGTCGCCGAGGCGGCCGCCCCGCCCCAGCTCGTGGTGGTGCTGAGCACTGCGCGGGATCGACTGCAGATCCGGGCCGAGGTGGACCGGGACGGCGCGCGGGAGGTGGTGACCTGGCCGCTGCCCGGCGGACTGACGGCCGAGCCCCAGCTCCTGCACCTCCTTCGGACCGCGAACTCCTGGCGAGGCGGACACGTGCCCCCGCGGGTCCACCGGATGCTGCTTCAGGGCCTGCGCGAGGCCGACGCCGTCGAGCTGGACGGAGTGGAGGTGAAGCCCTCGCGGGAAGCGCTGGACATGGTCGCGGTGGTCGACCCGTTCGGAGGCAGCTACCGGCTGCGGCTGGAGGACGATCCCTCCGTGGAGCGCGTCTATGAGGGCGAGCCAACCCTGCTCCTGGCGGACGGGCGGCTGCGCCCGCGGGGCTACGGCCAGCTGGACTCCCTGGAGCGGCACCGGCTCAGCAAGCCCGTGCTCTACGGGCCTCACGAGGTCGGCCTGTTGACCGGGCGTCGGCTCCCGGAGCTCGAGCGCTTCATTCGCGTCGTGCGTCGCGAAGGCGTCCCAGAGACGACGGAGGCAGGCCTCGTGCTGCGGCTCGACGTCCGGCCGGTGCCCGGGGGCCTCGAGCTGCTGCCGCGGCTCGTCTACGGAGAGCCCCCCATCGCCGAGGTGCTGCCCCAGGGATGCATTCCCCTCGGCGGACTCGAGCAGGTACCCGCCCGGGATCACAACCAGGAGCGACTCCGCATCGAGCAGCTCCAGCGCGAGCTCGGGATGCGGC
>ENA-OWNT01004414-OWNT01004414.1-seawater-metagenome-genome-assembly--contig:-NODE-4414-length-12380-cov-3.709664_pt1 | contig 12380 bp, 9 predicted proteins | sample MGYA00238136_ERZ651165 | MGnify/ENA primary metagenome ERZ651165 (study PRJEB26861, sample SAMN08777766) | seawater metagenome | isolation source: coastal seawater | place: USA: Florida | collected... | reverse complement strand
CCGAGGCCTTCCTCTGCGAGCCCTTCGCCTCGCGCGAGATCGTGCTCCCGTCCGACATCGACGTGTCCGACGAGCAGGTGGTGCTCGACGCCATCAACCACAACCCGGCCTGCGTCGGCTGCCATCAGGCGATGGACCCCCTCGCCGCCTTCTTCTGGGGCTTCAAGGGCCAGATCAAGGGCCGCGCGGTGCGCAACGCCTACGAAGACGAGTGCAGCTTCGGCCTCGACAGCCTCGACCCCCTCCCCGACGGCGACGTCTACGACGACGTCTGCTACCCGCTGCGCTTCTACAAGCCCTACCGGGAGTCGGCCTGGGCCGACAAGCACCTCCGGCCGCCCGCCTTCTACGGCCAACCCGGGGAGCGCCTCGACGACCTCGGTGAGCTCATCGCCGCCGACCCCCGCTTCGCCACCTGCACCGCCCGGCGCTTCTGGGGCTACTTCGCGCACCAGCCGGTGGAGGCGGTCGACGAGCAGCTCGGCCACGACCTCGCCAGCATCTTCCGCGCCTCGGGCTTCGACGCCAAGGCGCTGGTCAAGGCCATCGTGCTCCACGACCGCTTCCTCACCGACCACTTCGCGGGCCGTGGCACCGACCCCTTCGAGCCCGTGGGCGCCATGCTGGTGCGCCCCGAGCAGTATCAGTCCGCCCTCCTCGACCTCACCGGCTTCCAGTGGTGGGCGGTGCCGAGCGAGCCCAACTGCTTCCCCGAGTGCTTCGGCCGCGTCGACCTCCAGAACTCCGACCGCTACGGCTTCCGGGCCATGGCGGGCGGCATCGACGGCATGCAGGTCGTGACCCCGTCCTACCAGGCCATCCCCTCCGGGCCGCTGGTGTACCGCCGGGTCGCCGCAGAGGCCGCGGCATGGGCCGTCGATCACGAGTTCCTCCTCCCGGCCTCCGAGCGACGCCTGCTGCGGGAGATCGAGCTCGCCGACACCAGCGAGGCCTCGGTCCGCGCCCAGCTGGCCGCGCTCCACCTGCGCATCACCTCCGAGGCCGTGGCCGCCGACAGCCCCACGGTCGACCAGACCTACACCCTGTGGTCCGGTGCCCTCGCCCTCAGCGACGACCCCGCTCGCGCCTGGACCCTCACCCTCACCGCGCTCCTGCAGGACGCGAGGATGGTCTTCTACTGATGTGGCTGTCCCGCCGTTCGCTGCTCGCCGGTGTCGGTGGCCTCGGGGCTGCCGCCATGCTGCCCACCTTGTCCCGCGCCGCCCGGGCGCAGGGGGCCCGGCGCCTCGTGGTGGTGCTCGCCGACGGCGGCTGGGACACCTCCATGGTGTTCGACCCCAAGCTCGGCGTGGCCGGGGTCGACGGTCCCGAGGTCGACGAGGTGGCGGGCAACCCCGACGACGTGAACGAGCTCACCGCCTTCGGCGACATCACCCTCTGCACCAACGAGGGCCGCCGTCCCGCCGTCTCCCGCTTCTTCGAGAAGTGGGCCGACCGCTGCGTCGTGGTCAACGGGCTCCTGGTGGGCTCCATCGTCCACGACTTCGGCCGCTACCGCATCCTCACGGGCACCCAGGTCAACACCAACCCCGACCTCGCCACCATCGCGGGCTTCGAGCACGGGGCCAACCTGCCCCTCGGCTCGGTCGACACGTCCGGCCTGAGCCTGTCGGGCACCCTCGGCACCTCCGCTGGCCGCCTCGGGGCCCGCAACCAGATCGGCTACCTCCTCGACGGCACCCAGATGCCGGCGCCGCTGCCCTCCATGGGCATCAGCCGCTACCCCCAGTTCACGCCCGACCTCGACGAGCAGGCCCTCCTCGAAGAGTTCGTGGTGAACCGGCTCACCCAGCAGCCCACCACCCGGGCCGGCATGCAGGCCCAGGTCGACGCCATGATCGAGGCCCGCGACCGGGCCCAGCGCCTGGTGGAGGCCCGCGACCTCATCCTCCCGGAGCTTCGCACCGGGGTGGCCCAGAGCCTGGTCGGCCTCGCCGATCTCGCCGTGAACCTCCTCGCCAACGACGTCTGCTCCACGGTCACCATCGACAGCGGCCTCACCTGGGACACCCACGAGGGCAATGCGCTGCAGCATGCCAACTACGACATGCTCTTCTCCCCCCTCGACACCCTGATCCAGGGCCTGTCCGACCGCGGCCTGCTCGACTCCACCCTGGTGGCCGTCGTCTCCGAGATGGGCCGCACGCCGCGTCTCAACGGCACCGCCGGCAAGGACCACTGGCCCACCACCTCGGCCCTGCTCCTCGGCGGCCCCACCCGGGGCGGTCGGGTGGTCGGCGGCACCGACGACGGCGTCGAGGCCCTGCCGGTCGACCTCGCCTCCGGCGCCACCACCTCCTCCGGGGCCATCCTCCGCTACGACAACTTCGCCGCGGGGCTGCTGGCCATGCTCGACATCGACCCCGGCGACTGGCTCCCCCGCGTCGACCCCTTCCTCGGCGCGATGTAGGCATGGGACGCCGTGGCTTGCTGGCCCTGCTGGTCCTGACCAGCTGCAAGGGCGACGCTCCCTCCTCCGGGGCCCCCCAGGGCACCGACGCCATCGACTGCGCCACCTCCACCGCCACCTGGGACACCGTCGGCGAGCCGCTCATGCTCACCTGGTGCACCCCCTGCCACTCCGAGCATCTGCCGGCGGAGCGGCGCCAGGGGGCCCCGGTGGGCATCGACTTCGACACCTACGAGCTGTCGCTGCCGTGGGCAGAGCGGATCCGGGTCCGCGTGGTGGACACCGTCGACATGCCCCCCTCCGGCGGCATGCCGGAGCACCAGATCGCCCAGGTCCAGGAGTGGGTGCAGTGCGGCGCCGTGGGCACCGTCACCACGCCCCCGGTCGACCCCTGCGCAGGGGCCAGCCCCCTCGCGGGCGACCAGGCCGCCTCCGCTGTCGACTGCACCGGGGGGCCCGTCACCATCGGGGGCAGCCTCCTCCTCGACGCCGACGCCGATCTGAGCTGCGTCTGCGCCATCGACGGCGCCGTCGAAGCCGCTGGTGCCGTCCGGGCCGAGCTGCCTTTGCTCCAGCGCATCGGCGGCGACCTCCACCTGGCCGACCCCACCCTCCAGCACTTCGCCGCCCCCCAGGCGACCGAGGCAGGCCACCTGGTGTTCCTCGGTGCCGCCCTCACCACCGTCGAGCTCCCCGAGCTCCAGGCCGCCCGGTCGTTCCAGCTGGAGGGGGTTCCCGCCCTGACCCAGCTGATGCTCGACGAGCTGTACGCCGTCGAAGGCGACGTCACCATCACAGGGGCCCCCGCGGCCGTGCAGGTGGGCCTGCCACGCCTACAGGAGGTCGGCGGGGCCTACACCGTGCGCGGCCTCCCCGCGCTGGAGCGCCTGGTCGGCACCGACTCCCTCCACACGGTCGGCGGCGACATCACCCTGGAAGACCTCCCTCGACTGGCCGACCTCAGCGGCTTCAGCGAGCTCACCACCCTCGAGGGCTCCGTGGTCCTGCGGCGCACCGGGTCCCCCACCCTGCACGGCTTCCATCGCCTCACTCAGGTCGGCGGCGACATCATCGTCCACGGCAACACCTCCCTGCGGACGGCGCGGGCCTTCGCCGACCTTCAGCACGTCGGCGGCAGCTTCCGCTACGAGGGCAACACCGCCTTCGCCCAGTGGGACGGCCTGCGCTTCCTCAGCACCGTCGGCGGCGACTTCGTCATCCGCGACCACCCCGCACTCCTCGCCCTCCCGGCCATGGCCGAGCTCGGCGACATCGGCGGCGACGTGGTCCTCACCGGGAACGACACCCTCGACCCCGCCGAGGTGCAGGCCCTCGTCGATCAGCTCACGGTCGGCGGCAGCGTCACACTCGGCGACGACACCGGCCTGTAGCACCCAGAGGTTCCCATGCTCACGCTCTTGCTCTCCCTCGCCCTCGCCGCAGACGCTCCGGCCCAGGGCCCGGCCTCCAACGACAGCTTCGTGGCCCCCGACCTCGAGGTCGCCGTGTGGACCGGCCGATTCGAGAAGGAGGAGCGCGAGGTCTTCGCGCAGCGCCACGCCATCGCCAAGGCCATGGGCCTGGCGCCCGGCCACACCGTCGTCGACGTAGGCGCCGGCACCGGCATGATGCTGGATGCCCTCGTGCAGGCCGTCGGCGCCGAAGGAAAGGTGGTCGCCACCGAGCTGTCCCCGGGCTTCCGGAAGCACCTGGCCGCCCGGGCCGAGGAGGCGGGCTGGACGCAGGTGAGCGTCGAGGAGAGCTTCGTCGACCGGAGTGGCCTCCCCCCCGCCAGCGCCGACGCTATCCTCCTCGTGGACGTGTACCACCACCTGGAGAAGCCCGAGGCCTTCGTCGCCGACCTTCGCGCCGCCCTGAAGCCGGGCGGCACGCTGCACATCGTCGACTTCGACCCCGGAGCGGAGGGGGCTTCCGACTGGGTGAAGGGGCATGTGCACCAGACCGCCGACGAGATGAAGGCGCAGGTCGTCGGCTTCGGCGGCCTGGTCGCGCTGGAGGAGCCGGCGGTCGGCCTGAAGGCCAACCGCATGGTCTCGTTCCGGAAGGAGTAGCCCTCCGGGGGAGGCCTACAGCCCGGTCATCCACTCCTTGGTCTGCTTCTTGGCCGCCGCGCGCACGACGGCCGGGTCGACCACCTCCACGCGCTCCCGCGGCGTCACCTTGAACAGCGGCTGCCCCTTCGTCACGATGGTCGCGTCGCCGCTCACCAGCACCTCGTCGACCGTGCAGGCGAACGGGGCCTTCACCTTGTTGAACATCTTCATCACTTCGATGATGTACATCGGCTGACCGGCCTCGATCACCTGGCCCTTCTCGGCCAGCGGCGGCATCCCGGGCGCCTCCTGGGCGTAGAACATGCCCCCGCTCACCGCCACCACCTGATCGGCCGACTGGGGCGGCGGCGGCGACAGCGTGCGCTTGGCTTCGGCATGCGCTGCCGCGGTGAGCAGCTCGGCCGGCACCGGAATGGAGCCGTCCGCCGCAGGCGCGAGGTCGTAGAAGCCCGTCTCGCAGGCGACCTTCACCAGCAGCGTGAAGACTCCGAGGCCCGCCTGGTGCCCACGATGGGCGCCCTGCACCGCTGCCCACTGTTCGGCGGAGCCGAAGGCCGGAGAGGCCCCCGACAGGGCCGCGTCGACCGTGGCCCAGTCGTCGGTGCCGAGCTCGGCCTGGACCGATGCGTAGAAGGCCATGGCGTCGTCGAGGAGGGCGCGATCATGGTCCCAGATGCGGGCGCTGGGCCGCGACGGGGCCGGGCTCAGCATCTCCAGCAGCTCGTAGACCCCGTGGAGCACGGTCACCGGGTTCACGGTCCACCGGGGGCTGTCGCCGCTCCAGTCGACCCGACGCCGCACCGAGGACAGCCACGCCGAGAAGGTGTGCGGGCGGTCGAGGAGCCGCTGGGCCGGCCGGAGGACCAGGGTGCGCTTCATGAGCGACACCGTGGCCCACGCCTTGCGGTCCTCGCCCTCGGGCGCCTTCAGCAGGGCGTCGTAGGCGGTGTCGAGGTCGATCTTCTCCGCCGCCCGAGCCAGCCGCGCCACCAGCACCAGGTAGGCCGACACGAAGCGCGTGGTCGGCCGAGCGTGCACATCGGTGCCGAGGAACCAGTGCACCAGCCCGTAGTGGAAGCCGATGTTGGTGGAGAGGTCGTGCCCGGTGAGCTCGGTCCGACGCAGCACCTCGGCCAGGTGCTCGTAGCTGGCCTGGCGATCGGCCCCGACGGTGAGGAGCAGCGCCACGTTGGAGTCGTAGGCCCCGGCGAGGCGGTAGGGCACGAAGTCCCCGGTGTCCGGGTTGGGCAGGCAGATGCCCTGGTCATCGCGCACCTCGCCCTCGATGGGCGCACTCCACTCGCTGATCTCGCCCCCGGCGTGGGGGGAGAGGGAGTCGTCGGTGGCGTTGAGACGAGCCTCCAGCGAGGCCATGTGCCGCGGCGCCAGCTCCGGCCGCGGCAGGCGCGGGCCGTGGGCGGCGAGGAGCCCCATCACCTCGACGACACTGTCGACGTCGAAGTGCTCCTCGGGGTTGTCGGGATTGCGGAAGCGCAGGATGGCGCAGAGCTCGGACACACGGTGCTCCACCTGGATCCGCGTGTTGACCTCCATGAAGTAGTGGCGGTCGCCGTCGACGATGCACTCGAAGGTGCTCGCCGAGTTCAGGCCCACCGCCTCACCGAAGCGCTCCCCCTCGGCCTCCATACGGGCCACCAGCGTGCACTCGGTCTCGAGGGCCGCGGCCATCGCCTCGTCGCCGGCTGCCCGACGGGCCGCTGCGGCGGCGGTCAGCATCGGCTGCGTGATGCTCACCTCGAGCAGCTTCTGCTCGTGCATCTGCAGGGAGCAGTCGCGCCCCCCCATGGACACGGTCCAGGTGCCGTTGCCGATGAGCTGGATCTCGTTGTGGCGAGTCTCCTCGACGTTGAGCTCGACGAGGACGTTCTTGTTGTCGCCCACGCCCGTGGCCTTCACCTCGGACAGGATCTCCCGGTAGAGAGAGGCCGCATCGTCGCCGGCGGACAGGATGCGCTGCCCCTTGCCGCCGCCGCCGCCGATGGCCTTGAGGCGCAGGCGCTTGCCCGGCAGGTCGGCCAGGAGGGCGTCGACCTCGGTCTGGGCCTGGGCAGCGATCTCGTCGATGGTGAGGAGGTCGACCCCGGCGGCGTAGCTGGCCTGGAGCAGCCGCTCGGCGGCGTCGAGGTGCTCCGCTCCGTCGACATCGGCGGACACACCGAGGGCGCCCGCGGCCGCCACCATGCCGGCCACCGAGCCATGCTTGGCGAACAGGGCGCGGGAGGTGAGGTCGTCGACGCCGGGCGTGACCGACACGTCGACCTGCAGGGCCGTGCGCTTGGCCTCATCCTTGGCGCCGGCGGCCTCCACCACGCGGCTGGACGGCCCGATGAAGATCAGCCCCGCCTTCTCCAGGGAGCGGACGAAGTCTGCGTCCTCGCTCATGAAGCCGTAGCCGGCGAACACGTGGGTGTAGCCGTGCTCGTGGGCGATGGCGCAGATCTGGGCGACACGCTCGACCCGCTCGGCCTTGGTGGCGCCGGTGTAGTCGGGCACGGGGTGGATGCGCTCCGGCGGCATGATGCGCACATCCGGCGCCAGGGCCCGCGGGTAGACCACGGAGTCCTTCTCGGAGAGCAGCATGCCCACCTTGGCGACGCCCATCTCCCGGAAGACATCGATGGCCTCCTTCCGGATGGGGCCGCGGCAGACGATGAGGATGCTCAGGTGGGAGCAGTCGAAGCTACGCACCCAGGCGCTGGCGTGGTCGGCGAGGCGACGGTCGTGAGCGATGCGCGGCATCAGTGGAACTCCCGCTGGACGCCGGCCAGAGGGCCGGGGGTGTAGTGAGACAGGTGGAAGCGCAGGGACGTGCCGAGGGCCTGGCGAACGTTGTCGGGCTGGACGATCTCGCTGATGGAGCCGAGGCTCAGGGCCTCGTTGGGGTTCATCAGCTCCTCTTCGTAGCGAACGCCCAGGTCGGCCTCGATGCCCGCGAGCCATGCCTTGACCTCGGCCTCGGCCTCGTCGCGGGTGCGCCCTTCGGCGATGAGCTCGGCGACCTTGGCGGGCGCGCTGCCGCGGGCGGCGCGGAGCTCCTTCTTGTAGACGAACTCCTTCCCTGCGGGCCCCATGACGGCCAGGCGGGTGGTGGGCAGCGCCAGCACGTGGTCGGCGCCGGTGGGGTAGCAGTTGAAGGCGCAGTAGGCGCCACCGAACGCGTTGCGGACGATGAGCAGCAAGCGCGGCGTCCGGAGGTCGATGATGCTGTCGAGCATGGCTCGGCCGGCATGCACGATGCCGCGACGCTCCTGGTCGGTCCCGGGGAGGAAGCCCGTGGTGTCTTCCAGGAAGATCATCGGGATGTTGTAGATGTTGCAGAAACGCACGAAGCGGGCCGTCTTCAGCGACGCATCCACGTCGATCTGCCCCGAGCTCACCGCGCTGTTGTTGGCCACGAAGCCCACCACGTCGCCGTCGACCCGGCCGAAGGCCGTGATGATGTTGCGCGCGCGGGTCGGCTGCAGCTCGAAGTACTCGCCGTGGTCGCAGATGTCCTGGATGACGATGGACATGTCGAACGGCGTGTTGAAGCCGGTGGGTGAGTCGATGGCCTTGCGCAGCAGCGTGTCGACGGCCCACGTCTTTCGGTCGAGGGGGTCGGAGGTGGTGCGGGTCGGGGGGCCGTGCTCGTTGCAGCTGGGCAGGTAGGAGAGCAGCTTCCGCGTCTGGCGGAGGGCATCGAGCTCGTCGTCGGCCGTGCGGTCGACCACCCCGGACTGGCTGTGCACGCTGGGCCCGCCCAGCTCGTCGGGGGTGACGTCTTCGCCGAGCACGCTCTTCACCACGCCCGGGCCCGTGAGCCCGAAGAAGGTGTTGCCGGGCTGGATGACGAACGACCCCTGCCGCGGCAGGTAGGCGCCGCCGCCGGCGTTGTAGCCGAACATGCACATGACGCTGGGGATGCGTCCGCTGATGCGGCGCAGCGCGGTGAAGGCCTCGGAGTAGCCGTCGAGCCCGCCGACGCCCGCAGGGACGAAGGCCCCCGCCGAGTCGTTCATGCCGACCAGCGGAATGCCGCGCTCGGCAGCCATCCGCATCAGGCGGGCCAGCTTGGCGCCGTTGGTGGCGTTGATGCTGCCCGCGCGCACCGTGAAGTCGTGACCGTAGACCGCCGTGGGACGCCCACCGACCTGGCACACCGCCGTGACGATGGAGGCGCCGTCGAGCTTGGCACCCCAGTTCTGGTACAGCACCACCGGGTCGGTGCCGGGGTCCTTCAGGGCGTCGATCCGCTCCCAGACCGTCATCCGCCCCTTGAGGTGCTGGCGGATCCGCTTGTCGACCGTGGACGCGACCTTGGGCTTGGCCCGGAGATCATCGCCACGCGCACGCGTGCGGTCGTACAGGGTGGGCTCGGCGGAGGCGGGAGCCGCCGGCGCGAGCGGGTTGGTGACGTTGGGCGGAGCAGGCATTCGTCCCCCTGGGGTGGTCGTCGCAGGTACCCCGTCCGAACGCCCCCAGCCATCCACGGAACCGGGAACCGGAACCACCAGGTTCGCGAACCCATACCGGCGAACCCGAGCCTCCGAGGATGCAGGCCACGCCTCGCTGATGTAGGTTGCGGCCAACCCGAATTCTCGGAGTGGCCCCATGCGCTACCTGCTCCTCTCGATGCTCCTCGTCGCCTGCACCGGCAGCGACAAGTCCGACGACGTCACCGCCGACACCCCCGACCTCGACGCCGATGGGGATGCCGACACCGATGCCGATGCCGATGCCGACGCCGACACCGATGCCGATGCCGACGCCGACAGCGATGCCGACAGCGATGCCGACAGCGACACGGACGCCGACGCCGACGCCGACGCCGACGCCGACGCCGACGCCGACGCCGATGCCGACGCGGACACCGACACGGCCTGGTTCCTCGAGACGGGCCACAGCGGCACCACCCCTGGCGGCACGGGCCTCCCGGGCGGCACCGGCTTCCCGGGCGGCACCGGCTTCCCCACCACCTTCCCCACCGGTGGCACCGGCTTCACGCTGCCCACCAACTTCCCGACGGGCGGCACCGGGTTCGCCTGGCCGACCACCTGGCCCACCGGCGGCACCGGGGGCTTCTTCGGCGGCGGCAACAACACGCCGTAGGCAGCTACGTCGTGAGCTGCCGTAGGCGCTACTTCGTGAGCTCTCGCATGAGCTCGTCGCGCCAGCGGTCCGACATCTGGTTCCGACCGACCACGTCGAAGATCTGCAGCATGGCCTTGCGCGCGCCGTCGTCACGGTAGCCGCGGTCGGCACGCACCAGGTGCATCAGGTGCCCGAAGGCGTCGTCCCACGCCTCTCGGGCCGCCAGGGCGTGGGCCAGATCCCAGCGCGCATCGTGGTTCGCGGGGTCGGCGGCCACCGCGGCGGCCAGCTCGGCCTCGGCCGAGCCGCCGGCATCGAGGCTGAGCGTGCGCTTGCTCTTGCGAGACGCCTGGGCGGGTGTGAGCCGCGGTGAGAGCTTGGCGAGCAGGGCCCGGGCCAGGTCGGCGTCGTCGGTGAGCTCCGCCGCGCCCAGCAGCCCCTCGATGTGGCCCGGCTTGTCGGCCAGGGCCTGCTGGTACAGCGCCAGCGCCGCTGCAGGGTCCGACGCCCGCAGGCTGTCGGCCTGCGCGACGGCCTCGTCGGCCGCCGACGGGACGATGCCCTCCAGCCACTGGGCCACGGCCGGCTTGGGCAGGGCCCCCACAAACTCGTCGATCTGCTGACCATTGCGGAAGGCCTTCACGGCGGGAATGCCCTGGATCCCGAACTGCTGGGCCAGCTGAGGGTGGTCCTGTGTGTTGATCTTCACCAGCTGCCAGTCACCTCCGGCCTCGGCCTCCAGCGCCTCCAGCACCGGCCCCAAGACCCGACACGGCCCACACCAGGGGGCCCAGAAGTCCACCACCACCGGCACCTCGTGGGACCGCTGGATCACTTCCGCTTCGAACGTGGCCGGCGTGACGTCGACACCCATGACAACCTCCTGGCAGGCTCGCTGTGGATCCCTCACCTGTGCACGATCACACAAGCCGTCAACCCAGGGGCCTTGGCGTACACTCACCCCTCCCCGAGACCCCAGGGAGCTCCATGAGAGCGCGCACCACCACCGTCACCACCGCCGCCCTCACCGCCTTCGCCCTGCTCGCCTGCGGCTCCGGTCCCCTCGACGTGAGCCGCTCGGTCCGTAGCAGCAAGAAGCCACCGCCCACCGAGCACGACCCCAGCGCCCTGCACGGCCGCTACACCGTCCCCCCGGACCAGGCCCTGCTCCCCCTCCGCCTTCGGGTCGAGGGCCCCGCCGCCGACGACGCCGCCGCCCGGGTCCGCGAGGAGCTGGCCGACCTCCAGCGCGCCGTGAGCGACCTGCCCCCGTGCGCCGTCGAGGTGCAGGACTATCGGCCCCCCTCTCGCTACGGCGACGACTGGGCCTCCGAGGCGTGGGCCACCCTCTCGGTGGACCTCGGCGGCCTCGCGACCGCCCTGGAGCGCATGGAGCGCCTGGACCAGTGCCGTGGCGCCGTGCTCCCCCAGACCACCCGCTACACCGAGCCCATCGAGAACACCGAGCTCGAGCGCAGCCTCTCGCTGGGCGGGCCCGTGCTCGTGGTGGACGCGCCCGAGGCCCACCTGCCCGCGCTGCTCGCCCGCCGTGCCGAGGCGCTGCAGGCCGTCACGGCACCGATGGCCCCCCAGCTCCACCCCGAGGACTACCGCTGCGTCCCGACCGGGCAGGTCCGTGTCGGCACACGCTCCCTCGCCGGTGTCGTGCTCGACCTCGGCGTGGACTGCCGGGTCCAGGCCGACACCCCCGAGCCGCCCGCGGAGGGCTGAGATGCACGTCGGCGTGCTCGGCGCGGGGGCGATCGGCTGCACCATCGGCGCCCGGCTCGCCCGCGGCGGTGCCCAGGTCACCCTGGTCGGACGCGAGCGCGTCCGCGCGGCGCTCTCCGAGGGGATCACCCTCAGCCGCTGGGGGGAGGACCCGGTGCACGTGCCGGCCGGGGCGTTCGCCTTCGCCACCGACGTCGAGGCCCTGGCCCCCTGCGACGTGGTCGTGCTGACCGTGAAGACGCAGGACACCTCCGCCGCCCTCGCTCCCCTCCTCCACCGGCTGCCCCGCACCACACCCGTGGCGAGCCTCCAGAACGGCCTCGATGCAGCCGCCCTGCTGTCCCATGCCCTGCCCGACCATCCCACCTGGCCCGGCATGGTGCCGTTCAACATCGTCTGGGCCGACGCCGCGACCCTGCATCAGGGCACGTCCGGCGCCATCGTCCTGCCCCGGGCCGCTCGGCCCCTCGTGCGAGCGCTTCGCGCCGGAGGGGCGCCCGCCCACACCCATCGTGACGTTCCCTCGGTCCAGCGGGGCAAGCTCCTCCTGAACCTCAACAACGCGGTCAATGCCCTCATGGGCGTCACCCTGCGGGAGCAGCTCGCTCATCGAGCCACCCGACGGCTCCTCGCGGATGTCATCGACGAAGGACGCGCCATCTTCCGTGCCGCCCGGCTGCGCGTGCGCGGCATCGGCACGCTGCAGCCCGCCCTCGCCCCCACGGCGCTCCGCCTCCCGGACGCCCTGTTCCGGCGGGTCGCGGCCTCCATGGTCCACATCGATCCCCACGCCCGCTCGTCCATGCAAGACGACCTGCGCCGCGGGCGAACCACCGAGGTCGATGGGCTGAACGGAACCATGGTGCGCCTCGGCGAGCGACACGGCCACCCGGCGCCGCTCCAGCGTGGCCTGATCGCCGCCATCCACGCCGCAGAGCGAGCGGGCGCCTCACCGGAGATGCCACCCGCCGAGCTGGCGGGGCTGCTCTACCAGTCGTTGTAGCCAGCGGTGAACATCAGGCCGAGCACAGCGGCCAGCAGAAGCCACCCGC
>ENA-OWNT01004413-OWNT01004413.1-seawater-metagenome-genome-assembly--contig:-NODE-4413-length-12381-cov-3.721148_pt1 | contig 12381 bp, 6 predicted proteins | sample MGYA00238136_ERZ651165 | MGnify/ENA primary metagenome ERZ651165 (study PRJEB26861, sample SAMN08777766) | seawater metagenome | isolation source: coastal seawater | place: USA: Florida | collected... | reverse complement strand
GACGGCAACGACGACGACGACGACGACGACGACGGCAACGACGACGACGACGACGACGACGACGACGACAACGACGACGACGACGAAAACGAACGAAAAAACGAACGAGTTGCGTTCGGAAATGAGTACTTTCCTATTTATGGATACATTTCGCTGCATAAACGCCATAGTTCATTTATCCTGTTATAGTACATAATCCTATTTCGGAACGTGTCATGTATTCCTGATTATGGGTTAATAAGTATGAGTGTATGAAAGAACGGCAGAGTTCTCCACAAATAGGAATATACCTCCATCGGCGCAAGGTTCAACGAAACACTAACAACAACAAACGCAGCACGTACGTGTACAAAATATGTACATAGATCGTACATGTGTCATTCGTGACTTACTATAAGGGTAAATCAGTCTATGAGGTTCTAGTGTACACGTATTGTACGCGTACACGTCCGGCGAAACGGCGGGTGGCTCGTGGGGGGCGTTTTGTTTTCCCGTTGCCCTCCCCTCCCCCTCCCACGGCCACCGTCGACGCGTGCTGAGAAATACTGTATTTCGAGATACCATGAGTACAAGCATTCGTACTGGAGGTGTCAAGAATTTCACTGTTTTCGACGTGTGGTGTTGGGCGTTCGTTCGTTACAGTATTTGGATTGCTGATGCAGGACGATGCTATCATACGCCAATGCAGCTGCACGGAGCTTGTGGTCGCTGTTCGCGCCGCCACCTTCGTTCTAGCACCTGCCGATGGACCTACGGACAGGCCGACCAACCGACAGACAGGTTGACAGACAGACCGACGGACGTAGATCGTCAAGAAAATGCGTGGAAGTTTGTAAATTTTGCTGTTTCGACACGACAGTGATCGTATGTTTTTATGATAGAATTCGGTTGATGCTCCGACACGGCAGCGTCGTTAGTCGCTAGTGGTGTGACCGAATTTCCTTCCAGCCAACAATCTACAGACCGAGCGACCTGCGTCTCATACCGGTATTTGCTTGCATTTTAACGGGGTTGTATTCGAAACTTGTCAATTCTAAGTTCGCGCTTGTTTCAGAAAGCAGCCACCCACGGTCCATTGCCGATTTTGGCTAGTTTTGGTCGCCACCGCACAAAGCACTGTCGGAGTACGATTTGCTGTTTCTGGTGCTCTTACATGTTTCATTTGCTTCGATAAAAAATGCTTGGTTGTGCAGATGCTACTGCATATCCCACAACATCCACTCCCGGCTTTCAACGGTAAGATGCTCAGCACCTGTTCGAAATCCAGTTTGCTTACAAGGAAGTGCACGTCGGACAGGAGCAGTGGCAAGCGCGATTGGGACGCAGACCACACGCTCATTGACATTGATTGAATGTTGAGTAGAACGAGTTAGTTTAAGACTATTTATTGTGCGATAACGAAATATATAAATTGGAGTGTTCAGAAATACACTCGGACGCTGCGTTTCTTGGTTAAGCGGCGACTACTGCGGCTTCCGTTGCTGTTCTGACTACGTTGTGAGCCAATACTATCCTCGCTTCCACTTCGTGAATGTTTTGGGTGGGGAACTGGTGGAGGAGCAACATTGATGCTTCGTGGTCGTTGCTTGATGCGCAAATCAGTTGTTGGCGAACTGGGAGGAAGGGGACAGTCGTTTTCGCTGTCCTTGCGATCAAGTTGGGAGTTTTCGAACGAAGTTGACTTCGTCACACTGTCGGGCGTGCCACCGAAGCGACGCTGTTTGGTTTGACCACGCTGAGTCAACGGCGACATCGGAGCGCGCCCTTTGTGGGGCGAACGCGGAGAGTGGGCCGGTGGTGGGGGCATTCCATCGTTCTGGTGTGCCCACCCTGGGCGGCGTGCACCAACCAAAATACGTTGGTGTGGGCTCAGCGGTGCTCCGCTCGGATTCGGCTTGCGAAGATATTTGTTCGAAGTATTGACAGCGCGACGGCGCAAATCGCGCGACGGCGGAGGAGTGTCGGGCCGTTGAAAGTGGCGTCCACTGAGCCGCTTGTTCTGGGATCCAGCAGCTTTGAGCGCCAAGCGGAAAAGCGCGTTCGGCCGAGAACGCGGTTGCTGCTGTTCAGGTGCAGGAATAATGTCTGCGCGGCTGGGAGGTGGTGGCGGCGCAGCAGTGTCGCTGCCATCGCTGGCGCAGCTGCTTTCAGATCCAGGGCGTGCAGCGCGAGGTCGGTGTGCACGTCGAACAGGAGGTGTCTGCGGCATCGAGAAAGTGTCTTCTGAACTTGTGCGCTTGACGGTCTTGTTGGCAGAGACCGACTGAGCAGCTGCTTTGCGTTGTTCGCGCCTCGTCTTGGCTTCCTCCCGCGATGCCATGGTGGACTTCATGCGATTCCCGTGGCTGCGTGGACTGTCCCGCACACGATCGGCCACACCGCGATTGCGGTAATGTGCGCGGCGGCTCTTCGTCACAACACCGAGGATTCCGTCAGTGGACTGGCAGCGCGGGCGGGTAATCGTCTCTTCAAGTTCACGATTCAGATCTGTGCCGTTGTGACGTTTGTTTTGCTGGGCCATGTCCATGAAAGCGAGGAGTTCAGTTTCCTTGTTGGTGCAGTACCAAGTGTAGTGTTGGTAAATCGCCTCCTGCCACGACAGTGCGCTGGCGTAGCTTGGAGCTCGGAGGCGTCGCACGATGGACTCGTTGCCAGTGGTGGTGAACGTGAGCACGATGTCCTCGCTTTCAACCACGGCCGACTGCAGAAGATGAAGATCGAAGCAGGCTTCCGGGGTCACAGTGTTGGCGTTGCTCGCTTGCAAATCAGTGATAGTTTTGTGCTCACAACTTGGCTGCACTTCGTCCACAGTCTTTGATTTGTTCTTCTTGTTGAAGCTCTTCTTCTTTTTCGGCTTGCCAGGGGACGAGTATGGGCCCTTGCCGGTGGAGTCAGCCTGCCCTTGTCCACGAAGGTAGGCACTTTTCGTTTTCCAGTACGCCAAGAAATGCACATGGAGGCGGAAGTAGCGAGTGTGCCAAAGTCCAAGCGTGGCACCCTGCTTTTTGAGGTTGCCTTCCTTGGTGTTGGCCTCGGACACGTCTTCGTCCTCCACCGTCACTGCCGTAGTTGCTGCAGACTCGTCATCCATGAGAATCACGTCCATCATCGAGTCCGTGTACCCGCCCTTCTTCACACTGTAACCTCGTTGCAGTTTCTTAGGGGCCCCGACGCTGGTGGAGCGCTTGATGGCCGGAGAGCTGTGCTTTGCGGCTCGGGCCGACGCCATGAAGTCACTTTCCTCTTGGTCGATGAGGTAAGCTCGCATCCAACCGGGGACATTCATGTCGAACAGAGATCCGACTGGCACGTCTGGCACTTCGGCGAGGTAGGAGCGAGCGCCAATCTGGACAGTAAGTTTTTCTCCAATGTCAATGTCTGCAGTGCGAACCTGCTGCAACTTCCACGTGTTCTGGCTCGAGTTGAGCACCTGCTGGTATGCGTGCGAGACATTGCGTCCTGTCACTTGGACTTTGGCGGTCAGGACATTTCGGTTCACATTTTCACGCTCGAGCTGATCCCCGATCGCGTTCTTGAGGGATGAGGATGACAGGCGCTTGGGCAAGCCCTCGACAGTGTCAGCAGTGAAGTTTGCGTTGGCGCCTGCAGCGTCAGTGGCCCTCTGCTCCATCGCGGAGTAGTCCACCATCAGAGCTTCTAGGCAGTACGTTTGGAAGCGGGGGTCACCGTCACGGTAGACAACACGCGCTTTGTCCCGAATTTGGTGGATGAGGTCACTGAACATGGCCAACTTGGCACGGAGGCGGATCGCCAGCTCGTTGTTGAGGCGGCTCTTGCCTTTCAACCATTTGTTCAAGTCGGTAATTTGAATTTCGGTGCGCTCGGATGTGTTCATGGCCCACCACATCACTTGGATAGCTCGGCCGCCAAGCTTTTTGCGCAAAGGCCGCGCGGCCTTCACAAATTCCGTCCAGTCGATGGTACGAGCTGCCTTGACGGCCGTCTCCAGCAGCATCAACTCGCGGCGATACTGCAGGGACACCAGGGATCGAAGCTTAGTTGCTTCTTTGTGGAGGCCTTTCTGGAACCTGACCTCGTCCCGAAAGACACGCTTTCCTTTGCGCGTCTTGAGTTTTTCCTCCAGTTTCGCGAGGCCTTCAGCGATCATACGCTGAACAAACTCCTCCCGTCGGCGCTCGAAGCCTTCGGGGTCGGCCTTAAATGCCGCTTCGTCGGAAGCAGCATGAGCCTTGCTTTTTAGATTTGCGGGCATGGTTGCGGCTGGTTGGACTGCGAGAGTGGTGGCGGGGGAGAAGTAGATCAAGGCACGGAGCGATACCGTTTGGCTGGTTGTGTTGCTTGTGGAGAAGAAGGTTGCTTGCTTGGTTGACAGGTTGGGTTGATATGGTTTGGTATGTGCGGCAATGTGGTTTTTGTTTGAATTTTTGTCGTCTCGTTTGTTTTGGTTGGGTTGTTTTGCTTTGTTTTGAGTTTGCAATGAGCCGCCCGCCCGACGCGTGGAAGTGAACAACGCGAACTGTTGCCGGCTCACATGGATGCACCGCCATCTGTTGGCACAACATCCACTGTGAAGTTCCAGTGAACATGCCGTGTTGCGCTGGTGGTCTTCAACTGCAACGCAACAACAAAAAACAGCGCCACGAGTGTTATGTGTCGTCGGGGTGCGAGTCGCTTTGGAGGGGGGGGGGGGGCTCGTCGGGAGAACGCCGGTGCTGCGATCGATTGCGCAGCAACAGGACCGTGGCGTCTCAGTCTGCGTTCCACAAAGTGTGTGCGCTTTGCGCAACTGGAGCGTGCTGACTATCGTTTCTTCGCCTCGTTGCCGCGCAGTTCACGGACGCGAGCAGCGCAGCGCAACGCCACGCAACGCGACGCCACGCAACGCCGCTGGTTGAACCGTGGAACCATCACCGAACCGTCCAGTTTTTCGGACACAGTGAGCTCCAGGCGTACGTACACCGACAAGCGTGAAGAGTCAGCATCATACGTCAGCAGTGAGTGCACCGCCTCCGCGCAGCAAGCCAACCCGCCCGCCCGCCCGCGCACGTCCGCAGCGTCCTTTTACGCGCAGCAGCGGTTGCTCCATCCATCGTTTGAAAACAGTTCCACGGCTCCGTCACAGAAAGTCAGTGCGGTGCAGCAGTGCAGACGACCCGCACACGTTCCCGCGCACCACACCAGTTAGTCAGTCAGTCAGTCAGTCAGTCAGTCAGTCACTCAGTCAGTCAGCGGGCGAGAACGAACGCACGAACGAACGAACCAACCAACCAACGAATGAAAGAACCAACGAACGAACGAACGAACGAACGAACGAACGAACGAACGAACGAAAGAGGAAGCCGGCCAGCCACCGAGGGCAGTCGTTGAACCACCAACGACCACCACGACGTCAACAATGACACAATGACGACGTGGGGACGACGACAGTAGGGAAGAAAACAAAGTCAGCACAGTGGCGGACAGTGAACGACGAACGACGAACGACGAACGACGAACGACGAACGGCGAAACGACCGAACGACGAACGACCGAACGACGAACGACGAACGACAACAGTGAGTGAGTCAGCGCTCACTGACTCTCCGCTCGCCGCCCAGCCAGCCAGCGAGGTTCACCTCCACTTCTCTTTATTTCCGATATTCTCACTGCCGACGCTGCGAAATATCACACACTAAATCACTGTACATTTTATGTACATACACAGTACAACGTCCACTATTTCCCTTATTACCTCGCTATTCATACAGTGTACGGTAACTGTACATAATATGTACACATTACATGGAGTCCCAATGTACATTTCTAGTATCAACTGTACAGTATCCAAAATGACATTTCGAGGACTCGCGGAGCCGCCACGGTCCAGTGTGCCGTCGCCGTGTACGGTGCACGTGTACGGTGGTATTGTACATGTACACACATCGTACATGACTGAATCATTCACTTACTGTAGGGTTCATTAGCATTGAAAAAGTCTGTACGATTGGCAATGTGAAGAGCGAATGGGGAACGACGCAGCGTACAAGTTCCGCGGAGAGGGAAAACGTCATTATTCAGGGGGTTAATGGTGATGAGTTGGGGGCAAAGTTGGGTTCCTGCAAACAGTGTCCGCTTTGTTGCTGCACCGCTTTTCTGTGCTCCTATGCTCTTTGCTCTTTTGCCCCTTCCTTCGTCGCGCGTTCGGGTGGTGCGGTGTTCGGTGGAGTCTGTTTGTGTCCGAGGAACGCGGAAGCACGGCAATACACACGACAGACAGACGACGGAGTGCATGGTAAGGTCGTGTGTGTGAGAGAGGCGGTGTAAGCGCGTGAAACGGGAACGGGAGTGGCGAGATTTGGGGACGAGAGAAAAGTCATCGACTGGGGATTGATTGGAGCATTGAGGTTCGCGAACAGTAGAGAATGAGTTGTGTGCTGTATCGAGTATCCGACTTCCGCCGGTTCGGCAGGAATTATTTTTATTTCTTTGTCAACTTTTTGAAACTAATAGTTGTGCCTGACGTGTGACAGCTTTGGTGGAGTCTTCAGTCATGACAAAACCCGGGCAGGCGGGGAATGCAGAAGCCGCGTCATGGTTGGGAAATGCGTAGGCATCGTCTTTACTCGCGACCCAACCAAGCGGAGCGCCGGGCGTACCGCACTGTTTGAGACATATGTTCGTTTCCAGAGGATTCCTTGCGCAATGCTTCCGTTTCCTGATGTTGGTGGTGCCAGCAATCAGCGAACATGTTTTGAAGCCGAAGATGGTGGGATCGAAGTCTGCCGTCATGCTTCTGAAGGAACAATTGTCCAGTGTTGTCAGGGAATCCGACCTGGTTAGTTTGATTCAGAACCAAGCAAATGAGAACCAGCGCGGTCTCGCAGATCTCGAACGCAAGTTCAGAACCAGGTCCGATAACTTGACATCCGTGGTGCAGGATCTCAGTGAGCGAGTGGCGAGAGCCCAGAAAGAACGCAACGAGAGAATATTAGAGCACGCACAGCACCTTCAACAAACTTTTGACTCGGAAGGAACGAAATTAAGGATGCTCTTGCAGCCATCGTCAACGTGGCTGGTGCGTGCCGCATGAGTCGTTGGGAAACCCATGATGCACTCCAGTTGTTCATTGACTCTGTTACCTTTGATTTTTTTAACGTGTAGTTTCCGTTTTTGGGAGCAGTGGCTGTGGTGACTGTCGTCACCGTTGTTGCATTCCAACGATACCAGCATCTCACACGCACGCCGACTCTGTAACAGGCCAGTGGCACGAACAATGCAACGAGCACGACATACCACAATTTCGGATGCAAACAAGAGAGTAATTTATTTTGAACCAGTACTCGAGGAGATCTACGTCGTCGTTGTAGATCTCTATTTTGCTTTCGGTTTCGTATGGGGTTGAATTGGCTTAGTGCCTCCACCAGCGACCCGGCGACGTTGCGTGGGGTGCCGATGTCGGGACTTGCCAAGTGTGTTCACGTGGTGTACCAGATTACTGTTGCTGTGATTGTTCGCTGACCTCCGGTGCCCCAGATTGTGGGCACGCTTCAAGGTTTTCACAAGTCTTAAAATGAGGTTCCCCGCATTTGCCAGGAGGCCATCTCACCAAAATGTCCAAGGTGCGTATTGCGGTTGCGCTTGATGGACACCAACGGTGTTCCCTCCGGCAGCAGCGTGGTTGGGTCCAAGTCACCTTCGTCGCCCCACAGACAAGGTGGCAGAGCAATGTAGCCAGCTTCGTCGTATTTGTCGGCGGAAACATTGCCTTGGCCATAAACAGGATACTGCCCGCACAGCAGCTCCAGTTCACCAGTGTCATTCCGGAACAGCTCAAGGGAAATGCATGATGGAGCGTGGCAGTGCCCACCAGCGTACACCAGACGCATGTTCGGAGACTCCCAGCGGTACGTGATCTCGTGATAGCATTCGCAATCCGGTCCATCAGGGCAAGTTCCATTGCAATGCGTGCCTGGCGTCGGCTTGTTCAAGGGCCAGTCTGGGTAACCAGGAATAGGGATGCCAGGGCGCGCAAAAGCAGGTGGGATGTCGTACTCTCCTGCTTGCTGTTCGGTGGTGTAGTAGAAGCGGTCCAAGTTGTAGTGCGAGGCATTGTGGGTGTCATTTGCGGGCGTGTACTCCTGGAACCAGAATCGCCACTTCATGTGATATCGCAAAAGGTCACCGCAGTTGTCACAAGTTTGGTTTTCGTCAAGCATGATACGTTCGTGGCCACAGCACTGCAGGCCTCCTGCGTACTGGACGGAATTGCAAGTTGGGTTTTGCTGTTCCAGCAAGTCACCGCCTTGGTCCTCGGAAACACAATTCTTGACGAAATACTTGCAGTTGGATCCATCGGCTTCACACATGTTGCCCTTTTTACCGTCGTCGCACAAGCATGTTGCTGTGCCGTTCGATGGGAGCGTCGTGATTGCGCCGACACCATGTGCTGCGTGGTACGCAAACACTTGGCTCGACCCCACAGCAGATATCATGTTGGTACTTGGGGTGATGGAGGGGCTGAATGTAAAGTAATCATCCGTCGATCCTTGGAACGGCCGTGTGAGAACAACAGTGCGAATGTCTGACTCCACGCTGTTGGAAACCAGAGTGATGGAGGGCGTCAGCAGCGTCCCTGGGCAATGGTCGGCTTCAGAACCGCAAGTACCGAGCTTGCGCTCCATGACACCAGAGGAATTCACGATCAGTGTGTAAGGTTGGTCGTGCATCTGCAAAGCGTCGAAGCCGACCCCGAACCACACATCAGCGGGTCCTGTTAGCGTGATGGTGGCATTTCCACCCTGACGTTTGTAGGAGATGTCACCAGGAATAAGTCCCGCCCACGACAGCACGTCGCCGCACTCAGTCAATGCGACCCATTGGCAGCGCTTCATTGAGCCGAGCGAGCAGTCGACACTGCATGCCTGGCACGACTCCGACGAGCTGCAGAACGCTTGGCACTTTTGCAAAGCAGCAGTGGCATCAGAAGTGGCAGACGTCGGCATGACGAACTTTGCCAACGGATTCACTTGGTTGTCGCTGCAATACTGGCCCTTTGGAGAGTCCTGAAACTCGAAGGTTGAGTCGCCAGCCAAGTCCAAATGCAGAGTGACTCCGGTGTCTGGGAAGTGTGTTTCCCCAACCTGTGCCGAACCGGCAGCGCACGAAGCGTCGGACGCAGCCGCGTTGAACGACGCAGTCACGCTGCCGTCCGAGGGATCACGCGCAACAGAGCAACCATGCGGCACGCTGGTGCTGTTTACTGTGGCATTGTGCACTGCCACAGTGTTCACGCCGAGGAAGGTTGCCGCAGCGTCAAAGCAAGTTTGGGCGTCGGTGACACCTGCAGCGGCGCCACACACTGCTGTGGCGGCGGAGTAACTGTGCGTGACTTGCTTCGTCAATGTTCCCTCGCCGTAGAAGCTGGTGTCGCCCCCAAACTGTCCATTGCAAGGGCACTCCAAGATCCCCGAGTAGTTGGTTCCCTCCGGAATGCCGAAACCATACCGGGCCTGTTTGGGTTCAGGGCCTGGAACGAACTGCGTGCAATTGTTGATGTCAGCTGGAGTCACACCGCAGTCTCGATTGCGAGTGTCGATCTGCATCGGGGTGATGGTCCAGGTCCGTGGTGACTCAACCAGCTGGGCGTAGCCCTTGGGATACCCGTGATAGGACTTGCGTGACTCTCCGCCGTTGCCCTCGGAGAAGAACTGACTCGTGGGGATGTCGCTGTCACGGAGAGCCGCGGATGGCTTGTCCACGGCGATCACTTTGGTCGCCGCCCCGTGTGCCATCCAGTCGCCGATCCCGTCAGAAGGGACCGTTTTAAACTCGGCGTCTGCACCGGCCATCCAGGTCATGTAGTGATGGTTGTACGCCCAGTTGATCGGCACGGACACGTCCAAGTCCGGGTTCACACCAGGTTGACCAGTTGGTGTTACCATCACTTGGTCTTGCTCGTAGCCTGTGATGGCAATGACTTTTCCTGCGAACCGCTGCACGATGTCGTCCGGGAGTTTGAGGATGCCTTGAGACGTCCAGAACACCTGCGCATACTGCGTCGCGATTTCCGGTGCCCACACGTCGAAATATTCCATGCCTTTACTCGCATAGTCGTCGTTGAAATCCACTCCTTGCCGGCTGCCGCTTGCGACGACGTACTCGCCATTCATGTTGCCAGACGCAGCGGCAACAGCGATTCCGGACGTCACGCCACCTGCGACTACTGCAGCGCGAAGCATCTTGGTGATACACTCAACTGCGACCGTGTGGGCTACGCACAAGAAACCAAATGCGGAGGGGGAGGGTGTGGGGGTGTGGCTATGAAACAGTTCACTCTCAACCAACTTTTTTTCGTCCCGCTTCCTTTTCACTGTTGCACTTTTCGTCTCTTGCAAAGCAACCGCGAGAGGTCGGTGCGAAGCACGTTTGTGTCGGTTGACAGCTACACTACAACAACAACCATAAAGCTCACCGAAGACGAAACGAGTCGTAGATCCCCTTTCAACTGACGAGAGCGCAAAAGGTGCACAAGTGACGGCCCGGAAGAGGTCCAGGCGACGCACACCACAAAACGAGCACAACCCGGATCACGAAACCACAGAGGGAAGGAACGAAGGATGGAACGAAGCGAACAAACGAGCGAACTTCGGAACAAACGAAGCAAACGAAGGAACGCAAGCGAACGAAAGCGAACGAAAGCGGACCAACGCGAACGAAAGCGAACGAAAGCGAAACAACGCGAACGAAAGCGAAGCGAACCACAGCGAACCAAAGCAAACGAAAGCAAACGAAAGCAAACGAACGAACGAACGAAGCGAACCAAAGCAAACGAAAGCGAACCAAAGCGAACGAACAAACGAAAGCGAACGAAGCGAACCAAGGCGAACCAAAGCAAACGCAAGCGAACGAAAGCGAACGAAAGCGAACCAAAGCAAACGAAAGCAAACGAACAAACGAAAGAAAGCGAACGAACGAAAGAAAGCGAACGAACGAAAGCGAACGCACAAACGAAAGCGAACGAAAGCGAACGAAAGCGAACGAAAGCGAACGAACGAAAGCAAACAAACGAACGAAAGCGAACGAAAGAAAGTTGTGAGTGAGTGAGTGAGTGAGTGAGTGGGTGAGGTGAGTGAGAGAGTCAGCTGCCGGCAGGCATGCAGGGAGGGCAGCCAGCAACCAGCCGTTCGCAGTTTGTTTTCGTTTGGATTCGTTTCGTCGATTTTCGATGTTCGATTTTCTCCTCCTTCCTTCAATTCTTCCTTCTTCCTTCTTCCTTCGCCATCCCATTCTCAGTCACAGTTTTTCCTTTTTTCATTTTTACATGTTTCATCTTAGAATGTTTTTGTTTCCACCCACCCACCCACCCACACGCAAACACAAAACTACCAAACTACAAAACTACAGGACTTCCTTCCAACAATCAAAAATCAATTATCAAAATGCAAAATCCAAAGTGTAAAAAATCCAAAAACAAAAAAAGAAAAAAGAAAAAAGTCCAAAAAGTCCAAAATGGCAAAAATCCAAAAATCCAACTTCCCATTTTTTAGACGACCAACGTCGAACGACCGAACATTATTCCCATTACTGGATAAATCATAGTCTCCTTCTACAACATTCACTTACATTATCCTCAAACGACATTTACTGTGATTCGCCAACGCTCCGTGCTGCACACTGCACACAGCACGCAGCGTTGTACATCCGTGCATTCCTGTTTCTTGGTAAGTCCTCTTCACCGTTGTACACTTCATAACTGTTATCTACAACCGGCAATTACAGTAATGTAGCAGGAATTTTATTTTCAGTCTCGACCGACCAGCGAGCGGGGGCGTGAGAGGCCTTCGGGGCTTCCACATTCAGGACACATTTTGGGTATACCCCGGTTGTAGATACATTCATATTGAGGGCTGTGGGCGAAGGTGACTATATCTACATATGCAATTATACCGATTACCGACCGTCGGCGCTGGTCAGGTTACCGTGTAATCCTGGAACTGGATACCCATATTCTGCGTTGAAGCCCTTACGAAAGTTATCTACATCTGAGTCACAATCGAACAAGGACGTGGCGCGTGTTTATAATCATGTATTCCCGATTGTAGATACAATGAATTAGGGGGCGTTATGAAGGTGAGCGTTGTCCTCAAATGACTAATAACCAGATTTGTGGAGAGAAGGAGTGTTCCGTTGGAACGGGGCGAGTGGGAGGGAGGGAGGGAGTGAGAGTGAGGGAGTGAATGCGCTGGCATCGTTTCACTGTCACTGTCACTGTCACTGTCACTGCGTTCACTTCGTTCGTGCGTCCGTTCGTTCGTTCATTCGTTCGTTGCGAAGTTCGTTGCGAAGTTCGTTCGTTCGTTCGTTCGTTCGTTCGTTCGTTCGTTCGTTCGTTCGTTCGTTCGTTCGTTCGTTCGTTCGTTC
>ENA-OWNT01004412-OWNT01004412.1-seawater-metagenome-genome-assembly--contig:-NODE-4412-length-12381-cov-6.198066_pt1 | contig 12381 bp, 6 predicted proteins | sample MGYA00238136_ERZ651165 | MGnify/ENA primary metagenome ERZ651165 (study PRJEB26861, sample SAMN08777766) | seawater metagenome | isolation source: coastal seawater | place: USA: Florida | collected... | reverse complement strand
CTCATGGTGCTCGACACCGCGGGCGGCGACGACATCGGCCACAACGGCGCGCTCGGCGGCTTCGCCACCTGGGTGGGACACCGCCCGGACGCGGACGTCACGCTCTCCCTGCTGTGCAACGCGTGGGGCGCGAACCCCACGAACATCGGCTACCCACTCGGCCTGGCGCAGGACGACCTGTGGGAGGTCATGGAGTAGTCACCAGGGCCAGCTGATCGACTGGCCGGCAGCGCTGCGAGCAGCCGCATGTCAGCGCCGTCGGCGGATCAGGAGGGGAAGCAGCGCGAGCCACCCCAGGCCCGCTGCGGGAGCCGCCGCAGAGCACGCGCAGTCCTGCTGGTAGTCACGCTCTCCCACGCCGGGCGGACCCGGACCCTCGGGCTCCACCGCGTCGTCGTCGTCCACCGGCGCCTCGGTGCTGTCGTCGTCGTCTCCGGTGTTGGGGTCGGTGGAGTCGTCGTCGTCGCCGGGCGGAGGCGTGCTGTCGTCGTCGTCCCCGGTGTCCCCGGTCGCGTCGTCGTCGTCGTCGTCGCCGGGGCCCCAGGGGAACCAGTCCACCGTCAGCGTGTAGTTGACCGGAGCACCCCACCAGCACGCCACGGCGATGTAGAGCAGGTCGCCGCCGAACGCGTCGCCGCTGATGGGCCCCGCGTAGTCCTCGCTGGTGTTCTCCACGAGCAGGTTCTGGTCGGACCCGTAGACCCAGAAGTCGATGTCCGCGCCGGCGTGTCCGTCGATCGTGAACGTCGCCAGGTCGTTGCACGGGAGGTCCACGACGAACCAATCCACGTCCCCGGTCCAGGCGTTCCCGTTGTTGTTGCACCAGGTGGACGCGTCGATGACCAGGTCCCCACCAGAGCTCGTGATCTGCTGGCTGATCCCCTGGGCGTTGTTGCCGTTCGGCTCGACCTCGCTGACGTACTCCACGGGCCCGCTGCAGTTGCCGCTGGCCCCGTCGTCATCGTCGTCGTCGTCGTCGTCATCGTCGTCGTCGTCGTCCCCGCCGCCGACCACGCCGCCACACCAGCCGCCCTGACAGGTGACTCCGCAGGGGCAGTCGTCGTTCTGGTCGCAGGACGTCCCGCCGCTCGGGTAGAGGGTGCAGACGGCGTCGGTGTCGTCGCAGGACACGGTGCGGTCGCCGACGCCGCCGCCGTAGTACGCGGTCATCGTGGAGTCGCCGTAGCTGCTGTGGTCGAGCCCGATCCAGTGGCCCACCTCGTGGGTGGCGACGGACTGCAGATCGTTGCCCCAGGCGCCGGCGACCCAGGTGTGGTGGTAGCCGTTGAAGGCCATGTTGGCGTTGTAGAGCGCGCACCCCCCGCCCCAGGACGGGAAGGTCACGGCCAGCGTCCCGGACCCGAGGCTCGCGGGGAACGAGCTCTCGTAGAAGCCCACGGCGTTGGTGCTGTTCCAGCCCATGGGGTCCTGCCCGGTGTCCCCGCCCTGGCTCACGGTGAAGGCCGAGCAGCCGGGCGTCCCCCACTCCACGAAGGAGTCCTCGAGGATCTGGAGCGTGTCGGGGACCGAGAAGTCCCAGGACGGGTAGCTGGACGCGTAGTGCCAGACGGTGTGCGGGTTCCCGGACGGCCAGGCGGTGTAGCCCCCCGAGCACGTGTCGAGCGGCACCCACGCGCTGGTGGACGCAGGGACCACGAGGGTCACGGCGAGAACGAGGACGAAGGCCGGCCTCATTGGGTCGTCTCCGGTCCGCGCGGGGTGATGCCGCGCAGCGCGGACTCCATGGCCGACAGGGTGGTCGGGGGACTCAGTGGAGCGGCGAGGGGCAGCAGCCGCCCGTCGGGGGCCCGCGTGAAGAGGGCCACGTCCACGTGACGCTCGAGGGACGGATCGCTCCCCGCTGAGACACGGAAGACCGACTGGCTCAGCGCCGTCAGGAACCACTGCCCGTCGACCTGCCGGAGGAACGCCACCACCTGCTCGCCCCGATGCAGATCCGGGTCGCCGGGGATGCTCGAGAAGCGGCCGTTCAGCTCACCACGCCACTGGCGAACGGGCACGGTGAGGGGGGCGGCACCCAGGAGGACGCGATCGACGCGCAGCTCCGTGACGGTCACCGGGCGGAGGAACTCAGGGTGCACCTCCTGGCTGGAGGATCCGACGGTCGCGAGCACGACGGCGGCGGACAGCTCGGCTTGTTCGCGGGTGGTGAGGGCCAACGCCGAGGTCGCCTGGGCCACGGAGCAAGCGAGCATCGCGAGCAGCAGCGCGGACAGGGCGACGAGACGGACCATGAACACCTCCGGGTTGGGCCCTCCCAGAGGCAAGATCCGGGCCACTGCGTGGCCGTGGAGGCCGAACGCGCGACCGGTCAGATGTTGTGAACTTCTTGTGACCGGGGATCTGTGGATGGCTGGTCTCCAGAGTGACCAGGTGTGCGGATGGACGGACGGTCCGGTGACCAGGTGGGAGCGGGAGCGGGAGCGCGAGCGCACAGATCAAGGGGGAGCTCGCCGGGCTGGGCGGGGAAGTGTGCGATTCCGGGGCACGGATCGCACAGATCACGGGGGAGCACGCCGGGCTGGGCGGGGAAGTGTGCGACTCCAGGCGGGCGCGCCCACAGATCACGGGGGAGCACTCCGGGCTGGGCGGGGAAGTGTGCGATTCCAGGCGGGCGCGCCCGCAAATCACGGGGGAGCACGCCGGGCTCACCGGGGAAGTGTCCGATTCCAGGCGGGCGCGCCCACAGATCACGGGGGAGCACGCCGGGCTCACCGGGGAAGTGTGCGATTCCAGGCGGGCGCGCCCACAGATCACGGGGGAGCACGCCGGGCTCACCGGGGAAGTGTGCGATTCCAGCCGGGCGCGCCCACAGATCACGGGGGAGCACGCCGGGCTCACCGGGGAAGTGTGCGATGCCGGTTCGGCCCGTCAGACCGGCGATCGCGGACAGAAACGCCCACCAGCTGACAGTTCCCCCGCCAAGCTGACCGCGCTCGAACGCCAGCCCGGGCGCGGGAGTGGTTCACCGCCCGGGGGAGACAGCGTGTCTGACCCCCGCGGCGAGCCACCACGCGGGCCGTACTGGTTTACCGCCCGGGGGAGACAGCGTGTCTCACCCCCGCGGCGAGCCGGCACGCGGACCGTACTGGTTCACCGCCCGGGGGAGACAGCGTGTCTGACCCCCGCGGCGAGCCACCACGCGGGCCGTACTGGTTCACCGCCCGGGGGAGACAGCGTGTCTGCCCCCCGCGGCGAGCCACCACGCGGGCCGTACTGGTTCACGGCGCGGGGGAGACAGCGTGTCTGACCCCCGCGGCGAGCCACCACGCGCTCGTTCGCCAGCCCCGCGCTCGCTCGCCGGCCCCACGCTCGATCGCCGGCCCCACGCTCGGTCGCCGCCCCCGCGCTCGTCGCGGCCTCCGCGCCCGCGTAGCCGCGGCCCGGCGCGGTGGCTCGCACCTTGCTAGGCCCCCACCCGGGAGGCCGAGCAGCCGGGTGGTAGCATGGCGTCCCGCGAGGAGGACCCGTGGACATCCCGCTCATCACGTCGCGCGCAGCGGCGCTCGCAACGCTTCCGCTCATCGCTGTTCTCGCCGCTCCCGGCACTGCTTCGGCGGACCGCGCGCGCGTCCAGAGCCTCGGCGGCATCGATCTCTTGATCGAGGACAACAGCGACATCTTCCTGAACCCGGCGCACATTGGCGCCTACAGCAACCGCGCCTGGTTCTCCCTCGGGGTGACCGGCTCGGGCGGCACGCTCGGGTTCGATCCGCACGGCGGCGGCGCTGTGCAGATCCGGGACGTCTTCAACCTGGGCGTGGTGCTGAACCGCAGTCCCCAGGCCTACGGCTTCGGCAACGCCATGTGGCCGGTCGCCAACGCGTACATCGCGGGCGGCCCCGGCGGCGTGCTCTCCGGCCCCGACGGCCCGTCCGAGACGACCGCTCCGCTGCGCTTCCCAGTGGATCTGTTCGTCGGGTACGGCAACCGGGACACGGCGTTCCGCTTCGGCGCGAACTTCTACTACGCGGGCGGCGCCAGTCGCGTGTGGGAGGTCGAGGACTCGGACCAGGACGGCTTCGAGAACAGCGGCGTCACCAAGACGCAGACGCACCTCTTCAACGCCACCGTCGGCGTGGCCGTGGGCCGCACCACCGATCGCGTCCGCCCCGAGGGGTGGATCCGCGTCGGCAACCTCGCCGCCTGGGCGGACGAGCAGAACTTCCGCGGCACCGCCACCGGCGAGGACCCCATCACGGACCGGATCCTGGCGATGGATCAGGACCTGCGCGTCGGCGGCGGCGTGCGCGTCCCCATCGGCGACGCCACCGCGCTCCGCGGCGTGGTCGTCACCCCCGCGCTCCAGTACGACGTGGCCTTCGGCAAGTTCCGGTTCGACGACAACCTGGTCGCGCCCGACTCGGATGCCGAGCTCGCCGAGCGCGCGGCCACGGGGCACCACCTGCGGGTCGGCGCGGGCGTCGCGGGTCGCGCGGACGACCTGCTCGTCGTGGGCACCGCGTCCATCGTCACGACCATCCTCACCGTGAAGGACACCGTCCCCGGCAGCGAGGACCTGACCATCGATCAGACCTCCAACCAGACGGTCGATCTCGCCATCCCCGAGCTGTCCATCGGCGCCGAGTACAAGGTCCTGCCCGCGCTCAGCGTGCGCGCCGGCGTCCGGTCCACGGTCGGTGGCGGACGCACCATCCTCACGGACAAGTCGTTCACGGGCCCGGAGGAGGACCTCTTCCAGCTCGACGTGAACCAGACCATCGTCCCGCGGTCGCTCGCGGTCGCGTTCGAGGCCACCGGCGGCGTCGGCCTGCACGTGCGCCGCTTCGCGCTGGACGCCACGTTCGGCGGCCTGTTCCTCGGCCAGGCGGGATCGTCCTTCTTCTCCCGCGTGGACCTGAGCTTCTCCTTCGATTGAGCCAGCCGGAGCCCCTCCGCCCCGGAGCGCGGGTCGGCCGCTATCGGCTGCTCGAGCGCATCGGCGCGGGCGGGATGGCCGAGGTCTTCGCCGCCCGCACGGAGGGCGCGGAGGGCTTCGCGCGCACGGTCGCCATCAAGGTCGTGCACGCCGACGTGGCCGATGAGGAGCACCTCCTCGCGCTGATCGATGAGGCCCGCGTGGCCTCCTGGCTGCGCCACCCCAACGTCGTCCAGGTCCTCGAGCTGGATCGCCACGGCGACGGGCTCTACATGGTCATGGAGTACCTGGACGGCTGGGGCCTGGACCGGGTGCTCAAGAAGGCCGTCGCCAGGGGAGTGAAGGCCACACCCGACGCCGTCGCCGCCCTCGGGCTGCAGGTCTGCGAGGCCCTCGAGTACGCCCACCAGGCCCGCTCGGACTCCGGCCAGCCGCTGGACCTCGTGCATCGCGACATCAAGCCGTCGAACCTGATGCTCGACGCCCGCGGTCACGTGAAGGTCGTGGACTTCGGCATCGCCAAGGCGACAGGGCTGGAGCGGCGCACGGCCACGGGGGTCGGCAAGGGCACCCCGGCGTACATGTCGCCCGAGCAGCTGTACGGAAAGCCGGTGAGTGCGGCGTCGGATCTGTTCGCGCTCGGGTGTGTCCTGTTCGAGATGGCGACCGGGCGGCTGCTCTTCGAGGCAGAGGCCTTCGGTCCGCTCATCATGCGGCGCCAGGAGGGCTTCGCGGAGGCGGATCGGGCAGACCTGCAGGCCGCCTGTCCGTCCCTGGCGGAGGCGATCGGCGGCGCGCTCACCCAGGATCCGGCGGATCGCGTGCAGACCGCCGCGGACCTCGCGGCCGCGCTGCGCGCTGCGTCTCCGGGGGAGCGCCGCGCGCCCCTGGTGGCCTGGCTCACCGACGTCTTCGACGGAGACCCCGCGTCCCAGACCCGCACGCTCGCCGGCACGGTCTCGCCCACCGCGCCCGGACTCGGAGTCTCCGCGACCGCACCGGCCGTCCCCGCGACGGCGCCCGGCGTCCCCGCGACCGCGCCCGGCGTCCCCGCGACCCAGAAGCTCCCGGCGCGGGAGGACAGCCCGGACGTCGCCGCCACGCGGCTCGTCCCGCCACCCCGGAAGTCGAGCCGCGCGCCGTTCCTGCTGCTCGCGGCGGCCCTCACCCTCGCGGTTCTGGGCGTCGCGTTCTGGCCGGACCCGGACCCGGTGGCCGTCCGCACCGTCCCATCCCCGGAGCCCACCCCCGAAGCGACGCCCGAGCCCACGCCGGAGGCCGCGCCCGGCCCGACCCCCGAGCTCTTCATTCCGCCGGAACCGACCCCGACGCCCACGCCGACGCCGGAGCCGGTGACCGCCGCTCCGGACCCGACGCCCGCAGCGGGCCCCGCGCCCGGATCGGCCCGGGGGCTCGTGCACTTCACCTTGGTACCCTCGGGCACGGTGGAGGTGGTCGGTCAGGGCACCGTGCGCACGCCCGGAAGGATTCGACTGCCCCCCGGTGAGCACGACGTCCGCATGCTCGACAAGGAGGGCGGCGTCCTGGGCACCACCCGGATCCGCGTGCAGAGCGGGGAGACGAGTCGATGCGTGTGGAAGCGGTCCGGCGGCGCCATGAAGATGCTCGTCGACTCCACGGAGCCCTGCCAGCTCGCGCCCTAGTCGCCGCGCTCGCCCTCGCCACCTCGCTGGCGCTCCCCGCCATCAGCCACGCCGATGACAAACCCTCCGAGCTTCGCCTCGTGCACGGGGACGCCGGCGACGACAAGGCACCCGCCAAGGCGCTCCGGTCGCTGCTGATCAACGGCGCCGGGCGCTTCGAGGCGGAGGAGGTGGTCGACTGGACGACCCTCCTCGCCGACGACGGCTGGATGGGCCCCGCACCCCGCATCGCCTGCGAGCCGGGCGCCACCGCGCGCGCCGCCGCGTCGCTGAAGCTCGAGCTCGAGTCCATCGAGGAGCTCGTGACCTTCGGCCGCAACACCGCCGCGCTCGACGGGCTGGCGGCCATGTACGCGTCCCTGCCGTGCGCGGGTGAGCCCCTGGACGACGCGCTCCTCGCGAACCTGCACTTCCTGACCGGCGCCGTGCACTTCCAGGAGGGCAACACCGCGGCGTCGAAGGCAGCGTTCGACCAGGCCGCGCTCGTGGACTTCGAGGTCGGCTTCAACGACCTCTTCCAGCCCATCGTGCACGACGCCCTGCTCGCCTCGAAAGAGTCGGTGCTGGCGCGTCCGCTGGCGCGGGTCGTCGTCCTCGGTGACCTCGCCGTGCGCATCGACGGGCGCCTCGTGCCCATGACCGACGGCGTCGGTTCGGTGGACGTCCGGGTCGGGCCCCGGCTCGTCCAGGTGACGAAGGACGGGCGGACGCGGACGCGGCGCGTCCTCTTCGACGCGATCCCGCTGCGAGACGGCGTCGCCGCACTCGCGCTCGCAGACCACGACGGGCTGGACGCAGGGCTCCGCACGATCGAGGGCGCCACACCATCCGCTGACCAGGCGACGGCCGCGGTCCTGGCGTCGATGGCCGAGAAGGGCATCGCCTGGGGTGTGCTGATCGCTGTGCGCTCGGACCGCACGCGCAAGGAACGCGCGCTCACCCGGCTGGACCTCGTGCGCGCCGAGGCGGGCGTCTACACCATCCACACGGACCGCACCGACGTGTTCGGGCGCCGCGCCCGCGTCGCCGTCGGCGGGATCTACCGCGGCCAGGGCCGGATCCGGGAGAGCGCGCTGCACTACGGCGGCGTCGATGTCGCCGTCTGGGTCCCCATCCACTGGCTATTGCGCGCGGGACTGAGCGCCCAGTGGGCCATCACCCCGCGGGAGCCGCCCGAGGGCAAGACGGTGTGCTGCTCCACGTTCGAGGTGTCTCCCCGGCTGCGGGCCGAGATGTCCAGGGGCACCTTCCGGCCCTTCGGCGAGGCGGGATTCCTCCTGTTCTGGCCGGCCGGCAACCTCGAGGGGCAGGCGGTCACGATCCGCAACGTCACCGCCGGCTTCGACGTCGGCGGCGGCCTCGTCATCACGCCCCCGGATCCGGCGCGCCGCTTCGGCGTCAGCGCGACGGGGCTGTTCGGGGCCCTCGCCGGGATCGGCCCCCACGTCCGCATCCGCGTCGCGGCCGAGGTGCGGTTCTGACGCGCCTGCTGCCCGTCCTGGCGGTGCTGCTGCTGGCGACCCCAGCGGCAGCGGAGCCGCTGAAGCTCCGACTCGGCGACCTGGACCGGATCGTGGGCGCGGACGCGGGGATGCACCTGGGGCGCGCCCTCGCCCTGGGCGACCTCGACTGCGACGGCGAGCGGGACGACCTCGTGCTCGGAGCGGCGGATCCCGCGTCCATCTGGGTCTGGTACGGGCTGCTGGACCCGGACGACGCCTGGCCCTCCCCATCCCAGCCGAACACGATCAACACCGACACCGCCGACGTCCGCATCGACGGCGTGGAGGACAGCTTCGGCACCGCCGTCGCCGTCGGGGACCTCGGCGGCCCGTGCGACTCCCTGGCCGTGGGCGCTCCAGACGAGCTCCTGGGCGAAGGCACCGTGCGCATCTTCCACGGGCCGCTCCCGTCGGGATGCGAGGGACCCTGCTTCCTCCAAGCCAGCGTGCACGAAGACGCCTCGATCCTCGGGGTCGAGCTGGGGCGCATGGGCGCCTCCCTCGCGATCGCCGGAGACCTCGACGGCGTCGGTCACGACGACCTCCTCGTGGGCGAGCCGGAGCACGGCGGCGGGGACGGGCGCGTCCTGCTCTTCGGGGCGAACCTCGGGCAGCTGAGCGGCGGGACCGTGCTCTCCGTCCTGAACGCCGGGCTGCAGATCTTCGGGTCCGACTGGGACGGCGCGGCGATCGGCTCGGCGCTCCAGGCGGCGGACGTCGACGGCGACGGGGAGGACGAGGCGCTGATCGCCAGCGGGGGCGGCGTGGTGCTGTCCCACGACCTCACCGCCGCGTCCTACGACCCGCTCGCCGTGCCCCCGGTGGTCAGCTGGGCCGACTTCACCGCGAACCTCCTGGCGCACCACGGCCACGTGCTCGGGGCCGGGCTCCCCATGGCCGTGCACGCCTTCGACCAGCCGCGGCCGGCGCTGTGGGTCGGAACGCCCAACTACCTGCTGGGCGTGGGCGCCGTGGTCGGTCTGCTGCCGGACATCCAGAACCGCTACGACCTGTCGACCGCCGACGCGGCCGTCCGGCTGGAGGGCGTGGCCCTCGAGGACGCGAACTTCGGCCGACAGGTGGACGGCGCCGACGTGGATGGCGATGGCGTGCAGGACCTCATCGTCACGAGCCCGCTGTGGACGGACGGCACCGGCACGGTCATCGACTCCATCGGGCCCCGCGCCGGACGCACGTTCGTCTACGACGGCAACACCCTCGGCGCGCTGTTCGACGACGTGTGCGCGCCCCCGCCCTGCCGCGTCATCGGCGAGGACGAGGCGTTCCTCGAGATCCAGGGGCGACAGGAGTACGAGGGCTTCCCGGCGACCATCACGGACACGGCGTACCTCGGCGTGCGCCCGCTCGCCGCGGCGGATCGCCTGCTGCTCGCGGCTCCGCTCCGGGATGACGACGTCTCCGGACTCGAAGCGGGGGCGATCGCAGGGCTGACGCTCGATCTGGACCGGGACGGCGTCCTGCTCGGCATCGACTGCGACGACTTCGACGCGACCGTGTACCCCGGCGCGCCCCCGATCTGCGACGACGTGCCCGACCAGGACTGCGACGGCGCCATCGACACGGACGAGAGGGACGCCGATCTGGACGGCTTCTCGCCGTGCGCGGGCGACTGCGACGACGATGACCCGCTCCGCGCGCCCGACCACGAGGAGGCCTGGTGCGACGGCCGTGACAACGACTGCGTCGACGACGCGCTCGACGCGCCCGAGCAGGACGCGGACGGGGACGGGGTGCGCCCCTGCGAAGGCGACTGCGACGACGACGACCCGGCCCGCACGCCCAACGCGGAGGAGGCCTGCAACGGCATCGACGACGACTGCGACCAGCGCGTGGACGAGGACTTCGACGCCGACGGCGACGGCTACCCCGACGCCGATCTGGACGCCTGCGACGGGCGACCGGCCGAGACGCTGGACTGCGACGACGCCGATCCCTGGCGTAACCCGGGTGCGACCGAGGCGGATGGCATCGACGACGCGGACTGCGATGGCGCGGTGGAGTGGAAGGGCGGCTGCGCCTGCGACGCGTCGCCCGATCACCCAGGCGGCGCCTGGCTGCTCCTGCCCCTGCTGCTGCTCCTGCGCCGACGCCGCCACGTCCGGCTGGTGCCCCTCGCGCTCGTGCCCCTGGTGATGGGCCAGGCGCTCGTCCTCCCGGCGACCGACGAAGACCTGGTGGTCGTCGGGGACTCGGGCGTGTCGCTGCCGTTCTCCATGACGGTGGTTCCCGATCCGACCGATCCCGCGCTGGTTGTCAGCCGCCCGGACGCCGCCTACAGCTTCACGCCCGCCCACGGCTGGGGCTACGTCTACCGTCCGTCCCAGCAGCTGCCCCGCCTCATCGACACCGACGACCGCATGTTCTTCGGCAGCGGCGACGCCCTGTTCACCCTGTACGCCGGACACGCGCTCGCCACGGGCGACATCAACGGCGACGGCCTCGCCGATCTGGTCGCCACCGCCCCCACGCGCAACGGCTGGGGAGGCCGCACCTGGAGCTGGCTCGGCAAGGAAGCGGGCGACTGCCCGGGCGGCGCGGTCGAGCGCAGCGGCTTCTGCCAGGGCAAGGGCTTCCGATCCACGAGCAACTTCAACGACGCGGGCTGGACGGCTTCCGTCGCGGACCTGGACGACGACGGCTACGACGACATCATCGTCGCCGACCCAACCAACTGGACGGGCGTGAACTGGGGCGTCCAGACCTTCGGCGCCGTGTGGGTGTTCTGGGGCCAGGAGGACTTCAGCCCCGGGGCTTCTTCAGACGCGGCGAAGCTCACGGGCACCGAGCCCCGCTCGCTCGGGTCGTTCGCGCGGGCCGAGGCGGACTGGAACTGCGACGGGCTCCCGGACCTCGCCGTGGGCTGCGATCCCGCGCTCACCAGCGGATGCGTCGGCGCGGAGGATGAGCTCACCCTGCTGCTGAACGACGGCGCGCGGCTCGTCTCCTCGACCCTCGAGTCCCACCGCCCCCTGGTGACGCTCACGGGCGTCGCGCCCACGTGGGAGATGGGCGTCGTGCAGGTCCCGGACGTCGGCAACGACGGCTGCGACGACGTCCTGCTGTCGCTGCCCGCCCCCGACGCGGGCCGCGTTGTCTTCGTGCCCGTGACGCCGACCCTCGACTGGTTCCCAGCGGGCGGCGACACCGCCACCCACGCCCTGGCGGACGTCAGCGGCTGGGAGCTCGGGGGCCCGGAGGGCGCCTACGTCGGCGCGGCCATCGAGCTCGTGCGCTGGACGGACCCGACCGGACCCTGGCCGGACCTGCTCGTCGGCATGCCCGGCGCCGCATCCGAGCTCGGCGATCGCCACCGGCCCGGCCGGGTGGCGTTCCTGCGCGGCGACACGGTCTTCGGCGGCCTCTCCGGCGCCTTCGATGTGCTCGACGTCGCCGACGTGGTGTTCGAGGGACGGCAGGAAGGCGAAGGCCTCGGCGCGCACCTGGCCACCTGGGCAGACCAGGACGGGGACGGGCTCGACGACGTCGTGGTGGGCGCCACCGGACTGGATCACCCCGACGGCGGCCTGGAGGCAGGCGGCATCTACGTCCTGCACTCCGGACCCTTCAGCGACGCCGACGGCGACGGCGTCCCCGGGTTCGAGGACTGCGACGATCGCCGCGCCGAGTGCGTGGATCCCGAGACCGACTGCGTCGACGCCGACGGAGACCTCGTGATGGTGTGCGCCGGGGACTGCGACGACACGGACATCACCATCCACCCACCCCGGTCGCCGCGCGAGTGGGAGTCGGAGCGCGAGCGCTGCGACGGCCTCGACAACGACTGCGACGGGGTCCTGCTGGAGTCCGAGCTGGACGTCGACGGCGACGGCCTCCTGGCCTGCGCGGACGACTGCGATGACCTCCGGGCCGAGGCCGGGCCGGGCTTCCCGGAGCTGTGCAACGGGCTGGACGACGACTGCGACGGCCTGATTGACGAGGACTTCGACGCCGACGGCGACGGCTTCCCCGCGAACGGGCCGGCCTGTGAGGGTGTCCCCGTGGACTGCAACGACCGGGCTGCGGCGGTCCACCCCGGCGCGCCCGAGGTGCCCGGGAACGGCCGCGACGAGGACTGCGACGGCGAGGACGTCGCGAGCTGGCCGGGCGGCTGCGCGTGCGCGTCGAGCGGCCCGCCTGCGCACGGATCCGTCGCAGCCCTGGGACCCCTCCTGCTCTTCCTGCGCAGACGCCGCCGCACCCGTTGAAACCTGGGGACGCCCGCGTCTACCCTGCCGCCCATGCGCAGCCGCCCCATCGTCCAGTCCATGCTCGACAACGGGTTCCTCGACGCCGA
>ENA-OWNT01004411-OWNT01004411.1-seawater-metagenome-genome-assembly--contig:-NODE-4411-length-12385-cov-4.263731_pt1 | contig 12385 bp, 11 predicted proteins | sample MGYA00238136_ERZ651165 | MGnify/ENA primary metagenome ERZ651165 (study PRJEB26861, sample SAMN08777766) | seawater metagenome | isolation source: coastal seawater | place: USA: Florida | collected... | reverse complement strand
TGGTGGTGGTGGTGGTGGTGGTGGTGGTGGTGGTGGTGGTGGTGGTGGTAGAGGTCCTCATCATCTGAGACAGATTGGCTGGTTTTGAGGGAAGTTGATGTTGGTGTTGGTGGTTGCGAGAGTCAGAGTGTGCGATGGCATTTGATGGATACAGACTGGGCAGCTATCACATTGCAGACTTGAGACCTTGCTGTTGTTCTCGCTGCCGTCGCCGTTTGCGTCCTCGTTTTCGGTGCTGTTCCGAAGTTGGGATTGTTTGGGGATGTGAGGTCGTGACTGTCACTCCTGTCGGACCTCGATTATTGAGCGAGACAACTGCGTTGCCGGTTCTGCGGCTGTTGCGACCGCTGCTTTTTGTGCCGTGTGGGACGCGATCACTGAGTCGGCACGCGCGTGATATGACGACAAACCGTGCTCGTGTCGTCGCCCTTGTCTTCTTTTTGGTTATTTTCCTCGAAGTTTTCGGGGTGCTTGCTGGCCCCGTGTTGAACAAACGGCGTGGATCCACGTTCGGAATCCAGTTGCCATGCTTGGAAGAGCGGGCTTCTCGACTGTGTAGCTCCGCTCCGCCGCAGCAGCATGTTCGCCACTGCGGCGGTGGCGGTCGCCGTGGCGCTGTCTTTCGGCGCACTGTATCACCACTGGACCGACCTTCTCTTCACCACCAACGATTTAGGCTTCCATCGCGTCGTGGTTCGTTGCACCACCCATCGTTGTCACGGCCCATGTTGCCATGGTCCCTTGCCCGTCCTGATGCCCACCCTCCTCCAACGTGGCGCATTTGTGTGCTGTTGCTTTTTGAACAGACTGACTACGCTAAACGCGCCCCGGCTGTTGTAGATGGGTTCGTCCCGGACGAAGGGTCGTTTGGTGGAAAGAGATTCATCCCGCCCTTTTTCAGCGTGGACCATTTTTTCCCGTCCATCGGCGGCGGAGTGCCGCTGTTCCACCACTACCAGCATCTTCCCCACGTCGCCGCCGCCACCGTGGCCCGCACGGCCGAGCAGCTGACGGGACGGCAGCTCCCGTACAGTTTGGAGACCGACGGGTTGGCTCTTGTTGTCCTCTGCGCGATGCCGGCCATTGTCTATCACTCCTTGCGAGCTATGAAGTTCTCCCGACTTGCATCGGCCGTCGCTGCTGTCTTGTACGTCGCTGCCGAGCACGCCCTGGCTGCGCCTGCTGTTCTTGTCCTTGGGGTGACGTTGCTGTTGACTTCGCGGCAGGTTTCTACTCGTCAACGACCGTGCTCCGCCTCAAGACCTTGGCTGGGCAAGCTACGGGATTGGATGGATGAGCTACCTGCACAGTCCTGGACATGGACTGTGGTCACAGCTGTTCGCGGTGGCGGCGTTCTTTCCGAGCGTCGCCACATCCGCTCACATTATGTTGGACGTCGACGGCCGTGCCAAAGCCAGAGGTCGCCGAGTGTTGCTGCACCTGCGCGCAGCAACGCTCCTCGCCGCCGTCACGCTCTCCAACCTGTTCTACGGTTACATGGCGATGGCCAGCGTGGCCGGATTCGTGGTGGTACCTTGGCTAGAGTGGAGTGGCCCTGGCTCAATATACCAACGTTGCAAGGCGAAAGTGGTCGCTTCCTTCGCTCGAGGAGGCTCCTTCGTGGTCATTTCGACATTGGTAGCCGTGCTGACTTCGTACTTTGTGATTCCTTTCATGGTACGTTCCTTGGAAACTTGCTAGCTGTCTGCGACCAAGCGCATCTAGCTGACTTGATAATCAACGTCGTGTTGCTATGCCTGTGTTGGTGCCCCACCTCTAGCTGGACCGCAACTTCATCAACGATGAAGAAAGACGTAGATGGAAGTTTGACTCCATGGGTTCGTTGTGCGGTCGTTTGCTCTTCGTTTATGCCAAGATTTCGTTCTCTTTTTGCACTGTTATCGTGCGTCGTTGAGACCACCGAAGTGATTAGCTGCTTGCAAGTCACCAGTGTCTGTACGTGTCTAGGTCCGGATTTCGCCCTATCCAACTTAATCCAGGGCAACTTGTTAGATTACCAAGCCATGGACGGCGAAATTGTAGACCGTGGGCTCCTCGCGGTCCCTGTTGTGACGACGTTTGCACTGGCTGGAGCTGCCGTCACAGCGATTTGGGCAATCATGTCTTCAGCTCGGCGGTCAGTGACGACACCGGCCGCCGAACCAGTGGCGGCACGGCAGCGTTCCGAGCGCGATGTCTGGATATTGTGCTGTTTCGCGGTGTGGACCGTGCTGTTTTGTGGGCGAGGTACGATCGTGCATTTGTAGCGTTCGCAGACACGTCTGGGTGCGGAGAGCGTGCATCCACAAGGTCGGCCTTAACGTCCACTGATTTTATTATAGGGCTGCTCGGAGATGTGGCCGACTTCATTCCGTTTGTGCAATCACTGCACATGCACCGCTTCGTTGGTGGGGTGCAAATTTTCGCACTTTGTTCGGCCGCCTGCTTCGTGGACAGTCCTGTCCTCCAGACGCTAATTTACGTGCGTGCGGTTGCACCCACTAATGCAGCAAATTCTGGTGATCAACAGCGAGCCAAGAAGCTGCGCTCCTGGTTTATCGTCGCTGGGGTGCCGCTGTGTGCATGGATGGCGCTGTCCGCCGTGCAGGCGCTCGGCCAACGCTGGACCTTGTTGGAAGTCGGCAGGAGCAGGCAGCTTTCGTGGAACCAGCGGTGGAAGCCGCATCAGGTGGAGGCACTGCAAGCTGCATCGCCGATCGCCGTCGGGGCCGAAAGCAACGCGATTCTGAAGGACTCTACAGAGAGCGACCTCGCACTGCTAGTTCAGTTCCTGAGATCCCAAAAGCCAGCACGGGTATTTGCAGGATTTTTAGAGCACAGGTGGTACCAATGGATCAACTCTGTGCTGCAGGAGAGTGGCTTCGATATGGTCGGTCCGCTCTACCACACGATGGCCATCACCGGGCAGTTCATGTCGCGTCATTTTGACTTCCAGTCCGAACGGGCCTACACGACGTTCAACGTGAGGTGCGTGGAAAATCTTCCAAAGTGATGACCCCGCACATGATCCCGTTCCTGGAAATTGATGTTGGTGCTGTCGCTTGCGATGCAGGTATGCTATTATGCCGGCAGAATTCCGTGCGCCTGCGTTCTATCGCCCTCTGTGGCAGCAGTCGGGACAAGACACTTTTAGAGTGTACGAAATCCCTGCTGCAGAAGGTTACTTTGGTAGGTATCATATGCTCAGACCATCACTCACTCGTGGTCTGCACACAATGCTGTGACATTAGATCGTGCGCTGTAGGCGTCGGCCGTGTCGTCGGTCTTGCATTGCCACCGGACTTGGACACGCAGTCGCGTTCATTGGCCACGTTCAAAGCGCGTGGTCTTCCCCAGCTGTTGCACAAACTACCTCGTTCTCTTTTATCGCTTGAAGAACGTGTCGCTGCAGCGAAACGGTTTGACTTTGGGGTCCCTGAGCTGGCCATGCTGGGCGATTCTTGCCAATTGACGTCATGGCAGCGAGACGCCAACGATGTTGCTGGCAAGGCCATCGAGAATATGTTTCAGTGGAAAGACACTGTAATAGCGGCTGAAGGATGGTTCATGGGGGGCGCACTAAATTCCAAATGGTGTGTGATGTGTGAACGGTCGACATGTTGGTGTGCGGTTCGTGGGCTGATGTCTTATCCCTACCCCTGCCGTGCCGTGCCATGCCATGCCATCGCCCTGCTAGGTATCTGGCATATCCACCGAGCCTGCAAAGTTTGGATTGCCATAGTAGTAAAGCTGCCGCATTGGTGCGGAGGCCTCCTCCGGCGCCGGCACCGGCACCGAGCCAGACCAAAGAGTGCTTCATGGAATCGGCGAGCGCAGACGACGACATTCGAGAGCTGGACTTTGAATGTCACCCTGCCAAGTTTTCGATCGGCTTCAATAGCAATACTCCTGTGTCCGCCGAAGGCGAGTTGGTGTTCGCCGACCCGTTCGATGGATGCAGTGAGTTGAAGAATCCCGACGACCAACTGAGACATGGCGTGGTTGTTTTGCGCCGGGGCCGCTGCACATTCGGCAACAAAGCTGAAACGATAGCCCAAAAACTCAAAAGTGGTGTGCAGTTGTCGGCCGTTCTCGTGATCGACAACGTTAAGGAGGAGCAAAATTCTGTTGGTTCGTTTTTCGTTTGTTTCTTCGTGACCCTCCACCCTCCGTGGATCTCGTTGTGCAGTATTTAAGTTGGTGTCCGTAACGGGCGTAGGTGGCTTCACGCGCATGGCTGGCTATCCTAGCAAGATGCCGGTGCCGTTTGCGCTCGTTCCCAACCACGGACTCCGTGACTTGCTGGCACACGGAGCAGACGCACAATCTTGTTTCGCGTCCGGAATCTGCCCGCCCGCTTCCGGACTTTTCCACGTCGAAATCCCGGCGGCGACGCAGACACAGCAGTCGACGCCGAGCAATGCAAAAGCGTTGGCTTCAACACCCCCGAACTACACGATAACAAATGAAGTTGTCCTTCCGAATTACTACGGTGCTCTCGTCACGCTGCACAGCGATAGGAATGCGCAGAGACGAGGTGCCTCTTCCAGTGCGCCACTTCCACAAGATCACGTAAGTGTACCCAGCACGGGCTGTTGTTCCTGCTGCCGAATGTCCGAATGTCACCACTAATGCTCTGCACACGTTGAACATTTTCGTTGCTGGTGGCTTTGGACATTCAGGCAATTGCTAGGATCGGGTTCCATCCCAGGTGGACTTGCCGCGTGAACGGCAGTGTCGTGGAGAAGCGGCGAATACTCCCCAACTACATCGCCATTCCCCTCGACACCACCGACTCGGAACCTGGAACTTCTCATTGGCGCGTGGAGTGCTCGTAAGTGTGCTTGCGTGCAAGCGTCGCGTGTTCTTTGAACGAACAATCACCAGTGACACGTCCTGTATGTGCATGTGATTAGGTACGAAGTCCCGGCCTGGAAGCAAACGTTGATCTACGCAGCTGCATCAGTAGCATCGCTGTGGGTGTTGTGGGAGCTGGTTACTCTTACACGGCCGTAGAATGAAAGTCTGCTGCCAACACCTACCTGACCTTCTTTCCGCAAGTGGAAGTAACAAATTATACTATTTAGATGCAAACAAGCTCGCCCAAGAAGTTGGCTTAGGTCGCGGCGCTGGCGCTGGCGCCGGTGCTGGCTTGCGTATTGGTTGCGGTTTGCTTCGTCCATTGCGTTGCCGCGGACTCTGGCTGTGCTCTTGAGGCGTAGATTCTGCACGTTGAACGTCTCCACGGCCGGCGCTCCTTCTTCCTTTGTGTTGAGAGCCAGAATGCACCGTGAACCACGGATTTCCTCGTGGGCGCGAAGGTTTGCTCCGGCTCTCGACCTGCCGCTTCTCCGACTCAGGAGACTTCGGTGGACTCTGTTGTTCCGTGGATGGGTCCGCTTCGCTGTCTCGTGCATTTTCAGGCCGCCTCAGTAACGTGACATGTCCGTGCTCAAGGGCTTGGGGTTGGACGCTCACAGCATTTCGTTTGGAGGCGGCAGCTCGCGCGAGCCAAACATTAGTCGCGGGCGCGGGCGCGGGCGCCACGTCCGGCACCACTTGCTTCGACTCTGCTGTGCTGGCATCGGCTGCAGTGTCGACAATTGCATGGCTCGAAGATTGGGTAACTTTTCTTGCTGATGCCGACTGCTCGCATCGTCGAACCTGTTTCTTGCCCCCCTTTCCGCGATTTCGCCGATTTTTACCACGCTTGCTGTTGTTGTCCGCGTGGTCGGAGTCCTTGTGGCCTTCGTCGGTGGACACTGAAGGCGGTTGCTGTTGCTGTTGCCGCTGACGCTCCTCCAAGGCCAAAAACGACCTCAACTGCAGTGTGGGTATCAATGCAAGCCGGTGCTTAGCTTGAACGATGGAGTCAAATGCGTCTCCTCTGTCTTGTGCCGCATCATTGCGCGCCCCGGCGTGGCCGTCATCCGCATGAATCTCTAGGCTCGATGACTCCACATCGTACGTTACGTGCAGTGCAGCGCCAACTATATTTCGGAGCGACAGCTGAGTATTTTCCTTGCTGGAATGTCCATTCTTGGACGCACCAGGCCCTTTGCGAGAGAGTATGGACGAGGCCTTGGCTAACTCTGCAACAGACAAGTACCCTCGTCGGGCGAGCAGCTTGGGGCTAACACTGACACCGAGCACACTTTTCATGATCTGGACACAAGCACACGAGAAGACGAGCGGCAAAGGCGATCAACAGCAGCAGTGGCGAACATCAAGGACAACACAGCTAGATAGAGGCGCACCGTGGACACCGTCTGCAGCGAAAAGACCACGCGAGCGGTGGCAGCGAGGCAAGATGGGTCGCTTCGCAACACAGCGCGTTGTCCGAACAGCAGCGTCTCGTTGGCTGCTGCTGCGCTACTGTCGGAGGAAGGTATGCTGGAGCTGCGTGAACTAATTGCAGCAACGCACACCAAATGTGGAGCAAGTGGCAACCCTAACGCGATCGAAGCGGCATGCCAAAACTTGATCCACGCCTAATCGCAAAAATCACATAATCGGGAAACATCACAGAAGGAGCAACCTCGATCAAACCGTGGAATAACAGCGCATTTGGACATGAAGACAGCACATAAGTGCGAACCTGGATGTGCTTGGGGACCTTGGAACCTCTCGGAAATCTCAGGCTGTCCTCATCGTCGCTCTGTGCCACTGCAGAATCTTCAATGTGAGCGCCGAAGCACTCGGCATCAATCTTCAGCTTGGCGCAATCTCCGGCCGGGAATACGACTGCCATCAAGCAATAAAAGTGTCTGCGTATTGTTCGGATCACGACGCGACGCGCGTCCTCCAACGCTGCCTCGGCCTCCTGTGCAGCCTGTCGAGCATTTGCAGCGATTTCCGCCGCGGCAGCAGCTCGTTCAGCCGCGGTTGTGGGAGAGGCCGGCTTATTTTCATCGGGGTTCGCTGGTCGTTGTGCTGCCTGCGAGTGAAACGCAACTCTGTCTTCATGATTCCGCCACAGGTGCTCAACCACGCATCGCTCCGTGATGATCCACAAGTCATCCACTGCCGCTGCATCGCGAGAACAAGAAACGGGAATGAAAAGAACAGATGGACATGAGGTTGAGCAATGGGGGAAGGACCACACACAACAAAAGACAGACGACGTCGGGATTGCCGCAATGTTTACCTGCTAGCGGGCACTTCTGCGGGCGTTCGGCACACTTCAATTCAAGAACGTTCCAAACTGAAGCATACACTGTGCAATGTGCATCGTCTTTGCGTTGTGGTTCCGTGGTACCGCTGCGTTCGCCACTGCTGCGATTCGTCGCAGCCAATTTAACCTTCGCCACGATGTTCTCAAACGCAGGCGTTAGATCGAGGACAGAATCTGCTAGGGCCGAACGAAAGATGCGGCCCGTCGCCTGGCAACAATTTCCGCACACGCGCGCACGTCAACAAACCCATTCAGCAACAAAAACGATGCAGATATGATTCATGTGGACGGCAGACCCCGCCTTACCGATATCAACCACTCAAGAGCCGCAGGGAATTGCGAACGCTTCGCTTTGAAGTCGACGCCGAGAATCGTGGACAACCTACACGAACAACGAGGCATTCAGAAGCGATCGGTTCATTGCAGTGGGAGCTACCACAGTGGCGTGTTCGTGCATGTGACGATGGCTACTGAACAGTTGGAGGTGGTCACGTACTCGCACTTAATCGCCGCCACTTCCCATTCCGAGTCGCGGATGCGAGCGAAGTTGGAGCTGAAAGAGTCGGTCGGGAGATCCAGCGGGAGATTTCCCGCTCCACCTTTCTGTTTCTTACCGCGTGATTGATTGCCAAGGTACAGGTGGTGGTGGTAGACACCTTGTTGAGGCAGCTGAATCAGCACCACCTCAGAGCTGCTGAGAGCAATGCCCACGACTTGCGGCCCTGAATACCTCTGCTCGAGCTCCTTGTCCAATGGAGCGCATCCAGTGGACGCAGGGGCGGAGGGCCAGAAGGACACGCTGATCACTTCGCGGGCTGCCGAGCCGGGCAATCCCGCTGTTTGTCGCAGGCGTTCGTGAAAATACACACGCAAGCGACGCAGTTCGCTTGAGGTGGAGATGACGTGGATTTGATCCCATGCTGAACGCGGCCACTCGACCAGCTCCAGCTGCATCTCGGCCGCCGTTGACTGCTGTTTCTCCGCCTCTAATTGTTGGAGCATCGAATGAATTTCATCTACGGACACACCGCTCTCGCGGCAGGCGCTATACCACACAAGGCGCTGCACCGTCGACAGCTTGGTGTGCGACGCGGTGGCCAGCGCTGCGCGGCCGCAGAATACAGTGGCATCATACACCTTTTTCGGCCCCGCTCGCTTCACGACAATAGCGTGCACATCATTGTCACTACCCTTGATCCCCTTGAGACTGTTCTTGCACAACCGCCGCAAACCGTCCGAGAGAGGGTCGGGCACAGCGGATAGAGTCTGTTTCAGTGGCCGGTTCTTAGTAGCGGCACCTGCAGCCTTGCCGCCGCCGCTGCTGCCGCTGCCAGCGGGTGCAAGCAGCGACCCGAGGTCCAGGTCGATGCCCTGCATGATCGCGAACAGGTCGTCGCGCGACGCGGCGATCTTGTTCCGCTGCCGCTGCATGTCTGAAATCGCGGCCGAGTTCTTCTTGCTCTTCTTCACCAACTTGTCTGCGTTCGCCAGGGTCTCTGGCGCCGTGTTGTGTTTGCGAGCTGCTGTTTGCTTGGCAGCAGTCGCGGCTAGTTGCGACTTCCCAGCGTCCGCGCCCGCGCCTGTTGAAGGACGGGTCTGTTCTTCAGACGAAAGCGATGACTTCGCTGCTCTTTGACCCCGCAGGGCGCGGTTGTGGACAGCGGCTTCTGCATTCTTTTGCTCTTCTTCTAGCTCTGCTGCAAGTTCCGCCGCGCGCTTTTGCTCGAGCTTTTGCTTTCGCAGTTTCTTCTTGCGTTCTTTTTCCTTCTTCTTGGACAGCTCCACGCAAGGAAGACCAAGCTCTGGCATGGTGCATGGCGTGCACTTGCCGCATCCTCCCTTGGCCGCCGTCGGCGCCCCGTGCTTGGACGACTTGGAGCGGCGGCTCATTTTGTTGTGCCGCTGATGAAGTCACCACGGATCCGTGGGAGCGAGAGCCGAGGTCACCTTCTCGCGCAGTCGCGGTGCAGGAGCGCCATCGCCACTAGTGGAACGGGATATGATGCAAGCGAACGCACCTTCGCCGCGTTTGTTTTTGTTCTCTCTCTCTCTCTCTCTTTTATTGTAGTTGAAAGGCAATATTGTTGGGCCAAGTGCGGACAAGCAAACATCTCACAGACAATGTGCTGCAGCAGCCACAAGTCCACTCTCTTCTCCGTCTTGTCGATCCCCTTCCCAATGCCCAGACCACTCAAATTCACTAAGTGAATCGCACGCAACAACTTCCATGACCAACGATCAATACCCTTGTCGAGTCGATCAGCGAACACAACGACGACCATTGATTTTTGGAGCGACGAACGACGAAGCGACGAAGTGACGAAGCGACGAACGACGAACGACGAACGACGAACGACGAACGACGAACGACGAACGACGACAAACGAACGACGACAAACGAACGACGATTGCTTATTTGTTGGCGCTGACACGCTCACGAGCGTGTCAGCGTGTCAGCCTGTTGTCGCAGTTGGCGTATGGCCATTGCCTTCGTCGCCGTCAGCCGCCGTCTGCTCGTCGTTGTCGTTGTCGTTGTCGTTGCTTTGGTTTTACTTGCTGGATCTACGCAGTTATTATTATTATTATTTTGTCTTTTTTCTCTTTGGTGTTCGTTTTCGGCGGTCTTGGGGATGAGGTGGTCGTGATGGCGCGTGGCGTGCAATGTTGAAGTGATTGATGTTGTCGCGATTTGGTGGTAAGCTGCTTTAACAATGCAGCGACGACGGTGGACAACTAACCCGACGTGCGGCAACGGTCATGGTCGGATCTGGTTGGCAGACACGTCCCATGTGTTGAACAGCGAACACGGCGTTGCGTTGCGTTGCGTTGCGTTGCGTTGCGTTGCGTTGTGTTGGAGTGGAGTGACAGTGTGGCGGTGGCGGTGGCGAGCAATGCAATGCAAGAGTTGGGAGTGGGCGATACAACCCTGAAAGAAGATCCGAGAACGAGATTTTCGAGTTCTTGCGCTCGTTTTGTTTGGTTAGCGTGTTTTTTTTATCTGGTCACATGGTATCTCTAGCATTAGGTATTCTATCCCTCGCGTGATGCCATCCCACGCGGCTTCGCGACTGACGACTGCTCAATTGCGGGCGGCCTCGACGGCGTCGTAGTACTTCGACCGAGCGTCCATAGCCTTCAGAGTGGTGGCATAGCTCCAGGTCAAGTCCTTGGCGGCCATGCAGTCTCCTGTGTTGCTGTCGATCTGCTCCGTGAGGTGGAAGCCGTTGCTCTCCACGTGCGTGCGCAAACGCTGCAGCACGCCGTCGCCGGCTCCGGCCACGGCCTCCGCGAACCCGAAGCTGTCCTGCTCCGTCAAATCAGACCATCCCAAGACATCAGCCCACAAACCGCGAGCTTCGTCAGTCATGGAAGCGCCGTCCGACGCCACAATCTCGGCGGCGCCGTTGTACAACACCTCCGCGAGCGCCGACGTGAGCAGGATCCACGGATTGCCGCCGGCGTAGTTGTCGCCTTCGTAGCGGCCGTACAAGATGCCGGGGACACCGGCCTTGGTGTCGGCCTGGTTGATCGCGAACGAGTCGCAGAACAGTTCGTTCAGCGTCTTCACGGTGCCCGCGACCTCCGGGCCGGATGGCTTGAACGTGTCGTCGCCGAGGTAGCCGTCGTTGAACGCGCAGATCACAGCAGCGTCCTTCTGCCGAGCCTGCGTCTCCGACACGAACGTGCCGTCGTAATGCGCGGCCAGCGTCGCCTCCACGGCCTTCGCGGCGGCGGCGTAGGTGTCGGAGCGCGTCTGGTCGCCCTGTTCCTTGGCGAACGCGGCGCCCTTGGTCAACGCAGCGCGCTGCGTGTAGCGGTTCCAGAAAAAGTCGTCCGACTGGATTTCCTCCCACAAGTCGCAGCCGTTGGCTTGCCAGTTGGCGGCCTGCCAGTCGAGGTCGATCTGGATCAACGGCCACAAGTCTTCGGCCGTGGTGGTGGTGCTGCTGCCGCCCGCCGCGGCCTCCGCCTTCAAAGCGTCGGCGTAGTCGATCAGGGTGTGGCTGCGCAGTCCGGGGCCGTCGTTTTGAGGGCGGCACCAAGCGCCTGCGAACACTTCACCCCCGGGGATCATGTACTTGGGTTCCGCGAGCACGCTTTGGCCGTGCGGGTCGTCCTCCTGCTGCACCTTCTTGACCCACCCGACGTAGGCGTCCATCTGCTCCTGGACGTCCGAGACTTTGTCGGCGGTGCGCAGCAGGGCTTGCATGCTAAGCGCGCCGTCGCGCTCCCAATGGTAGTAGTACGAGCCGCCGGGCGTGTTGGTGTCGGGGGAGGCCACCACGGCGCCGGAACCGTTGATGTTGATGTTGTCCAGGAAGAAGCCGCGCATCGTGGCGACCTCGCTGTCCGAGAACGGCGCGCCCGTGGACGTGTAGTTCAGAGGGCAGCTCGGCTGGGATCCCGGTTTGTAGAAGCACCACGGGGTGTCGCCGAGGGCCGGGGAACGGAGGAACTGCTTGCCATGTCCGGTGCGGTTCGACGCGACGGGTTGCCAGCAGCAGCCCTTGGCTTCGCAGTCGGGCTGCTTGGTGCCGACCTCGCCGCAATCGACTTTCTGCGGGTCGGGCACGTCCGAGCAGTCGTCCTGAGCAGACAAGGTCGGCTGCGCGAGCAGTGCGCCGGCGACGAAAATAGCAATGGTTGGCTTCATGATGATGATGCGGAGGAGTGGTGGTGACTCACAGAACGGTGACGGGAACAAACGAGGGATCCCCAAAAAGAAAATAAAACGAACAGCGAACTTGTGTGGTGGGTGTTTTCGTGCTCTGTGACGTTTCTGTGCTTGACTGCACGCAGTGTGCACGACCCAATTTTCTTCTCTGCGTGTCGCCAACATACAAACGAACCGCCACCACCACCACCACCAACAACAACAACAACAGCAACAGCGAACACCCAACTGTCAATTGCGACGTGGCACTTGACGCAGAAGACCGATCACCAGCGGGCACTGACCGCTAATGGCACCGCAGCTGACAAATTCACACCCGCTCGCAACTGCTTACAAGATGTCGAGCGTGCACACGCTCGACAAAACCAAGCTGTGTTGCTTTGCACTTGCATTCATTCTTTGTGTGTGGTGCGTTGCGCGCTCAACGAGCGTGCGCTGTTGGCTTTGCCGTCGTCGCCGTCGTCGCTGCTTTCGCCGTCGCTGTCGTCGTTCGTTTGTCGTTCGTCGTTCTTTTGTCGTCGTTCGTTTGTCGTCGT
>ENA-OWNT01004409-OWNT01004409.1-seawater-metagenome-genome-assembly--contig:-NODE-4409-length-12387-cov-3.825264_pt1 | contig 12387 bp, 12 predicted proteins | sample MGYA00238136_ERZ651165 | MGnify/ENA primary metagenome ERZ651165 (study PRJEB26861, sample SAMN08777766) | seawater metagenome | isolation source: coastal seawater | place: USA: Florida | collected... | reverse complement strand
TTGGCCGACTGCATCGCGCCGACGGCCTCATCGAGGGCGCGGCGAACATTCGCCAGCTCGGCGTGCTGCAGCTGGCGTGTTCGGGACGACAGGCGCATGCCGTACGCTACCACCGGAGGTTGGACGTGATCCTGTGGACCCTGACGCTGGCCCACGCGATGCCCCTGCAGCGGGCCGCGGAGCAGCTGCTCGACGACGACGGCGCGACGCGCACGCTGGTGGTGTGGGACGAAGACGGTCGGGTGCTGGTGGATGTGCAGGGGGCGGTGCGGGTGACGCCGGCCTCCACGGCGAAGCTGGTGACCGCGGTGCTCGCGATGGACCGGCACGGGCCCGAGCACCGGTTCGCGACGACGCTGGCCGCTGGGGGCACGGTTCGCGGCGGCGTGCTTCGGGGGCCTCTCGTGGTGCAGGGGGGAGGAGACCCCTCGCTGGGCGACGCCGGCTTCTCCGGGGGGCGCACCGCCGAGAAGGTACTGCAGGACTGGGTCGGCGCGGTGCAGGGTGCGGGCATCGAGCGCATCGAGGGCGACGTGGTGGTGGATGCCGCCAGCTGGGCGGAGCCGGGCCTCGGGGCCGGATGGATGTGGGACGACACGCCCTACGGCTTCTCGGCCGCCTTCGGGCCGCTCAACCTGGGGCACAACCGGGCGGCGGCCGGCTGCGGCAAGGTCGGGCGCAATGCCACGGACCCCGCCTGCTGCGCTGCCCGGCAGGTGCACCGGGCCCTGGAGCGGGCGGGGGTGGCCGTGAGCGGTGAGCCGCGCGTCGCGGGCCTGGGCCCGGCGCTGCCCCATGCCCCCACGTGCGGGGTGACCCCGACCCCGGAAGGGCCCCTGCGCGAGCTGGCCTCCACGCCCTCTCCGCCGCTCCTCGACCTCGTGGGCCACATGCTGGTGCACTCCGACAACCTCTATGCCGAGGTCCTCGCTCGCTCGCTCACGGCGGACGGTCGCTTCGCGGGGGCATGGGCGGAGGGCGTCGAGCGCCTGGAGGACATGGGTGTGGCACCTGGCGATATCGTCCTGGCCGATGGCTCCGGGCTCAGCCGCTACAGCCTGGTGACGGCGCGGGGCCTCGTGACCGTGCTGGACTGGGCCGCCGAGCAGCCCTGGGGCGACGAGCTGCTGGCCACCCTTCCCGTCGCTGGGCGCCGCGGAACGCTGGCCAAGCGCCTGGCCGGCACCGACATGGTCGACCGGGTGCGCGGCAAGACCGGCTCCATGCGAGGGGTGCGGAACCTGGTGGGGGAGGTGTCCGACGCCGACGGGCGGATCCTCCGCTTCGCCACCACGGCCACGGGCTTCGTGCACCCCCAGTCCGAGGCCCGTGCGGAGGAGGATCGCGTGCTCCGACTCCTGGGGATCAGCCGAAGGGGGAGGGTGGCGCGTCGGCAGGTCGCGGAGGTGGTCGAGGGTGGTTAGCTCCGCCCTCCATCCTGGAGGACTCCATGGCCATCGAGCGCACCCTGAGCATCATCAAGCCCGACGCCACCGGCAAGAACCTGATCGGCAAGATCGTCGCCCGTTTCGAGGAAGAGGGCCTTCGCATCGCCGGTATCCGCAAGGTGCACCTGTCCCGCCCCGAAGCCGAAGGCTTCTACGCGGTCCACGCTGAGCGCCCCTTCTTCGGTGAGCTCGTCGACTTCATGGTCAGCAACCCCTGCGTGGTCATCTGCCTCGAGGGCGAGGGTGCCATCCTGAAGAACCGCGAGATCATGGGCGCCACCGACCCGGCCGAGGCCGCCGAGAACACCCTCCGCAAGCTCTACGCCGACTCCAAGGGCGAGAACGCGGTCCACGGCTCCGACAGCCCCGAGAACGCCGCGATCGAGATCGCGTACTTCTTCCGCTCCACCGAGCTGTTCTAGAGCGTTTTCGTCGACGAGGTCGGCGCTGCCGGCCTCAGCGCGCCATCGAGGCGGCCCGTTGGTATGCTCTACGGCAGCACCACGGAGCCGCCTCATGTCGTCCCACCACCTCGCCCTGTCCTTGTCGCGTGAGCTCTGGGAAGAGCTCCTGGGGGCTGCGCTACCCGTGCAGTTGGCCGGCGAGGAGTTCTCGCTGGGGCGAGATGCGCGCCGCTTCGTGAAGGGGCTCGGGGTCCGGCAGCGGGTGGCGGGTCTCCTGGAAGACCGCGAGCCGCCGCGGGCTCTGGTGGCCGCGAAGGACCGCGCCCGCGCCCTGTGGCATCGGCGCCGTGGGGGCGTCTACCGGCGCTTGAACGACCTGGTGCGTATCGAGGGCACGTGGCGGGTGGAGCTCGACGACCTCGGCAGCCAGCTCACCTACGGCCAGCAGCGGGTCGGCGCCGACGCCTACGTCCGCGGCGTCGCCGAGGGCACGCTCTACCTCCTCCGTGAGAACGTCGAGCTGCCCTTCATCATCGAGCGGCGGCTGGGGGCCAGCGTGGCCCTGGCCGATATCCGCTACGACCCCCACCACGAGGCGGTGATCGGCACCCTGCAAGACCTCGGGGTCTACATCGGCGACAACGCCGTCCTGCAGCTGCTCTCCCGCTTGGCCGAGTATGGCCTCGAGCAGCAGCTCCCGCGGGTCAACCCGATCCCGATCCTCAAGCGTGACCAGGTGCAGGAGATGGTGGGGCCCATGGGCGGGGCCCTCAAGATGCAGATGGGGGTCGACGACCTCGAGCTGTCCATCGACGACGACGAGCTGGTGCTCAAGGTGCGCTTCGGCTTCACCCGCAAGCAGCTCACCGACACCGAGCAGGAGCGCGAGGGCGCCGGCTACGGCGGCTGACGAAGGCTCCGCGCTCTGATCTACTCGCCGCGCGTGCAGTCGTGGTGGCGGGACGGGTTCTCGCGGTAGTCGCCCGTGTCGATGCCGGGGCAGACCTCGCGGATGAGCCACTTGAGGTAGTCGACCTCGTCCCAGGTGAGGGCCATGCCGGGGAACACGATGCTCACGTCGTCGGTGCCGTAGACGATGTCGTCGACGAGGGGCTCGTACTCATCGCGGCGGGTGTCCCACAGCTCGAGGAAGCGAGCGCTGTACTGGTCGACGGCGGCGGCGTAGCGGTCGGAGGTGAGCACCGCGACGTTCTCGAAGGTGTCGAACTCGGCGTTGGCGCTGTAGTTGTAGGAGCCCGTGGCCACCGTGTGCTGGTCGACGATGAGCGTCTTCTGGTGCATCTGCTCGGCGTAGCGGTAGTCCCAGCGGTAGGCGGAGAGCTTGAAGCGCACGGGTATGCCGGCAGCGTGCAGCTGGTAGCCCCAGTAGACGCCGTCTTCCAGGCAGTCGGCCTCGTCGTCGGCGTCGAGGGCCTCGGCCAGGCAGTCCTCGGTCTCCTGGATGCCCTTGTCGGACCACCAGGCGCTCGTGTACTCCTGCCCGTCGGTGTAGACGCGGATGTCGAGGTCGGGGTTGGCGGCGTGGGCCGCGAGCAGGGCCTCGGCGATGGGGCGGTTCCGCAGGTGGCCGCTGGCGATCCAGATGCTGGACTCGGCGGAGCCGATGAGCTCGGCCAGGCGGTCCTGCACGAAGGAGTTGTCGCCATCGCGGGTGAAGGTGGGGCCGTAGCGGCTGCTGTCGTAGGCCCGGAAGTTGGCCGACGTGAACAGGGCCTCGGAGCCTTCGGCGGCGGCGAGGTCGGCGTCGGTGATCTCGATGCCGTGGACCTCGGGGATACTCTCGTTCCACTCGATGAGGCGGCCGTTGGACCACATGAGCTCGAACTCCCGCTGGTAGGCGAGGGCGAGGCGCTCGTCGCGGAGGAAGAGGGTGTCTTCGTCGTACTTCGTGCCGGCGCTGTAGCTCCAGTTGCCGGAGCCCGTGATGAGCAGGGCGTCGCGGGCTGCGGCGAGCTCGCTGCGGGGGCCGTCGATGATCACGTACTTGTGGTGCATGATCTTGTTGACCCAGCGCACCTCGACGCCGGCGGCCTCGAGCTTGGCGGAGAGGGTGGTGTCACGGAGGTCCTTGCGGTCTTCGCTGGCCTTCTGGAGCACCGCGCGGATGGAGACGCCCTTGGCGGCGGCGGCGAACACGGCGTCCATCACGCCGGCGTCGCTGAAGCTGTACATCGCGATGTCGAGCGTGGTGGTGGCGGCGTCGATCTCGGAGGCCACCCGGGCCAGGTGGGAGCTCGCGTAGTCCTGCGGGGAGAAGACCACCTGGGCCCGGCAGCTGCCCTCGGCCCAGCCCTCGAGGGCGGCCATGGAGCTGTCGCCGACCCCGCTGGCGTCGTCGACCTCGGAGGGGCTGGCGAAGGGGCGCTCGGCGAGGATGCTGTCGATGCCCTGCCAGTAGACGCCGACCTCCTTCAGCTCCTCCTCGCTGGCCTCGTTGACGAAGGTGACGAGGGCGTCGTTCGCGCACACGGCGACCGGATCGATGCCCCCGTCGGCGCAGACGGGCTCGGCCCAGGCGAGCAGCGCGTCCATCGCGCTGGGGCCGACCTGCTTGACGGCGTCGACGGCATCGAGGTCGGCGAAGCGGACGTCGTCGTCGGTGCCGAACAGCCCGTCGTCGCCGTTGCGGGTGGCCTCGAGGCTGCTGGCCGCCCGGCTGTGGACGCCGGCGTCCTTCAGCTCTTGGGCCGTGCTGGTGTGGACCAGATCGAGGATCGCCTCTTCCATGCAGGCGTCGGCGCGCCGTGCTTCCTTTTGGTTCCCCTGGACTGCGTAGGTGGTGCAGCCGGAGGCCAGGAGGACAGCGAGGGACAGGCCGAAGCGAGCGTTCATGGGAGACTCCCCGAGATTCGGGGGAGATTCTACGCCCTGCCGAGAGGGGTCGCCCGCATCTGTAACGATCCGACACGGGACTGTTGCGTGACCACGATAGGGGTCGGCGTGACGCTGCCCGACCATGTTCGACCCCTCGTGCGCGGCTGGCTCCACGGCAATGTGGTGGCGCTTCCGGGGCCCGTGCCCACCTTGGTCGACAGCGGCTACCACACCGGCTCGGACGAGGTGTGGTCCTTCGCGAACGAGGCCCTGGGCGGCAGGCCCGCGCAGCTTCTGCTCACCCACGTGCACTCCGACCACGCCGGCGGCGTGGCTGCTCTGCGGGAGCGAGGGGTCGACCGGGTCTTGGCCCATCCCGATGCGCAGCGCATCGTCGCGGCCTGGGACGAGCCCGCGCTGTGGCTCGGCGCGACCCAGCAACACCTGCCGCGCTTCCGCATCGACGGCCCCCTGCCCGAAGAGGTGATGGCCGGCGACCGTCCCTGGCGGGTGCTCGAGGCACCGGGGCACGCCACCGGCGGGGTGATGTTCCTCGACGAGCGGTCCGGCGTGCTCATCAGCGGCGACGCCCTGTGGGAAGACGGCCTCGGGGCGGTGAATCCATGGATCGACGGCGAAGAGCGGTTCACCCTGGCTCGCACCACCCTCGATCGCATCGCCTCGCTCGATGTCCGCTGGGTGGTGCCGGGGCATGGCGAGCCCTTCACCGATGTGCGCGGGGCCCTGGCCCGTGCGCGCTCCCGCCTGGCGTATGTCGATGCCCGGCGCGACCGCCTGCAGGAGCTCATGGTCGCCGGGTTGGTGCACTTCCGCGCCATGGCTGCGGCCGAGGAGGGGCGGCCTCCGGCCCCCGCCGACCTCGCACGATGGGCAGGGGAGCTGGCCGAGGCGTTTCCGGTCGACGGGCAGGACCCAGCCTCGGTGGCCCGGGCGGCCTTGGCGCGCCTGGGCTGAGCGAGACCTCCCCGCCGCACACGGAGACTCCTCGGGGAGACCTGGGCGGATCAGCCGTAGGCGGCCGCCAGCTCGGCGTTGCTGGGCAGGGTGGGGGGCATGCGCGCCCGGCTCCCGAACTTGTTGAGGAAGGTGACCCTGCGCGCCATCACGCGGGTGCGCCACTGGGTCTTGTCGTCGGCGTCGGTCCACTTCGCGTAGGTCACCGACCCCTCGACGCACACCTGGGAGCCCTTGGTGAGCATGCGAGCGCAGGCCTCGGCCTCCTTGCCGAAGACCCGGACATCGTGCCAGTCCGTCTGCTCGACGCCGTCTTTGTCTTCGCGAGACGTGGCGACGGACAAGCGAAGCCAGGGCACACCATTCTTGCTGTGGGCGAGCTCCACCTCGTTCCCGATGTTGCCGACGATCATCAGGTTGTTCACTCCGCGCATGGTCACCTCCTTGCTGTGTGACGGCGGAGCGAACAGCAAGACGGATGCCAAGGAAAGTGGGCGTTGGCTCGTGGGGTGACGGCGGTCGTCGACCGACGTCCGTCGATCCGTTCCTTGACGCCACCCAGGGCAGGTCATAAAAGCGTGGCGCTCTCGGGCGATTAACTCAGTGGGAGAGTGCTGCCTTCACACGGCAGAAGTCACTGGTTCAAATCCAGTATCGCCCACCATCTTCACGAAGCCCCGGTCTACTTCAGGCCGGGGCTTCGTCGCTCAGATGCCGCGCCGCGCAGCGGCCACGATGCGGTCGCCGGCCCGGCGAGCCCCGATGATGTTCCGCGCCACGGGGCCCAGCTCCAGCTCGGCCAGGGGACCCGACACCAGCAGGCGTGGGTGCCACCGCAGGCCGCGGTCGACCAGGGGATAGCCGCAGTCTGCGCAGGGCAGGGCGTGGGACGCGATCAGCTCGTCGAGGAGCTTCCCCCCGGGCCGCTGCCCCTCGAAGCCGGTCGCGAGGAGCACGGCATCGACGGAGAAGGAGCTGTCGCCAACGTCGACCCGGATGTCGTCGGACCCTCGGTGAGCGGTGGCCTCGCCCTGGTGCAGGCGGACGTCGCCGTGGCGGAGCGCTCGCCGGAGCTGCTTGTGCACGTCGACGGCGAGGGAGCCCTTGTGCCGGGCCTCGGTGATGGTCCGACGGCGCCAGGCCGGGTCGGGGTTGGCGTGGAAGCGACGCATGTTCCGCGGCCCGATCCAGCCTGGGTCGCTGTCGAAGTCGTGCACGTCGATGGGATGGCGGGTCACCAGGTGCACCGCACGCTCGCCGTTCACCAGTCGGAGCGCGGTCTGGGCGCCGGAGATGCCTCCGCCGATGACGGCGACCCGGTCGGGCAGGTCGCTGGGGTCGAGCGCATAGCCGGGGGCGAAGATGTGCCGCACGGCACCGCCCGCGGCCGCGAGAGCGCGGGCCCAGGCCGGCCAGTGGGGCTGCTCCGAGGCCCCCAGGGCCAAGACCACCTGCTCGGCGCGCAGCTCTGCCCCGCTGTCGAGGGTGAGCACGGCCTCTTCGCAGGTGAGGGAGAGCCCTGTGGCCCGGCCCTGCACGTGGCGCTCGGACAGGCCGTAGCGGGCCACGACATCGGCGCTGTGGGCGGCGAAGAGCTCCACCGAGGGCCTATCGTAGGGGGCGGTGAACAGGCCCTTCGTGCCTCGTGGGTAGGCCTTCTGAGCGTACTTCTGCAGCGACCAGGGGCTCACGTCGAGGTGGTGGACGGCGGGAGACCGGAGGTAGGTCATGCCCGTGTTGCCCGTGCAGCGGTGCCAGGAGGCGAGCAGCTCCGGGGCAGGGTCCACGATGGTGACCTGGGACCGTGGAACACCGGCTTCCGCGATGAGGCGGACCGCCAGGTGCACACCGTGGATTCCTCCGCCGACGATGACCCAGGCATGACGTGCGGGCGGGACGGCGTGGTCGGGCTGGGGCATCGAGGGTCCTCGGCTGGGAGTTGTCTGATATTGCAACCCAGTTGCAGATGTACTGCAACTGGGATGCACCTAATGTGGGGATGCGATAGCGTGAGCCCACGCCCGCTCCGTGTGGGCTCAACCTCTGGAGACCCCATGAAGCCCCTGCACATGCTTGCCTTCGCTGCTCTGTTCACCCTCGGCGCCTGTGGCGGCGCTGGCGCCGTCGGCGAAGAGTGCGAGACCGACGACGACTGCGAAGATGGCCTCGAGTGCCACTCCGAGCACGAGCACGACGATCACGACCACGAGGGTGAGGAAGAGGAGCACGCCGAGGAAGAGGGTGGCGGCACCTGCGAAGAGCCCGAGGGCGACGAGGCCTGAACCGGGTCTCCCTCTCCCTCTTCGATGGGTCGCCCATGGGTGTGCTGGCGCATCGAAGGGCGGGAGAAACCGGGCCGCGGCCCACGGTGAGACAAACGATGGCGGACGTCCGCGTCCCTCAGCGGCCATACTTCGGCGTGCGCTCGATCTTCGTCTCGGTCCTGGTGGGGGTAGCTGGCTGCTCGGAGCCCGTCGTCGACGAGGTGCGCGAGGCGTGCCAGCCCATCTGCGACGAGCTGGTCGAAGCCTGTGGCCTCGCGGCCTTCCCCGACGAAGACTCCTGCATGGGAGGCTGCGCCTATGTGGCCTCCCAGGACGAGGCGGATCTCGACCTCTACGCCATCTGCGTGCGGCAGGCCGAGTGCGACCCCTTCGACATCGTCGAGTGCGAGCATGCCTATGGCATCGACTGATCGGCGCTGGGCCCTGGTCGGGCTGATGACCATGGCCGCGGCCGCCTGCCGGCCGGAGTACCAGGTCATCTCGCCGGTGGAGGTCGACCCGGCCGAGGTCCTCCCGTGCGACTTCACCCCCCTCGACGCAGCGCCCTGGGTGTCGCGCTACGACTGCAACCCGGTCTTCGCCACCACCGACGAGGACTGGGTGTCCGACATCGTGTCGGTGGGCTTTCGCGCCCAGGCCGTCATGGGGCACCCCGTCTACCAGGTCTGGTACAGCGCCCGCACGCCCTTCACCGAGGACTACGCCTGGGGCATCGGCCACGCCATCAGCTCCGACGGCACCACCTGGGAGCCCCATCCCGCCAACCCCGTCTACCGGGCCGGGAACAACTGGGACGCCGACTCGGCCGATCAGCTCGCCGTCGTCTTCGATCCCAACCGCAATCGCTACGTGCTGGCCTACCAGGGCTACCGCTTGGACGGCGACCGCGACTTCGGCATGGGGCTGCTCACGAGCCCCAATGGCGTGGACTTCTCCAGTCCCGTGGGTGCACAGCCGCTCATCGATCTGTCCCAATCCATCGACGGCATCGACTACTGCTGGCCCCTGTCGCTGTCCTACGCCGACGGCTTGTACCGTGGCTGGATGGCTGGGCACCGCCCGGGCGACCTCCTGTGCCAGATCTACGCCTTCACCACCACCGACCCCGCCAAGGGGTGGTCGGTCGACGGCGGGCGTCGCCCGGAGGTCGTGCTCGGTGCCGGCCCGCAGGCCTACGACAAGGGGGGCATGACCGCCGCAGCCAGTGTGGAGCTCGACGGCACGCACTACCTCTTCTACGTCGGCTTCGCCGAGTGGGAGGAGCAAGACGACTACCTCTTCGCCAGCTCCCGCCACACCCTCAGCGTCGCCACCAGCCCCGACGGCCGAGACTGGACCAAGCATCCGTCGAACCCCCTTCCGGTCCACCTCACGGAAGAGCGCGTCATCACCGGGGTGGCGGCCCAGGCGGTCGCCGGGCGCATCCACCTCTGGGTCACCGACCGCTACGAGGAGTTGGGAAGCCACGCTGTGGGGTACTACCTCTTCGACCCGGCCCAGATGCCGTGACGGCCGGCGTGGCGGTCCACGGGTAGACCTGCTAGATCGGCCCTGCTGGAGGGGCCGGTGCGGCGTCGCTACGTAGTGGTCGAGGGCCTCATCGGGGTCGGCAAGACGACACTCTGCCGCCTGCTGCAGGCCGAGCGCGGGGCGGAGCTCTTCTTGGAGCCGGCTGCCACCAATCCGTTCCTGGAGCCCTTCTACCAGGACCCCGAGCGCTACGCGTTCCCGGTGCAGATGTTCTACCTGATCAACCGGTGGCGGCAGCAGTCGGCGATTCGGCAGCAAGACCTGTTCAGCACCCTGGTGGTCAGCGACTACCTGATGGAGAAAGACCGTCTCTTCGCCGAGAAGACCCTCCCGGCCGATGAGCTCGAGCTCTACGACCGCTTCGCGGGGGCCCTGGGCGAGCAGACGCCCACCCCTGATCTGCTGATCTTCCTCGACGCCCCCACCGAGGTCATCTTGCAGCGGATCGAGCGGCGTCGGGCCCCCGGGGAGGAGGCGATCTCGCCGAACTACCTCGACGACCTCCGCAACCGCTACCACGCGCTGCTGGCCGAGTGGACCCGCTGCCCGGTGCTCCGCCTCGACAACACCGACATGAACTACGCGGATGATCCGGCCGACCAGAAGCGTTTGTTAGAGTGGATCGATGCGGCGCTCGCAGGAGAGCCGCTTCCCCCGGGGGCCCCTGGATCCATGTCGGACCGGGAGGCACAGCCATCCCTCTTCGGGAGCGACTCCGGGGGCACCTGACAAAGGAGCTCAAGGTGAAGCACCTCAGCGTGTTGGACCTTCGCAAGAAGAAGGCCGACAACGACAAGATCGTCATGGTCACCGCCTACGACTACACCATGGCTCGCCTCGTCGAGCAGGCCGGTGTCGACATGGTCCTCGTGGGGGACTCCCTCGGCATGGTCGTGCAGGGCCACGAAGACACCCTGCCGGTCACCCTCGACCACATGATCTACCACTGCGCCAACGTCGGCCGTGGCCTCGAGCGGGCCCACCTCGTCGGCGACATGCCCTTCCTGTCCTACCAAGTGAGCCCCGAGCAGGCGCTGCTGGCGGCGGGCCGCCTCGTGAAGGAAGGGCGCGTCCACTCCGTGAAGCTCGAGGGGGGCGAGCGCTCCTGCGCCGCCATCGAGCGCATCGTCGCCGCGGGCATCCCCGTGGTCGGCCACATCGGGCTCACGCCCCAGTCGGTGCACGCCATGGGTGGGTTCCGGGTGCAGGGGCGCCGTGACGACGACGCTCAGCGCCTGATCAGCGACGCCCTGGCGGTGCAGGAGGCCGGTGCCTTCTGTCTCGTGCTGGAGGGCATCCCCACCGAGCTGGCGGCCGAGATCACTGCCCGCCTCGACATCCCCACGGTCGGCATCGGCGCGGGCCCGGACTGCGACGGCCAGGTGCTGGTCTGCAACGACCTCCTCGGCCTCGACCTCTCCTTCAAGCCGAAGTTCGTGAAGCGCTTCGCCGAGCTGCAGCACGCGGCCGTCGGCGCTTTCGAGGCCTACGCCCGCGAGGTGCGAGAGGGCACCTTCCCGGACGCCGAGCACAGCTTCCATCGCAAGCGGCCCACGCCGCGCCTGGCCAAGCTCTACTGATGGAGCAGCTGCTCACGGCGGAGGCCATGACCGCCTGGTCGATGGAGCAGAAGGCCCTGGGGCACACCATCGGGTTCGTGCCGACCATGGGCTTTCTGCACGAGGGGCACGCGTCCCTCATGCGGCTGCTACGTCCCCACGTCGACCGCTTGGTCGTGTCGATCTACGTCAACCCGCTCCAGTTCGGGCCCGGCGAAGACCTCGACACCTACCCCCGCGACGCCGACGGCGACCGTGCGATCTGTGCCCGCGAGGGGGTCGACGCGGTGTTCATGCCCGCGGATCTGTACCCTGATGGCTTCGCCACGGAGGTGGCGGTCCACGGCCTCACCGACCGGCTGGAGGGGGCCCATCGTCCGGGGCATTTCGAGGGCGTGGCCACGGTATGCACCCGGCTGTTCAATGTCGTGCGTTGCGACCGCGCAGCCTTCGGCGAGAAGGACTTCCAGCAGCTGATGATGATCCGGCGCATGGTGACCGACCTGGCGATGCCCCTGAGCATCGTGCCGGGGCCCATCGTGCGCGACCACGACGGCGTCGCGCTCTCCTCCCGCAACGCCTACCTCAGCGACGAGCAGCGCGCCCGAGCCGCCACGCTCTCGTCCACCCTGCGGTGGCTCGCCGCCGAGGTCGCCGGGGGCCGCACCGAGGTTGCGCCGCTGCTGGCCGAAGGGCGGGCCCGCATCCAGAGCGACGGCATCGACTACCTCGAGGTGATGGACGCCCAGACCCTCCAGCCCATCACCCACGTCGGCGACCGTCCGGCGCGGGCGCTGGTCACCGCTCGCTACGGCCGCACGCGGCTCCTCGACAACGTCGCCGTGGGAGCACCGCTGTCGTGGACCTGAGCACCGCCATCCTCTTCTCCCTGGTCGCCGTGATCGGCGCCAACCAGGTCATCGTGCGCTCCCGCTACGCGCGGGAGCTGCCGCGGGTGTTCTGGACGCTCACCATCGTCGACCTGCTCTTGGGCATCGGCGTGCTGGTGCTCGGGCTGCCGGGCTTCGAGGCCACGCCCACGGTGAACTGGGTGGTGGGGCTACTGTTCGTGATGCACGTCGCGCAGAACCTCATGCTGCGCAATGCCTGGGTGCAGGCCGACCGTGAGGCTGCCCGGGCCGAGCGCGACGAAGAGCGCGAGTTGCTCGGTGAACAGGTGATCATCGAACGCGAACAGTTTGAGCGCTTTGGCAGTCCGGCGTCCGGTGCGCACAGCGATCGGCTGCTCGAGTTCAATCAGCGCGAAAACCGGTACAAGAGCATCATCAATCTAGCGCCGGAGCCGCTGTACCACCGCGATGGCGCACAGGCACGCGTCGACACGCTGCCC
>ENA-OWNT01004408-OWNT01004408.1-seawater-metagenome-genome-assembly--contig:-NODE-4408-length-12389-cov-4.161062_pt1 | contig 12389 bp, 4 predicted proteins | sample MGYA00238136_ERZ651165 | MGnify/ENA primary metagenome ERZ651165 (study PRJEB26861, sample SAMN08777766) | seawater metagenome | isolation source: coastal seawater | place: USA: Florida | collected... | reverse complement strand
CACTCTCACTCTCACTCTCACTCTCATTGTCACTGTTGTCATTGTTCCGTTTGGTGTGACTGTCTGACTGACTGAATGAGTGCAGCCAACCAACCAACCGCTGCTCACTCTCACACTCTCACTCACTCACTCACTCACTGTGGCTGTGACACTGTGACGGAGACTGTGACTGAGACTGTCTGCAACAGTCTCGGATTGATTTTGAGTGAGTGAGGGGGAGCGACTGAGAGTGAGTGAGTGGCAGTGAGTGAGTGCCGCGGTGGTGCGGTGCGATGGCAGTCGTTTCACTTTTGGTTGGTTGGTTGGTTGGTCGGTTGGTTGGTCGGTTGGTTTGACTTGACTCCACTTGTTATGTGACTCCTCTCCACTTTTCGCCTGCTCTGCTCGTGCTTTCGTCCCTTTCTCGCACTGCGGTGGTTGGTTGCACTGTTCGCTGGTTGGTTGGTTTGGTTGCTGTTGGTTGTTGGTTGCATTGCTTGGTTGGTTGCTTGGTTGCATGGTTGTATGGTTGTATGGTTGCTTGCTTGCACTGTTTCTTGCTTCCTTCTTACTTCTCAATGCACTTGAGAATCATCGCCGTTCAGCTCTGACCCTCCGCTGTGCAGTTTCGATGTCTGCGTGCTTGCGTTGGAATTGAATACAGTGCTGGGTTTGTTTGGTTATGTATTGATTGGATTGTGTCTTCAAATGTTGCTTTCACGCACGCATCGCAGTCAAACACCACCCCAGAGTCTCTCAAGCCGTCAACACAGGAAAGTCCGCACGCATGATGACACGCTGACGCTGACACCCGGCATGCCCACGCAGTCGATGATCGCCGAGCACAGTGTGACCATGCTATGTTCGCCCCCTTTCGAGAGCTATAATTGAGAGAAGGTGGAAACATTGATCAGACAATTCCAGGGTGGGTCGTCCGCGCATCCCGAACACCGCGGTCCTTTCTTTCCCGCGAACTTATTTTATCCCCTCATCTTTTGCGTCATCACTGTGCTTGGGACATGGCAGTTTCATATCAGGCAGGACGTGCCTTGTGAACGAATCTGCAGCATTTCATTAGTGTCGTGTGGTGTGGTGCGCAGAGGTGTGTCTCTGTCGCACGCACGTTGCAGGCAGCTGCGTAGCCAAAAGACTAGGGGCCGATGTCAGTGATGACGTCACGAACGTTGCTACTTTGCGCGTTCCTCGTGGGAGAGGTCTTGTCTTTCAACATCCAGAGCTCATCGCTCGTCGATTTAGTCGAGAGCAATGAAGACCACTTGTCTTTTGTTGGGAGCTTTCAAGCAGTGTTCCCGGAAAGTGCTGACTGCACGGACGCTTGCATCTACAGTTCCAGTGACGGTGACAGCGCGTGCGCCCAACATGAGCGGTTTTACCCGACACAAATATCGGTGTCGCCCTCGGTATGGGCTTGGGAATCAGCTGAAATTCCTGCTGGTGAATACAGTGCAATGATTACGACCAGCAAGTACTGCTGGGAGGCCATCGGCTCAGAATCCGACCGTGGGGTGATGGAGCCTGTGCCTTTCACGGTGCCGAGCTACGGTTCCACGGTGGTCATGAAGTATTTCGAAGACGTGGAGCGCGTGACTGTCACAGTGCACCCGCTGGTGGATCAGTTCACCTGCCACGGCAAGCCTGAATTCGTTCCTGACTTCTCACGCTACGGCGGCTCCTTCGAGGAAGAAGACGGCCCCGTCATTATTGAAGAGAACGTGGGATTCTTGGTTCCGGAGTTCAACTCGCTCCACAGCAGCTCCCCAACAGATGCCGCCGACTACGCGTGCGATTTCCCTCAGCTGCTCGCTGCCGACTACAACATTTCGATCATTGCGACACAGAACGTACCTGATCACGACCTGCTATTCGGCAGTGGCACCAACGACCCCATGATCAAGGTCACCTTGCCTGTGGCTGATCCATACGGCGAGTGGTCGACGGAGGCTTACATCGATTGCGAGAACTGCACTATCCCCATGACATTTGAAGGGCGTACTGTTTCTCTCGGCCACAAGGTGGGCGGCAGTCGGTTGCTCATCGAGCTTTGGGACCATGACGTGGGATTTGAATGGACGAGTGACTTCATTGGCAACGCAACTACGACATTGATGCGCTGCTCTTTCACCGATGTCCGATCAGACGCCGTGTGCGGCCACTTCACGTCTGCAACGAATTGCCTGGCCTGGAAACCATCACAGTTCAACAATAATCCGAACTACTGGGACGAAAATTCTTGCACGTGGGTGAACGAGAGATGTCGCGGTTGCGAGGTGTACGACACGGAGACGTCGTGCCGCAACGGCAACTGCCATTGGCGTGACGGAACGTGCACGGATGTGTGCTCGCAGGAGGTATGGGTTCCCATCGGTAGTGATGAACCGTGTGCAACGTATGATATAGATCTTGATGAATGGACATTCAATTCCAATATTTCTTGCGTCAAAATTCGACAAACTGCAGTGCCATTCATCGCCTCGATAGACTCTTTGCTATTTGAAGCCGGGGACATGAAAGTTGCTGTCGCGGGCACATTTTCAGGAGCTGACATTCCGGATCCAGAGTGTGATCTTACTGCTGAAGAAGAGCAGACCATTGAGGATTTGCAATGCGACCTTCTCTTGGACTCTTTGGACTTTGCAGTGGTGCGGCGTGCACACCCTCTCTGTGTCCCTTGCCAGTCGAGTCTCGACTACATCTGGAAAGTTGGTCAAGGACAAGCCTATGTCGACGATTCGTCGAGTAGAATTGACATCAGTAACGAGTTTTTCAGGTCTGCTGCTGGATCAACCCTCATCGAGCAACCGAATGCCTACTTTGTGACGGACCAGGGCACCGTCGTCTACGCTCGAAAGGTGACAGCTCCCAAGTGGATGACTTTCCGTGTCAATATGGATGTACGGCTGTATTTCATGCGCGTCGCTGGGGCAAGTATCATTGAGAGGGACGTGAACGATATGGAGATGATCCCAACTTGGGTAGATGAAGGCATTACTACAAATGGTGAACCCATTTTGGCATCCGGTGAACCTGTTCCACTTGGCCTTGACGGCGGTTACAAAACGTCAACATCACTTGCCCTCAACTTCATTGACAGCAACGTGGCAAGTAACACGTACTACTTTGGGTATTACCGCGACTTTTCGGCGGGCGACACTATCACTCTTGGTGGCAGTGCGTATGGCGTTGCAAACACGAGCTACTTCGATCAGGCTTGCACCGACGACTCTGACAACTTTACATCGTCAGCGTGCAGCCAAGCAGGTGGTTCTTCGCCGCTGCAAAACCAAGAGTTTCCGACTCAGATGTATCTGACGTTGCTTCGTCCTCGAATTGACATTACTGATGTGGGCGAGTGTGATATTTCGGTCACTTTACTGCCATTTTTCGCAACTGTGGGCGTTTACTTTCTTCCCATCGTCCTGTACACTGCCATGGTGTGGTGGTTTCTGAACGACAAGATCGACTACAACTTCGACATGATCCCATCCTATGTCGCCCGCCAGGTGCTCACTGGAAAGGAGCGCAACATTTTAGGAAGCATACCTGCGACGTACAAATCGGGTGCTCGTGCCGACTACAGCGATGTGTGGTTCCGCCGACACCTGCACTACGCGACGAAGGCAATTGCAATGATGTGCTGGAGTCCGATTGTTATCTGGTCATCATTCGGAATTTCTTTGGTTGGAACAACTGCGCCGGTAACGTTCGGCCTGAGCATTCTATTCCTCGGTAATGCCGCCCTCCTTGGTGGCTGCGCCACGCTCGCTTGGCGCCGGCGGCAGTGGCGAATGACTATCGGGATTCGTCGCCTTTTTATGGCCGCGGCTGTGATGGTACTTCTCTTTCTTCTAACATCTGCCATCTTCGACGCGTGTGGCTCGAGTTTCTTCAGCCTCACGGCGGCATTTTTGACTGTTAACATGGTCGTGATGAGTCAAGTCAATTTTGCGGCTTGCCCACACGTGGCTGCTGCGTACCATGAAATAGAGCACCACCGTAAAGCTCATGACGAGGTCATGGCTGAAATCATGGAGTCAATCGGGAAGAGTGAGTCTAAAGCTGGCGACGGCAGTCCCGCGTCAGACAGCGGCAACGGGCTGACGTCATACATCTCGGAGTGCTATACAATCAGTGGGAAGTATAGCGCTTTCAAATTCAGCAATGCGTTCGTTCAGAACGTCAGCGAAATTGTCAACACCGCGCGGGTGGGCGCGCTTGCTTCAATTTTGGCTCTTGTCCTTTACTGTTCGGTTGTGCGCGTGGTGATCCCCGACGAAGATACCTCGGCCCTGGGAGTTGTCATCACTGTTCTCTTGTTGGACGGCTCCGTGTACATGCTTCGAAATGGTTTAATGTCTTGGAGTCCGACATACATCACTGTGCTGATGCTGCTCAGCCGTGCATTTCTTGTTGCATTTTCATCGGAGTACTGGATTGTCGGACACGCTTTCGCATACAGCGTTTTCGGAATCGCGGTCTGCCGCGAGATCGTTGACCAGAAGCTACCAAGAGTTAGTGGACTGGACGCTGGTGCCGTTGCGTACTTTAGTCGTGGTGATAATGTACACGCAGAGCAAAAGCGTCGCGCTCGCCGGGTTCGCAACATTGCAGGATCTCCTGTATTCGTCGCCGGATACCTCTTCGTTGTCCTTGCGTTAGCCATTCTACTAGCAATATTTTCATACGGAGATGCTGTGCCAAACATTGACTTTTTTGGAATTGATATTGCGGCGACATCCGTGGCCGTCGGTCTTGTGGTGATTAATATCTTGGTGCTCCTTGTAATGGCCGCCAGCCGCGCATTGTATCTGGAGTCGCATGGACTATTGGACATGAGCAAGTATTTTTGTCGCAAGAACATGTCAGTTGCGAAACTTCTATCTGCAATCTTTATCGGGTATGCTATGATCACCGGATTTCTCCTTGCAGCCATGACTGGCTCTACCGTATGGATCCAAATCAGTGTGTTTGTCCCATTGATTGTCGTTTCTGGGCGATACGCCGTCGCACAGTACGCGCGGAATGATTTCAGCTTCTCCTTGACACCGCGACAACGCAAACGCGAAATATATCTTTGGAAAAGTTCCTTGGAGGATGCTGCAGAAAGGGAAGCGGAAGACGAAGACGAAGAAGAGGACGTCTCACGCAAGTCAGCTGGTGGCTTCTTAGGACTGTCATCCTCAGCATTGGGGTCGAAAAAATCAAAAAGCGTGTTGCATGGAGTCACTAAACACCTTGAGAGGCACACCAGCCATCTTGCTGTTGGAGATCACTTAAAGAAGGAGGAGAACGAGGCCACAGAAGCACAGAAACCCGTTGTCATTCCACCAGTCAAACGCGAAGAAGATGAAGAGGGATATGATCCGGATGCTCATCAAAAGTACAGCAAATTATTCCAACTATTCTGGGACGGTCGCTTGGCGCCTCGGGAGTACTACACCTTCTACGCCATGACTTGCTTCATTCTTCTTTCCACATTATTTTGCTTTTGTTTGGCATGGTTTTTGCGGCCGTGGTACATTGGAGCAATGACGTTTTTGATTGGCACTACACTTGTTTGTGGCCTGGTCCCCCTGTATCAGTACGCGCAGACCTGGCACTTCAACTGCGGAATGTTTTTTTCGATTTTCATTTCTTTCTTGTCATTGTGTGGATTCGCGGCGTTAGTCTTCCTTCTCGTGTTTGATGCCAGTTGGGGTTCCAACGGTACAGTAGTACTGATATCTATCATTTTTTGGTGGCCGGAGTTCCTCTTTGTGGCATTTACCTTCCAGTACTGGAGAGAACGAGACTTTGTGGCCAACGCGTTCATTCATTGCTCAATGATATTTTTCGCTCTGTGCCTTTTCGTTTTCGGTGGCGTGATCTTGCTGTGGGTGCAAAATTTCTATTTGCTGTTTGCATACTTGTATGTAGTGGGCATGTTGGTGCTCGGCTACATGTTGGTGCAACAATGGCTTGCCAATGACAAATACATGCCCCTGTCAGCAATAGTGGCTGCTGGAATCGTCGGCATTTGCATCATTGGCGCAGCAGTGGTGGCGGCGACTTTTGGAGCTGACCTCTTGTTTTGTCTCTCCATCGTGTTTTTAACCATTTCTTTTGCGTTGTTCGGCACCTTTTCGGGCTCATTGAGCGAATCAAAGGAAATGCCCGTTGGCTACAATTCTTCAGTGTTCCCGACTTACCTGTACGATCCCATGAACGTGGACGTGTACGACGTATCGCGGAGCGTATGGGGTGGATTTGCAATGATGTTGGTACTGCTCGTGTGGGGCTCAACGTGTGCGGTGTATTTTGCACCAGCTGACCTTGGTATCGGGTTGGTTTCGACCATTATTGTGATATTCCAAGCGATGATGAGTTACTTCAGCTCCAAGACGGTTGTCCAGCTTGGCAAAGCGCTTCGTTGCGTGGATGAACTGATATTGAAGACGGCCGCTATGAAAGCCACTGAAAAGTACCAAGCACGGCGGTCAAAGTTTGAGATCAAAGTACCTCAAGCTTTGGAAGGTGATCGCAAAAATGCGGAATTGATAGATACTCACTTGAAGTTGTTTACGAACGCCTCCTCTGGCGACTTGAAGACTGGTTCCAAGGAAGAGGAAGGACTGGAAGAAACAGGCCAGATGTTGACGGTGGCACAAATCCGACAAAAGCACTTTGACACCATGCACCTCAAAACCGCTGAATATTATGGCAAGACCATCATGATTCTTCAGAACAACCTTCGATACGCAGATTCCGTCGGACACCTGAAAGCGGAAGATAAGGCGTGTGCAAACGATACGGACGCTGATGACACAGCACAACTTGCAAACTCAGCTGCGGGCCAAATGATGATGAGTGTCGTCGTGTTCCTGTATTTTGTCGTTCTTCTCGTCTACAGTATTTATTTCTTGGCCGGATATTTCTACGATTTGAATTCAACGGAGCAAGTGGCGCAGCCCATTTTTGCTGGCGTTGTGCTGTTGTTTGCCGCCATCGTGGTCGTTGCTTCCGGAGCAGCGTGCACCAAAAGGCGTCTTCGTGCCGACGGCGTGTACGACGACTATGCGGCGTTCCAAGATGCGTACGAAAAAGGAGGTGGGCCACTTGGATGGCTGTGCTGCTGCGGAGTTTGGTACAGGTGCAGCCGGATCTGTGCCGCGAAACAAGGCGGTTATCAGAAAGTTCAAGGCGATGACGTTTTGGATGGTATTTCTGACGCTCTGAAACGGTTCCGAGGCAAAAAGTCCACCTACAAGCAGCAGCAAGAGTCCAAGGATAGAATCAAGCTGCGTGGGGAGTATGCTGCAGAAAACCTCGTTGAAACGCTCAACAAGCTCCCTGTTCTGCACAGATGTCTGGACTACCAATATCGTGAGGAAATGCGCGCTTTTGCTCATTTCTGCCTCCTTGTTATTCAAGCGGCAGACGAACACTTGGCGCGCGAAGGTATCCGATTTCAGCAGTTTTTGCGTGAATACCGGTTCAAGTTGCTCGCGAATGACATCACCCCTCCGCGAAGAATTTTCACTTCCAAATCATACGCCACCATTGACGTCAACTTGGTTGCCAGTTGGCTTAGCAGCTTGACTGTCGAACAAAAAACAACGTTCGACCAGCTCAAGGCGACGTTTACTAAGGATATTCAGCACCAAATTAGTAACCAAATCGATGAAGATGAGGAAGAGCAAGAACAGGCTGACGAGTTAGCACACGAGCGCGCCCATCGAGAATATGAAATGAACTGTCGTCGGTACGAGGAGCTGCAAAGACGACGCGAGCAACGAGAGAGAGAGAATCGAGTGCTTGAGTATGGCGCAGATGAAGTTCTCGAAAATGTAAATGAGACTCTCGCGGAGATTGCGTCCAAAGGCAAAGACTCTCAGCCAGGTTCAAAGCAACGAAAATTCCAATTCGTCGATCCACAATTCCCTCACGACACTACGTCGCTTGGGGATTGTCAAGGAGCTCAGCAGGTTGTAGGATGGAAGGAAGCACGCGAAATTAATGAAAGTGCTGCCCTATTCAAGGATGGATCTGACCCCGATGATGTGTTCCAAGGTGAACTCGCTGATCAGTGGCTGCTATCGGCGCTCTCCATGGTGGCTGCGTCCGGTGGTCTCGACGACGGTGCAGTGGACCCTCTCATTGACAACCTGTTCGTCAACAAAGAAACGGAAACCGGTGCCTACGCCCTCAAGTTGTGGGTAAACTCGCAGTGGGAAACTGTCATTGTTGACGACTTCTTCCCGGTCAGAGATTCAAAGTTCGCATCGTCTCGGAGCGCGGGTGCTGCTTTCGGTCACTCACACAACATGAGCGAACTGTGGGTTCCCTTGGTTGAGAAGGTACGTGTGGAACAAACTTGTGTAGTGAGTGATATTTGTTGCGCTCTTTTTTGTTTTTTTTACTGTTGTACCATTTCGTCCAGGCCATTGCAAAGTACTATGGATCCTACGCAGCGTTAGAAAGAGGGTTTGTGCATCAAGCGCTGACTCTCATGACAGGAGCTCCCACTGAATGTCTTTACCTGGCGAATGCCTCGAATGGCACTGGTAAATCGCTACTGTGGCGACAGTTGATGCGCGCCCATGAGAATGGATTTATTCTCGGAGCTGCTTCCATCACTGGCGACACAACACACAAAGAAATTCTCGAGTCAGGCATCATGATGAATGCAGCTTACTTGATATATGAAGTCGCACAAGTCGGCAACTATCAATTGATCAAGTTGCGCAACCCACCAGATTATGGAGAGGGCTCGCCAGAATGGAAAGGTGACTGGAGTGACTCGTCTGCACTATGGACCAAGGCGATGCGCAAAAAGCTCAAAATGGTAAAGGACGAAAACGATAACCAATTCTGGATGAGTTACGACGATTTCTGCATCATATTCCGATGCGTCTATGTCTGCAAAGCAATTAATACTGCGAAGTGGAAGACACTAAAGTTCCAGAGCAGCTGGAGTTCCGCAGAAGGAACAGACGTTGGGCTTCCCACCTCTTTGAGTCCAGATTGCAACCTCACGAAAGTCCCACAGTACTCAGTTTTCGTGCACAGACCCACCGACATTTCAATCCGACTATCGCAGACTCAAGATGGGTACGCGACGTTGCGCGATCCGCCGTTGTCTGTGGCGGTATATGTATGTCGATCGCGAAAGGGCGGCAAGACTCCGACTGGTAAAGTGGCACAAGCAAAAGCGGTTACTAGATTAACCAACATTTCACTTGTGTCCCACAGCGGAGATCCTGCGCCTGTGATTGAGGCCACTGTGTCGACTTTCCTTGCGCCTGGGTATTACAGCATAGTGTGCGGCATCGTTGAACGAGGCGAAGATGGTCCATTTGAACTTGAAGTGACAGCGCGACACGCAGTTGTGATGGAGCGCATTGACCCAACGCTTCAAACGTGGAAGGAAAAGCAAAAGGCTGCAATTCTTGCAGGGCGCGCAAAGATCGATGTAGAGTTGGACAAAATTGCTCATATCACTGGCGAAAATAAAATGGACATTGACGTTGAGGCCGAAACTGAGACAAAACCCTTCAACTGGGTAAAGTTGCACAATCAAGAGTCGGACTCATACTACTATTACGACGTCGTGACTGGTGTCTCGACATGGGACGTGCCCGCTGATTGGGATGAAGACTTGGGGAAACAAAGAAAAGAAGACTGGGAGAAAGAGAAAGCTGCCCGCAAAACCGCGAAAAAGGCAAAGAAAGCTGCTGCCAAGCAGGTCGCCGGCCAATAAACGTTTTGCATCAAGCGCACCGAGCCCTTGGCATCAAGACACCCGATAATAAGTTAGCGAAGCACTTGTGAACAGTAACAATAAACAGTGAACGAAATCGCGCTCCATAATGTCGTTGTAAAACCAGTCATGTCGTTGACGTTTTTACTTTTTACTGTTGCTTTAGTTGCAACTGCACACTGGCGCGGTCATGAGGTAGGTTCGCACACCTCGTTTGAATTCAAATTTTCCGATTGCGCTTGTGTATTGCCTCTTCGTCGTCTCCGCCGCCGACGTCGTCGCCGCCTTTTCCCGTCTCCCTGTTTAAGTTCTACGTTTGCACCGCCAAATTCATTGCCTTCAACACTGTTTAGAACCAACGACAGATTTCGGAGCGGTGCCTCTTCATGATGTCCCCCGGGTTGTACGGCTCTTGCCTGACCCACAATTACAGCCCAATTTTTTTGGTCTTTGAACCATGTGAACCGATTAACGTCAGTTTTGGCCTTCGAGCGTTTGCAAGCGTGTCGGTTGCCCAGAACCTTCTCTGCTCCCAGAAGCATTTGACGTTGATTCAGTATCTGGAGGGTAGGTGACCGAGGTCGAGCGGAGGCAGTATTTCTTGTGGCAGGACTTATTTGAGCAGCTGTTGCCCCATTTGTTGTTGCAAGAATGCAGCGCGCAAGGTCTCGGGAAGATATGAAATGACTTCTCTCGGGTTTCAACTGTATTTCTAGCAGCGTTAGGGGTCCAGTTGAATACCCAGTGGAGAAGTAGCCTTCCATTGTGATGACAGCCGTATGGAACATTTTGGCATCATCGAAAACTGTATTTCCAGATTCCCGATCCACGCAATAGTGATACGGGGACGAGCGAAAGTTGATGCAAGGACCTGACAGATTGAATATCCCATGTTGCGCCGCGAGGGCAGCTCCTGCACTCATCTCATGACGAATTTCTGGAAGGCAAAAAATTGTTTGGAACGCATGGACAAGAGCCTTGCTTGCGGCCTGGAACTCGGCGTCAAACCATGTTTCGGATTCGCGGAGTGGAATCATAACATCGATGTCGGCAGGTCGTCGAAACGGAGGGAGAATTCCAAAGGGCGGACCTCCACCATGTTTATGCCGGACACTGGCCTCCCAGTACATTCGATACGCCTCGCCTCCGTACACGTGGAGGAGCTGGAATGGTCGGGTCGATTTGTCTTTGCGCTGGAGTTTCCACGTCGAAAGTTTTGCCAAGAATTTTCTGAATGGAGAGCGGAAAATATCCAACATATCCGCGTGTAACTTCAAGTCGTAAAATTCATCATTCGACGAAGCAACATCTCCTGTAGCGAGCCTCTTGTCTTCTTGAAACACACACTCTTTGAACTTGAGGTCAGGTGTTTTAAGCACATCACCGAATTCTTGACTCGTCGTCCTCAGCGCGACAGGCGTCCGTTGCATGGTTGGCTCGGCGTTTTCGCTGCCGGATTGATCTGGCTCTTCGGCAATCATTGCTCCTGCGATACTTTGGTATTCGAAAGAAGAAAGCGGTGGATGTTCCTTCCCTGCGAAACAACCCAGCTTTTTGCTATCACATTCAGAGCCGCAGGAAAAGTAGCCTGCGGAAAGCGGTTGACAGCAGCAAAAATCAAACACTATTTTGCATTTTCTGCTTCCTTGGTTCTGCGCTACTCACTGCCACAGCACGCCGTGCAGAATATCTCTCTTACCGAAGGCGCCGAAGACACCGCGCACTGTCAACATATTCGCCCATTGATTGGCACAGACGCTCAACGCCGCTTTCTACTGAGTGACAGGTGCTCAATTTTTGCCAGCTTCCGTGACCCGACCACCGCGATGATGATGTCATCGTGGCGTTGTCAGCTTCGCCTCCCCTGTCAAAACTCTGTGCTCTGCCCTTCCATTCGATCTTCGTAAAGACGACACGGGGAGGCACGTGCGCACTGGTATTGCCAACAAACACAGCGGCAACAACAACAAGCAAACAAGCAAACAAGCAAACAAGCAAACAAAGCAAGAGTGGAGCGTGGAGAGTGGATGGATGATCGATACTGCAGCAAGCAAGAAAGAAAGTGCGCGCGCAACGAACGAACAACGAACCAACGAACCAACGAACCAACGCACCAACGAACCGTAACCAGTTAGATGCACCACCCACCACTCAGCAAGCAAGCAACTGTGAGTGAGTGACAGTGAGTGAGTGACAATGAGTGCGTGACAGTGAGTGGGTGAGTGAGTGAGTGAGTGAGTGAGTGACGCTGGCCAGCCTACCCTCGCCACACTCACTCGCTCTCATTCACACACACTGACTCACAGTCGGACTCACTGTAAGTAAGGCTGGTTTTCCAACTGCCACTTCACTCACTCACTCACCCACGCACTCACTCACCCTCCCACCCACTCATTCACAGTCACTCACACTCACTCACACTCATTCACACTCACTCACACTCACTCACTCACTCATAGTCACTCACTGACCCTCGCAAAGCAAAGAACATTGAACTTTCAACTTTCTTTCTTTTCTTTTTGAGTACTGAGTACTGTACATTGCTTTTTACAATAGTAAAAACATTCTTATGCAAACTTTTAGAACCAATAACTGCGAAGTATTCAGATTAATCGATGTCGTCATGTAACTATACAGTTTGTTGAAATTCAAT
>ENA-OWNT01004407-OWNT01004407.1-seawater-metagenome-genome-assembly--contig:-NODE-4407-length-12391-cov-3.971415_pt1 | contig 12391 bp, 14 predicted proteins | sample MGYA00238136_ERZ651165 | MGnify/ENA primary metagenome ERZ651165 (study PRJEB26861, sample SAMN08777766) | seawater metagenome | isolation source: coastal seawater | place: USA: Florida | collected... | reverse complement strand
GTTCGTTCGTTCGTAGCTTCGTTCGTTCGTTCGTTCGTTCATTCGTTCGTTCGTTCGTTCGTAGCTTCGTAGCTTCGTTCGTTCGTTCGTTCGTTCGTTCGTTCGTTCGTTCGTAGCTTCCTTCGTTCGTATCTTCGTTCGTTCGTAGCTTCGTTCGTAGCTTCGTTCGTTCGTAGCTTCGTTCGTTGCCTCGTTCGTTCGTTCGGTTTAGCGTCGTTCGGTAGTTTCATTCATTCATTCGTGGCTTCGTTCGTTCGTTCGGTAGCGTCGTTCGTTCGTTCGTTCGGTAGCTTCGTTCGATCGTAGCTTCGTTTGCATGTTCGGTAGCTTCGGCTGTTGTTGCGGAGGAACGAGGTTGTCTTCGTCGCGGCTCGTCGTTTGGTTGCATTGAAAGTTGTTGTTGTGAAGGTTGTTGTGACTGTTGTGATCGCCCTCGCCCTCGTTGCTACGCCAAGGAGCCAAGGACTTGGTAGTTGTGAAACATTGAAACGGCGTTGCGAAGATTGTTGTTTGTTGCCGTGGGGTGATAACGAGCCCAGTCCCAACGCCCACACCGGTTGAAAATTCCGGGAACTTCCCTCGCGAATTCTACTCACCAGCACAACGCTGCTGCAGGCTGTTGGCAACCCGCAGACGACGAACGCAGCCACAACAAACCTTTCGATAAACAAGGAGTTGCTTGCAATTGCTTTAACTTCAGCCCGCCCTCCCGAGAGAAAGCCACTTACCAACACCCGCACGTGCCCATCGCGCGGGCGCGCGTCAACGTCGACATGGCTGGCGGCGGCCGCGGCAGAAACAAGCGCGGCGGACGGGGCTTCCAACGAAAGGCCGTTGGCCTGGACGAGGCTTACCGCATCGCCGTGCGCAAGCGCCTGGAGCAGTTCCGCGACAGCGACGACCCCGAGCTGGTGTTCCCGCCGGGCCTCAACCCGAACGAACGCAAGTTCATCCACAACGTCGCCGACGAGCTCGGGCTCAAGAGCAAGAGCCGGGGCAAGGGCGAGTCGCGCTACCTCACCGTGAGCCGCAAGGATGGAGTCAAAATGGAGGAACTGCACATCGTGGACGCCACGCCGCGCTCCATCAGCGACCTGGGGACCCTTTTCCGCGCAGCACCGGCCTCAAAGGACGAGCTCGAAGGCACCATTCGACCTCCTGTGGCCGGCGCGCCGCGACACCACCGGGGCAAGCACCACCACAACAAGAGCAACAAACAACAAAGCCACCGCGACGACCACGACCCGATGTCCAAGCAAGCACCGTCCGAGGAGGACCTCTCCCGCTTTCAAAGCATGCTCGACAAGCGCGCGAGCGACCGCAGGTTCGCCAGCCGGTTGAAGGGCCGACAGGCGTTGCCGGTGGCCAAGCACGAGGCCCACATCGTGCGCACGGTGGTCTCCCACCAAGTCACCGTCGTCAGCGGCGAAACAGGGTGCGGCAAGTCCACCCAGGTGCCGCAGTTCGTGCTGGACAGCCCCGAGCTGGGCCCCGGCGCGAACATCGTGTGCACGCAGCCTCGGCGCGTGTCCGCGATCTCGCTCGCGGAGCGCATCGCGTGGGAGCGCTGCGAGGAGTTGGGGCAGACCGTCGGGTTCCAGATCAAACTGGAGAAAAAGGTCACGCCCGGCGTCACGCAGCTACTGATGTGCACCACCGGCATCCTCATCCGGAGACTGCTGAGCGACCCGCTGCTGGAGGACCTGACTCACGTCATCGTCGACGAGGTGCACGAGAGAGACCGCAACACCGACTTCCTGCTGGTGATCCTCCGCGACATCCTGCCGCTGCGGCCGCACCTGCGCGTCATCCTCATGAGCGCCACCATCGAGGTCGAGAAGTTCTCCAACTACTTCCGCAATGCCCCGGTCATCGAGATGGAGGGCTTCACCTACCCGATCCGCCAATATTTTCTGGACGACATCCTGCACCTCACGCAGCACGTCGAGCCCGTTGAAATCGCCGCGGCGGACTCTGCGCACGGCGTCAGCTCGCGAGATGCCGCCAAGGAGTTCCAGCGAGGCGGCACGGTCGTCGTCAAGGACAACTCGAAGGCGCTCGCCCTCGTCGAGCAGACGGTGGACGACGCCGAAGACGATGCCGCAGAGCAGGTGCCGCACGATGCAGAAGGAGAAGGTGAGCCAGGCATGCAGGACGCGGAGGACGACGACATCCTCGCTTCCGTGCTCGAGTTCGAGGAGCAGGACGCCGATGCTGCTGGCGCTCTCCGCGGCGAGACGGCCGCCGTCGTCGCGGCGGAGGTCTCTGCCAAGCGCCGCGGCGTGAAGTGGAACGCCCACGACAAGTTGATCGAAATTGAACGACGTGAAGCGGAAGCCCGCAGCGAGCTCGATGACGTGCTCGGGGACCTGCTCCAGTTCGAAGACCAGGATTTCGACACGGCAGGGCGCTATGACGTTGATCAACAACAGGTATTTATTCGTTGTTTCATGCTTCCGCCCGCTGCTGTCGGTCTTTGCATGCTAGCTTTTTCGCCCGAGCCGTCAACTGTGTTCGCCATCCAAACTCATTGCTTGGCGTGTTCGTGTCTCTACACCGTCTCAGGTGGACCGCGATATTCTGGAGTTTGCAGTGGCAGATGCGTCGGTGGCAGCGGAGATCCTGGATGCCGAGGACGATGCTCGTGTGAATGTCATGACTGCCCTCGACGTCCTCGGCAACGACGAGGTTGGCGAAGCGGCGCAGGGCGAAGAGGACGACTTATTCGTGCGCCCAGATGCTACTGTGGCCGTGGAGGCAAGGGACAACTCTGCACGAGACGCAGTTGCGCCCGGCCAGGCCCTTCGCATCCCCAATACCGAGCGGGAAGGCCTGCTGAAGGCCTACGAGCTGAGCGGTGCGGATCCCGACGAAGTCGACCTCGATCTTCTGGCGGAGCTGATCGCGTTCGTGTGCGAGGGTTCGCTCGGCGACGGCGCCATCCTCGTGTTCCTCCCAGGTTGGTTCGAGATCTCTTCCATGATCACGCGGTGCAACACGCATGCGGGCATTGGCAAAGGACACCGCGTCCTCGTTCTTCCGCTGCACTCCGAGATCCCCATCCAGGAGCAGCGCGCCGTCTTCCACCGCCCACCGGAGGGCGTCCGCAAGATCATTTTGAGCACTAACATCGCCGAAACGTCCATCACCGTCGACGACGTTGTGTTTGTGATCGACGCCGGCAAAGTGAAGCGGAAAACGTATGACGCCTACACGAACATTTCCACCTTCCAGTCGCAGTGGGTGTCGCAGGCCAGCGCTGCGCAGAGGAGAGGCCGCGCCGGACGCTGCCAGCCAGGCGTGTCCTTTTCGCTCTTCTCCAAGAGCCGCTTCGACTCGTTCTCGAACTTCACGCCCCCAGAAATTCTAGAAACGCCGCTGGAGGAGCTGTGCCTTCAGGTAAAAATTCTCGTGGAGAGCTTTGTGTCCGCTGTGGACACTCGCGTGCCGAAACAGCTGCGCTCCCTCTCCCCGTGGACGCAGACAACCTCCGTGGCCGATTTCCTCGGTCGTGCGATCGACAAGCCCTCCGACCTAGCTGTTGGGAACGCCATGCGACTCTTGGTGTCCATCGGCGCGCTGACCTTCGACGAGCAGCTCACTGATCTTGGCCGGCACCTGTCGCAACTCCCTCTTGACCCGCGTCTCGGGAAAATGTTGTTCGTGTCGTGCTTTCTTGGATGCCTCGACCCCATGCTCACCGTAGCGGCCGCTGCTTCGAACCGCTCGCCCTTCAACATCCCTTCGGCGGCGACGTTTGGTTCGCGCGCCAAGGGACAGGACATGCTTCTTCAAGCCAAGCTGCGCATCGCTCGAGGTTCCTCGTCGGACCACATCGCGTTGGTGGAGCTGTTCGAACGCTGGAAGGCTCTGGCCTCCAACAGACAGCAGCGGCGGCGTTTCCTTGCGGACCACTTCGCCTCGGAAGGCAGTCTGCGCCAGATAGATAGGACCCGCAACGACCTGATGCGGCAGTTGAAGGAGATGGGCTTCGTCAGCGGGCGGTATTGCAACGCGAATGCCTCCAGCACGTCGATCTTGCTCACCGTCATCACCGCCGGACTCTACCCGAACGTTGCGGTGGTGAAGCCAGGCCGGAAGACGTTGTCCTGCCGTGACGCGAAGACTGTGAAGATCCACATTTCCTCCTTAAACCACGGCGTCAAGTTGGCAGAGGGCCAGAACCCGAATCACTGGTTTGTGTTCCAAGAAGCTCTGAAAGGCGGCAACAGGGCCGTCCAGCTGCAGATGACCAGTCCCACCAACCCGTACGCTCTGATGCTTGTGTGCTTCGACCACGCTGCGACCGCAGAAGCTGCCGCTGCCGCTGCCGCTGCTGCGGCGACGGAGGAAGGCCAGCTCATCCAGAAGCTCGTGGACGAAGTCGGCGACCCCGACGATCCCGCAAACTCGGAGGCTGCATTCGAAATCGCCCACATCAACGAGTGGATATCCTTCCACGTGCCGACGCGTTTCGCAGCTGACATGCGGTCGCTGCGGGTACGCCTCTACAACGCGCTCGAGGCGTTTCTCCGCAACCCGCGTGCAAGAGTCTCTGCCCAGGCGACCCAGGCGAGGTCGACCGCGGTGCGAATCTTGATGGCGGAGAGCGGGTTTGAAAGTGGTTCGGGCAAGCCAGGGCGACCGCAGATGAGTTTGCCGTCTTCATCGTCATCACGCCCCGGCGATTGGACTTGTCCGCAATGCCACAGCAACGTGTTCGCTTCGAAGACGGCGTGCTTCAAGTGTGGCACCCCGAAGGGTACGAAGGTGCCCGCAGCCAGCAACTCTGGTGGAAGCGCACCTCAGTCCAACTCTTATCGTGGACGAGGACGAGGCGGCGGCGGCGGCAGGGGCCGCAAAAACGGGCAGGGCCAATATCAAAACCGAAACCGCAATCGTGGCCGCGGCGGTGGCCAAAGTCGTGGGCGTGGGCGTGGACGTGGCAGTAGCCGTGGGCGTGGCCGTGGACGTGGCCGCGGACGTGGCCGCAGCAGTTGAGTGATTTCGCGCACGCAACCTCACGCATTCACAGCATTGTCGTCTCTTCAGCAGCGCAAGTGTATATTTTTGTTAGTTTGAATAATTAGTCGCAGTTACCATGTTGCTCACAGTTTCCATCACGCATGCATGCCGTTTATTATTTGATGTCGGTTTCGATTAGCGGGCGGGCGGGGAATGTGTTGTCTGCGCCACCCGACCCTTCATCGCTAGGTTCATCGTCGTCGTCGCTTCTGTAGCTGTCACTGCTTTCATCATCTTTGGGCGGAAACAAAACTCACAGAACCCACAAAACCGTTAAGCCCTTTTGTCACACACGTTGACTCAGAGTTACAAGAGCCAGAGAAGCACGACAATTCTAAGCGCAAATTTCGTAACTAAGACACAAAAACTATCTTCGTGACACGCACGTCCTGTGAAATCTAATTCCGGCTTACATGGAGGACGGATGCTTAGTGGTTCGCGAACATCTTGGTGTGCGCGACAATGTGCAGCTTACCGTTGAGCGGAATTGCGGTGGCTTCCACCAGAGGACAGTCTTGCAAGCCAAGGTCCTCTTTCAAACGGCGTGTGGGGCCGTGGAAAAAGAATTCTTCGTTGTGCCGGAAGTGCACCAAATGAATGCGCGTAGTCGCAGCAATTATTTGCAGCTTTTCACGGATACCGGCCAGCAAGGGGTCGTCCTCTTGCATGACAGTGCCGATGAAAGGTCCAAACTGATTGATGATCGCGTTCATCAAATCACTTGCCCCACTGCCGTGCTCCACTTGCGCCAAGGGCATGGTGTGGGGTGCAGCGGCGAAGGTCCCAACGACACCTGCACCCATTGAAATTGTCGCGCCAACACACGATAGCAATGCAAGGACGGGGTCTTTTTCGGTGAGAGCGTTGTCAACTAGAAATTTTGCGACGCCAAAGCCCGCAACAGCAGGAGCTGCGACAATTCCAAGCGCTGTACCACCGGAAACAATAAGTTGCACCGTTTTATCGAGGTGCATCTTGTTTACCCCAAACCAAGGAGCATCGTAAAACACGAAACGTGCAGGGAGGGCCTTCAGGTGGAACGATACTGTGGCCACCAAGCACCCCATAGAGTGTGCCACAACGGTGACGTTTTCCAACGGAACCTCGACGTCGAAATGTGGACCCGCCTTCGACCAGTTTTTGCGCGTAAGGAACTTGGCAAACGCCTTCACCACGTCTGTGAAAGATGCTTGGCAAGAGTAGGCCACGAAAAGGCCAGCGCTGCCGCCGAACTCTTGTTCCCAGTGATCGCCAAAAGTGGGAAGCTTACGCACTGGAGCAGAGGACCGATATACGCGTATTACGCTGTCCTTGTAAACAGCGCGTCCACCGAACGCGATGGCGGCGTCCTCGAAGCAATCTCCTTGGTGCTGGAACCCATGCACAAATACCACCAGGTGGGCCGAAGTAGAAGCGGCCGCACCGACACAGCTTTTGTTTCCTTTCGCGGCGGACATGATGCAAGCTGTGAAAGCAAAGTTGTCACACGAAGTCTGCAATCACAAAGAGATGAACAAACTAAAATAATCCATCTTCAAATCCAAATTCGCAGGCAAGTACCCACCAAGGACGCAAGAACAACGGACACGGAGCAAGCAAGGAACAGCAAGCAGAAAAACAGACCAACACACAAAGCACACAAAAGAACCCCAAAACAAGCACACAAAACACGAGCAAGCGCAAACGAAATAGCACACACTGAAACACGAAACAAGCCCACATGTCCCCACGTCGCTGCATCCGCCAACACGCAAGAGATGGCACGACAAGCGAGCGAAACGAACGACACACGCCAACAAAGGGAACTACATTTCAAGACAACCACACGGAGCGTTCTGTTTGCGCACGGCGACGAACGAAGGCGCGATGGAAGGATGGAAGGATGGAAGGATGGAAGGATGGAAGGATGGAAGGATGGAAGGATGGAAGGATGGAAGGATGGAAGGAGGAAGGATGGAGGGATGGGAGATTGCGGTGCCCGCGGATTGAGGAATCGCCAACTCCTTGACACGAAGGCTCTGCGAAATGGGCGTCATTCAAATGATTTAAAAGGCGGTGTCTACTCCTCGACTTGTGACAGAAAACGTCGAGCCCAAAACAACTCGCCGTGGGGTGACGAAGCATATTTATGCTTGTTGGAGGGACGTGTTGAGAAAGGTCCCCACAGTGTCGCGGGCTTGGGTGAGCGATGGTGGGTCTGCTGGAGAGGTGAAGATGCCGTATCTGAAAACACAAATTCGTGAATGCCAACACAAGTTGAATATGCGCACAACGAACGGCACTAAACCAACTGTGAACATACCCAAAACTGTCCTGACCACCGACATAGTTGACGGCATTAAAGCCGTCTCGCGTTCGGTTTGTGCTTGGGCTCTGTTGCACAATAATTCTTGAATACGCGGTGTCGAGATAAAAGCCACAAAAACAAAATTGCTGCACGCACCAGGAATCGGAGCGGGTCCATGTTGGCGTTTGCAAAATAGAGGAACGGACTCGATGATTCCACATGGAAGTGATCAATACCACCGTAAGCCTGTCGAACGAGCATTTATTGATTCATGGCAGACCCGGTGGTTTGAATTATTGCTATACGAAGTTCGAACCTCGTTGAAATCGCGGGTGTCGGGCTTCATATCGCTAGTCCCGAAGATCTCCGAGCAGTAGTGCACCACCTAGTCGCAAGACAATAGACAATGGAGCTCAGCAACTGTGCTTGGAGTCACGAGTTGTGCAGAACATGCCTTTGAAACGTCAATATCGTCGAAAAACACTGTGTCGTGACCTTCTGTTCCATGAAACTGTCCCAATTGCGTGCAACGCTGCCACCACCACGCACGGTCCGGATTCGAAGTGTTCTGCAAAGCCTGCAGCCACGTCTGCTCATCAAAAGAGACACATTTGTGTCCATGCCGGTGCGAGGTCAGGGGCCTGAATACCACCTCAGACACGCGCTTCAAAGGCGTTGTGCCATTGCAGACTTCCATACACAGCTGATACTCGAAGTTCATGTTGAAATCAAATGCGCGTTGAACAGCATTGACACTCGACTCTGATTCAGTTGCCGACGAGTTCAGAGCTGCGCTGCAAGTTTTGTTCACTGACCACACAGGAGGGGTGTTGAGTTCCAAGCTGCTGGCAATAACTTCAGCCACAGCGTACTTGAAGAAAAACTCGTTCTGCGACGAGATTTCGTCTTCGCAAGCTCCGAATAGTTCGGCAACATATGACCGGTTTCCTGAAGACAACAAGTTCGAGATTTGACGAGAGCCGTTTCTGATGGCATCGTTACATGCTTTGCCATCTGGTGAAGCGATAGCAGTGGCAGCGTTTTCAAATTCACTAAAATATTCGTGGAAGTCGGTTCTTGCCTCCACAAAAGCGGAACTCGCTACAGTGGCCACAAATTGTTTGTTAACTCCTCGGGCTTTGTTGCCAAGATATTTTTGTGAGTACCACGCCGCAAGGCTCGCCCCGTATGCTTCTCCAGCGAGAATCCACTTCGTGCCTTCTGGCATGTAGGCTTCTTGGAACGCACTGACAAAATTGTCGACATCCAAGAGTGCTTGGTCGACTGTCAAATACTTGAGATTCGAATTGGAGAACGGGCTTTCGGACTCGGGTAACGAAATCCCGTAGAATCTGTGTTCGAGCAACAAGAATGTGCACTGGAATATTGTTGCATACTTGACAAATTGCGAAAGCCGAGTTTGATAGTTAAACTTTGACGATGGTCCACCAAGGAACAAAACAACCGGCCCACCGCGTTCATATCCAGTGTCGTTGATCCACACAAAGCTCTGTTGAAGAGTCTCGTTGCAGGTGTGACAATGGTGGTCGAGAGGTTGAGTGTGCGTGAGGTACGTGTCTGCCGCGATCAACGACGCGTCCAGGCCCACTAGGGCTACTTGTAATGTCCGCATAGTCGTGATGATTGCATAAAAGCAAAAATAAAAATAAAAACAACAACAACTCCAGAACTATTGCCGTCGGTAGACTCGGATTTTCGATCCCCCACATCGCTTTCACCGACCCGGCAAAAGCTCGGGCTGCGTCGCCACTCAGCGAAGTCACATGTTCGCTGGTCGTCGTAGTCCAGACATCCAAGCAGCCAAGTAAATCTCCAAGACTCCCAATGCTTGAGAAATGCAACAGCAGCGACGGCGGGCATGGTTGGCGTTGTGACGAACCAATAGGACGCAGTTGCTTGACATCACTGGACCAATAAAGACGACTTGGTGGGCAGAGGGCTTCAGAGTGTAGAGTGTAGAGTCAAGGGTCAAGGGTCAACAGAGTCAAAGGAGTCAAGGAGTCGAGGAGTCAAAGGTCAAGGGTCAACAGAGTCAACAGAGTCAACAGAGTCAACAGAGTCAACAGAGTCAACAGAGTCAACAGAGTCAACAGAGTCAACACGCAAGAAAGTCAGCGAGGAGCCCAATTTTGTGTCGCCTTCGACGGCAATTTCGTTCGTTCGTTCGTTCGTTGGTTCGCTCGTTCGTTCTTTCGTTCGTTCACTTTGTGCAATCAATCGACGCCATAGTATGCGCATTTGAAAGCGGTCACAAAGAGTGGAATACTGAATGTGGATACAAACGGCTTCCTCTTCCTTCCTCCGTCCTCCGTCCTCCCTTTTTCTGCGATCTTGTTGTGATCTTGTAAGTTTTGTTGGGGGGTGAGGGGATTTTGTTGCTGCAGTTTTCAGTGAGGGCCGCAGCGGACCGCCCTGGACGCACGCCGCCTGCCACTTGTTCATGGTTTTGCGCTTGCAAGGCCGGTTGGTTGTTGTTCTGGCCACATCAACCATTGGCCATGTACGTGACCACGACGAGGACACACACACGGAGACCACGTAATTAAATACCCCTTGCGTAGACACGTAGACACGTAGACCCACGGCTGTATCGTCGCATGGTCGTTGTCTATGCGACTGTGTCCACACCACCAACACCAACACCAACGTTGTTGGTCGTTGGTCGTTGGTCGTTGGATGTTGGCCATCGCGACGTGTGGACTTTCTTTACGTATTCGCCAAGCCGCAATCGCCGACCTCGCTACGATGTTGCAGCAGAAGGGTCAACCCTCGCCTTGTCGACACATGCGTGCAAACACGATTCTGTGTCCTTTTTTTTTTTTTTGGTGTGTGTGTGTGCGTGCGTTGACGGTCTTGTTTTTGTTGTTGATTTTTCTTTGCGTTAGACTTGTCGACAAGGAGCAAAACCTTCCACCGGGTTGCACCGCGCCTCCTACGGCAACAACATGGCAACACTTCAGGCCATTCGCTACGAGAAGGGCACCGATGGAAAGCCTGCCAAGCTCAGCATTCTCGACCAGCTATTGCTACCCCACAAATCGACGTACATCGACATCGCGAACGTCGACGAAGGATGGCAATGCGTGAAGAAAATGCAAGTTCGAGGTGCACCAGCTCTGGCAATCGTGTCCATGTTGTCGCTGGCAGTGGAACTTCAAGATGCAGGGAGCGCGTTGGCACAAGAAACAGATTCGGCGAAGCTCTCTGCTTTAATCAGTGAAAAAATCGAGTATCTAAAAACGTCCCGACCGACAGCTGTCAATTTGGCAGAAGCAGCCGACAGACTCTGGAACCACATGTCTACTGAGTGGGCATTGTTGAACGCAGACGACAAGCGAAGAAGATTGATCGAAGAAATCGAACAAATGTTACCCATCGACATCACCACAAACAAGAATATTGGATCCCACGGTGGAGACTTCCTGCTATCGCAAGCTTTGAGCAATCCCGCTGCTGCTGACGCCATCCGAGCGGCCGATTCCCTGGGCAAACCCTCCCTCCGAATCATCACACATTGTAACACCGGGTCACTGGCCACTGCCCAATATGGCACTGCCCTAGGAGTTGCACGTTGGCTCAATGACAATAAGCTCCTCGACACGTTATTTTGCACAGAGACTCGGCCATACAATCAAGGAGCTCGTTTGACGGCCTACGAATGCGTCGTGGACCAGATCCCTTATTGTTTGGTCACTGATTCCATGGTAGCAGCGTTGATGTCTTCCAGAAGAATCGACGCTGTGGTTGTAGGCGCAGACCGTGTCGTAGCGAATGGTGACACCGCGAACAAAATTGGGACGTACCAGCTTGCAATCTTAGCCAAGCACTTTGGTGTGAAATTTTACGTGGCAGCGCCGCACACTTCGCTCGATCCATCGATCGCGACCGGGAGCGACATCGTCATAGAGCAACGACCACCACAAGAGTTCACCGCGACAGCGCGTGCTCCTGAGAACGCCACGGTCTGGAATCCATCATTTGATGTTACGCCAGCAGCTTTGATTGATGCGATATTCACTGAACATGGTGTCATTACCAAACCCGTCGCAACGGACACAGCCCCGAATTCAGGTGCAGTATTTTTGTACCAGACACTTCAGTTTCGATTGTTGTGGGTCGTTTGTTTCGCATTTGATAATGTTGGTTTGTCGGTGTGGTGTAGGTGCATTTGACGTGGCCGGTTTTGTAGCTGCCAAGAAGAACCTTCCAAGGGAAGGTCATCCAAGCGAGACAAACGCATTACGTAAACTGCGGCAATAATGGTGATGAAACTTCGCTGAAAGCCGACAACGATACCATGGTCCTAACATTACAAGTGTAAGGCCGGCGTTTTCATTTGTTTCCTCCATGCAGGGTGCCTGCTCAGATGTGAATGTGGATTTTTCCTAAGCTTCTTGTTTATCTCCATGCTCCGTGACCACGGCGACCGCGGGACGGCCCTTTTGTGGCGCGCGCTCGGCGTTTGTCTGCCGCAATTTGTCTCTCACGAGCGCTTGCAGTCAATTTTGTGTGCGGTGGGTTGTCTTGGTGCAGAGTAACTACCACGGGGATATCATCATCTGCTCGTGCAGGGGATTTTGGCGTCCCACTTGGGGGCGACGCGTGGCCAGCGGGGGCAGAATCTTCTGCATCGTCACTGGAGTCACCAGTCCCGCCACGTGAAGCCTCCCTCCAGGCTGCGGCTGCACTTTGCTGAGCGGCACGATCAGTGAAGAACTTTTGCTTTTCACGGCGCAGACGATCGCTCAACTTTTCCAAGCTGGCCCTGGGATCCTTGAAACGTTTTGTACTGGATCCCATTGGACCTCCTGCCCCTTCACTGCTGCTACTGTCGGAATTGTCTTCCCTTCTCTTTCTTTGGTCGTGCTCACCCAACCATTGGATGGAATTTTGCAGCTCTGCCCTTGCTGTGGCAATGTGGTTCTGTATCTCGGTCCTCATTTGCTGGATTTGCTGTGTTGTCGCGGCTTGCTCTGTTTCCTGTTTCTCGGCGAGATCGACAAGACTGTCGACAAATTTTCCCTGCGCATCCAACAGAATAATCAAGACTCACACGAA
>ENA-OWNT01004406-OWNT01004406.1-seawater-metagenome-genome-assembly--contig:-NODE-4406-length-12392-cov-5.339342_pt1 | contig 12392 bp, 3 predicted proteins | sample MGYA00238136_ERZ651165 | MGnify/ENA primary metagenome ERZ651165 (study PRJEB26861, sample SAMN08777766) | seawater metagenome | isolation source: coastal seawater | place: USA: Florida | collected... | reverse complement strand
ACCGTGCGGTCGTGGGGCTCGATGGCGCAGACCACGAAGGTACCGAGATACAGGACCAGCAGGGCGAGGGCGGCGCGTGGCTGGGACACGGGGGCGGCATCCATGGTCGAAGCTTGCCCGGGAGTCCGAGTCGGAACAAGCCTGCTCAGGACACCCTGCCGAGGTGCTTGACCAGCAGCAGGCACGGGTTGTGGGCATCCCAGAGGTCCGGAAAGACCTCCAGGGGCTCGAAGCCCCGGGCCAGGTAGAAGGACCGGGTGCGGTCGTAGGGCTCACTGGCTGCCGAAGGGGCAAGGGTCTTGACCTGGAGAAGCCGGCAGCCATCTGCGACCAGGTCACGCTCGACGGCCTCCAAGAGCCGTGTGCCGATTCCCTTGCGATGCCACGAGGCAGACACGGCGACCACGTGCACCTCGGCCGCACCCGGGAAGTGCCGGACCGTGTGCAAGAACCCGATCAGGGCACCGGTCTCGTCCCGGGCATGGACACAGGCTCCCCCATCGATCGATCGCCGGTAGTCCTCGATGGCCTGGGGGATGCCGAACCAATCCGGGAGGCTGCCCAGGAGGGCGGCGCACTCGGCGGCGAGGTCCGGAGGCGCTTCGACACTGGTCATGATGGCAGGTTGACGCGGCATCCTCACAGCGTAGCGAGGGTCTCCTCGGGCGCCGACTCCTTCCATCGAGGCCATCCTCCTGTCACGCTCGGGCCATGCTCGACCTGCGACCCGAATGCGAACGCTGCCACGCGGCCCTCTCCACGGACTCCCTCGAAGCCCGCTGGTGCGCCCATGGATGCACCTTCTGCTCCACCTGCACCGACGGCGACCTGAAGGGCGTCTGCCCCAATTGTGGCGGCGAGCTGCTCCCGCGTCCGCGCCTGAGCGTTCCTCCCCGAACCCCGCCGGCCTGCGCACCTCGTCGAGTGATCTGCCTGGGGCAGGAAGCGGCGGAGACCCTGGTGCTCCTGGGCCTCGGCCTGCTCACGGCCTGTGGGCCGACCCAGACTGTCGACCTCCGCGCCGACCACGACGCCGACGCGGACGCACCTCTGGGTGAGACCATCGCCGACGACGCAGCCCAGGCCGCGTTCATCGAGGCCCACCGGTTCACGGCGGCCGACAGCGCGCTGCTCGCGACCAACCAGGCCACCGGGATGCACGTCTCCATCGACGCGCTGGGTGTGGCCATCGCCCACCCCGAGCGGGGCCACGTCACGACCGTCGGGCTCGCCTCCTGGGGTCGCACCGGCGCCAGCGAGGCCGCCGCCTGGGCCCTCCCCCGCCCCGGTGCCTGCGTCCAGTCGGCGCCCGGCGTCGCTTGCCTCGAGCAGGTGGAGTTCGACCGCGCGGGCCTCACCGAGTGGTGGCGCAACGGCGCGACGGGCGTGGAGCAGGGCTTCACGCTCGACGCGCGCCCAGGCGGGGCCGGCGAGCTCGTCTTCGCCATGGACATCGGCGACCTGGACCCGATCGTCCTGGATGACGCGGTCCTGCTTCGGCGCGACGGCCGGATGGAGCTGGCCATCCGCGGCCTGAAGGCCTGGGATGCCGACGGCGACGCCCTCGCGGCCTGGTTCGAGGCCGACGCCGACGGCGTGCGGTACGTGGTGGACGACACCGATGCGCGTTACCCGATCACGGTCGATCCCATCTACAGCTTCGTGGAGCAGACGGTCACGCCGTCCACCGGCGACCAGTTCGGTTTCTCCGTGGCCGCGGCCGACGTCAACGGCGACGGCCTGGACGACGTCGCCGTGGGCGACCCCTTCTTCGACAACGCCGCCGGCACCGCCAACGTCGGCAAGGTCTCGCTGTACCTCGGCACCCCGGCCGGCCTGGAGACCACCCCCACCTTCACCTACGAGGGACTGGAGAGCGGCGCCGAGCTGGGCGCTGCGGTCGTCTTCGGACAGTTCGACGGCCTCAACGGCCCCGACCTCGCCGCCGGCGCGCCGGCGACCAACGGGCAGACCGCCTCGGACGGCGCGACGCTGGTCTTCTTCGCCGCCGCGTCGTCGCCCTGGCTGAGCACGAGCCCCCAGTTCATCCCCGGGACCGCGGGTGAGAACGGCTTGTGCGGCTCGCCGCTCGCAGCGGGGGACATCAACAACGACTCCTTCGACGACCTCATCTCCGCCTGCGGCGAGGGGCACATCCCCGGCAACAACAACGACCCGGGGCGCGTAGACGTCTTCCTGGGTCGGACCGGCACGCTGCTGACGTCCCCGTCGTACGTCCTGTACGGAGTCGCGAACGAAGAGGAGTACGGCTACGGCCTGGCCTCCGGTGACGTCAACGGCGACGGCTACGACGACGTCCTCGTGGGCGGCCCGGACTACACCGACGGCACCACGGCGACGGGAGTCATGCGACTCCACCCGGGCGGCCCCAACGGCCTGTCCTCCACCGCCAGCCAGACCTGGCTCGGGAGCGCGGCCAACGAGCAGTACGGCGCGGCCATCGCCACGGGCGATGTGAACGGTGACGGTTACGACGATGTCCTCGTTGCGGCGCCCGACGCCAGCGGCGCCGTCGGCACCGAGGGCCGTGTCGATCTGCTGTACGGCTCCGCGTCCGGCGTGAGTGAGATCGCCGGTGCCTCCTGGTTCGGAGGGCAGGCCGGGGCGGGCCTCGGTGGTCGCTCGCTGGGCGTCGCCCACGACAACGGCCGCGGTCTCGACACCGCGGACGTCAACGGCGACGGCATCGCCGACATCCTCATGTCGGCCTTCCTCTACAACGGCGCCGGCGGCACCGACTCCGGCCGGACGTTCGTCGTCCACGGTGGAACGAACGGCCCGGACCCGTATGTGCGCTGGAGCGGCGACGGCAGCGCCGGCGGCATCCGGGAAGGCTACGGCCTGGCCGGCGGCGACGTGAACGGCGACGGCCACGCGGACCTGCTGCTCGGCTCGCCGCTCCTGGTGGCGACGGGCAGCGTCCGCGTCGTGCCCGGCCCCCTCGGCGACGGGATCGTGTCCACCGTGCATGAGTCCGGGACCGTCAGCGGAGGCGGATTCTCGGGCGGAACCCGCTACCGCGGCGACATCTACCTCGTGTCGGACGCAGCCATCGTCACCGAGGTGCAGATGTACCTCGACCCCACCGCGCAGGAGCAGATCGAGTGGGGCTACTACACCTCCTCCACGCTCACCGGTACCTACACGCTGCAGGGCTCGGTGACCACCACGGCGAGCGCAGGACCCGGCTGGAAGTCCACGGGTCCCATCGACGTGGAGGTGACTCCGGGTGACTACGTCGCCTTCATCGCCCAGTGGGACGGCACGGTCGAGTACTGGAACAGCTCCGAGTCCCTGCCGACGACGCTCCCCGGGTTCGGAACGATCGAGCGCGGGATCAGCGGCGGCACCGGCTCGACGCTGCCGACCAGCACGGGCTTCTCTTCGAGCTCGGCGGTCGCCTACGCCCAGCGCGTGATGGTGCTGCCCCTCGCGGACGTCGACGCGGACGGCGAGAACGCCCTCGACGACTGCCAGGACGGCGTGGCCACCAACAACCCGTTCGCGGGCGAGGTCTGTGACGGACTCGACAACGACTGCGACGGCCAGGCGAACTTCGACGCCCAGATCCTGGAGACGAACACCACCACGGCGTCCTCCACTGGCAGCGACATCCTCAAGGGCAACGCGTTCAGCGTGACGAGCGACGTCCTGCTGACGAGCGTGGACGTGTTCTTCGATCCGCAGGGCTCGCGGCCCCTGCACGTGGGCGTGTGGAGTCGGACCGGCGGGACCGGCACCTGGACCCTGGAGCGGGGCGTCGGCGTCGCCACCAGCGGCCAGGGCGGCTCGTACTGGCCGGTGGCCTTCGACGCGCTCCAGCTCGTGGCCGGCACCGAGGTGTTCATCGGGTTCCAGTGGAGCGGGACGGCCGGATACGCGTTCACCAGCGGCGTCTCCTCCCCCAGCTGGGGCACGCAGACCGGCTACTACACCAACAACGAGGCTGCGTTCCCGGGCGACGGCTACACGGCTTCCGTCTTCTCAGGCGGCAACTACCGCATGCTGATCAACACGTCGCTGGAGCTCGACAGCGACGGGGACGGCGAGTTCGCCTGCAGTGACTGCGACGACGGCGACAGCACCCGGTTCACGGGCGCGACGGAGCTCTGCGACGGCATCGACCAGGACTGCGACGGCCTCATCACCGGCGAGTTCGACACCGACCAGGACGGCGTGCGGGAGTGCGCCGGCGACTGCGACGACAACAACCCGAACGTGCTGCCCGGCATCTCCGAGGCCTGCGACGGACTCGACACGGACTGCGACCCCACGACCACGCTGCCCGGAGACACGGACGGAGACAACGACGGCGAGTTCGGGTGCGCCGGGGACTGCGACGACAGCAACCCCAACGTCAACACCGGAGCCACGGAGATCTGCGACGGCGTCGACACCGACTGCGACGGCGCGGAGCTCGGACTCAGCTACACGTCGCCGCTGGGGTCCAACAGCGCCTCCGGCTTCCAGCAGGTGGGCAACGTGTTCAGCGTCACCACCACCTTCTCGATCGACACCATCGCCCTGCAGCTCACCCCCCCCGGGGCCGGCTTCACCGGGGACTGGACGATCCACGATCTGACCAGCGGAAGCGCGGTCCTGATGGCCACCGCCGTCGGGACGTACGCCGGAGGCGGCCAGGCCTACTACGAGTCGCCGTCGTTCGGCGGCGTCGTGCTGGAGGCCGGCGGCACGTACGCCCTGAGCGTCGACTTCAACGGCACGTCGGTCACGTACCACTACACCGCCAGCCCGACCTTCCCGCGGCCCACCCCGTTCGGAACGGTGGACTCGGGAGCGCTCAACGCCGGTCCCTACGCGAGCCGCGAGTGGAACATGGCGGTCGTCGGCAGTGACGAGTTCGACTTCGACGTCGACACGTTCCTCGCCTGCGACGAGTGCAACGACGACAACGCGCTCACCTTCCCGGGCGCGACGGAGATCTGCGACCTCGAGGACAACGACTGCGACGGCCAGCTCCCCGCGACCGAGCTCGACGGCGACGGCGACACCTTCGTGGCCTGCCAGGAGTGCGACGACAACGACCCGAACACCTTCCCCGGTGCGACGGAGCTGTGCGATGGGATCGACAACGACTGCGACAGCACCGTCCCGGCGGACGAGCTCGATGGCGACAACGACACGCTCGCGCCCTGCGACGGCGACTGCGACGACAACGATCCGCTGACGCTGCCCGGCGCTCCGGAGCTGTGCGACGGCGCCGACAACGACTGCGACCAGGCCCTGGGGCTGAACTACGCGACGGCCGTCGGCTCCACGGACAACCTCGGTCTGGACGGCGGCGGCAACGAGTTCACGGTTGCGACCGACACGGCGATCGAGACGCTGTCTATCGAGCTCACCCCTCCGGCCGGGGGCTTCACCGGCACGTGGTCCATCTGGGACACCACCGGAACCCCGGTCGTGGTGGCCTCGACGACCGACACCTATGCGGACCAGGGGCAGGGCTTCTACCAGTCGTCGTCGCTCGGCGGCGTCCTGCTGAACGCCGGCAACACGTACATCCTGATCCTCGACTGGGGCACGGCGCAGGTGCGCTACCACTACACCAACAACCCCACCCTGCCCGTGGACGCGAGCCCCATCGGCACGATCACGGCCGGCGCCTATGTGAGTGGAGGCGGTGCACCAATCACGATCAGCACCCGCGTCTGGAACATGCTGGTCGAGGGCGCTCCCGAGGTGGACGGCGACGTCGACGGCTTCCTCGCCTGCGCCGAGTGCGACGACAACGCCACGGCGACGTTCCCCGGCGCCCCCGAGGCCTGCGACGGCGCAGACAACAACTGCGACGGTGTCGTCCCGACCAACGAGATCGACACGGACGGGGACGGCATCTCGGACTGCGCGGGCGACTGCGCCGAGGGGGACCCGAACACCTACACGGGTGCTCCCGAGATCTGCGACGGCGTCGACAACAACTGCGACACGGTCCTCCCCACCAACGAGGCCGACGTCGACAACGACACCCAGCTCGCGTGCGGGGACGACTGCAACGACAACAACGCCACGATCTACACCGGCGCCCCCGAGCTCTGCGACGGCTGGGACAACGACTGCAACACCGCCCTCGGCGCGGCTGAGGTCGACGGCGACAGCGACACCTTCTTCACGTGCACCTACGTGGCGACGGGCGGCAACTCGGCCTTCGGCGGCGGCGACTGCGACGACAACAACGCGAACATCAACCCGGGGGAGGCGGAGATCTGCAACGGCGGCGTCGACGACGACTGCGACGCCACGACCCAGGAGGGCACCGACGTCGACGGCGACGGGGAGAACTCCTGCACCGACTGCGACGACACCGACCCCTACATCTTCACGAACGCCACGGAGATCTGCGACGGCAACGACAGCGACTGCGACGGCACCGTCCCGGCGGACGAGATCGACACGGACAGCGACGGCTACATCGCCTGCGACCCGCTCGATCCCAACGCCACCCTGCCCGGCTCCCTGACCGGCGCCGGCGACTGCGCGGCCACGAACGCGTCCGTGAACCCGGGCGCCACCGAGCTCTGCGACGGCCTCGACACCGACTGCGACGGCGTCTTGCCCGCCGACGAAGCGGACAGCGACAACGACGGCGTGTCCGCCTGCGCCGGCGACTGCGACGACAACGATCCGAACTCCCTGCCCGGCGCCACCGAGCTCTGCGACGGCCTGGACAACGACTGCAACAACTCCGTGCCCGCCGACGAGGCCGACAGCGACGGCGACGGCCAGCGCATCTGTGACGGCGACTGCAACGACGCCAACGCGGCCATCCTCACCGGCGCGACGGAGGTCTGCGACGGGCTCGACAACGACTGCGACACGGTCGTGCCGGCCGACGAGATCGACGGCGACGGCGACGGCGAATCCGTCTGTGAGGGCGACTGCGACGACACCGCGCCCACGGTGTTCTCGACGGCCAGCGAGGTCTGCGACGGGCTCGACAACGACTGCGACAACGTCGTCCCGGCCAACGAGTCGGACTCCGACGGCGACACCGTCCTGGCCTGTGACGGCGACTGCGACGACAACGACGCCACGGTCGCCCCCGGTCTGACCGAGCTGTGCGACGGACTGGACAACGACTGCAACGGCACGGTGCCCGCCAACGAGTCGGACAACGATGGCGACTCGGTCCGGCTGTGCGATGGCGACTGCAACGACGCCAACGCGACGGTGAACCCGAACGCCCCCGAGATCTGCGACGGGCTCGACAACGACTGCGACAACGCCATCCCCGCAGACGAGACCGATGACGACGGCGACGGCGACAACGAGTGCGCCGACTCCGACTGCGACGACACGGACGCAACCGTCTTCGTCGGCGCGACCGAGCTCTGCGACGGCCTCGACAACGACTGCGACAACGTCGTGCCAGCCAACGAGACCGACGACGACGGCGACGGCGAGAACGAGTGTGCCGACTCCGACTGCGACGACACGGACGCAAGCATCTACGACGGCGCTCCCGAGCTCTGCGACGGCCTCGACAACGACTGCGACAACGCCGTCCCGGCCGACGAGACGGACGACGACGGCGACGGCGACAACGAGTGCGCGGACAACGACTGCGACGACACGGACCCGCTGACCTACGTCGGCGCCACCGAGCTGTGCGACGGGATCGACAACGACTGCGACAACAGCACCGCCGGTGAGGGCGACGGCGACGGCGACGGCGACCTCGCCTGCAGCGACTGCGACGACGCGGACGCCGCCAACTACACCGGCAACACCGAGATCTGCGACGGGCAGGACAACGACTGCGACGGCGTCGCCAACGCCGACGCGGCCGGCGAGATGGACGACGACGGCGACGGCGAGCTGAGCTGCATCGACTGCGACGACAACGACGCGGCCAACAGCAACGGCGGCACGGAGATCTGCGACGGCCAGGACAACGACTGCGACGGCAACGCCAACGCCGATGCGGCCGGCGAGGTGGACGCGGATCTGGACCTGTCCCTGTCCTGCGACGACTGCGACGACGCCGAGCCCCTCGCCTTCCCCGGCAACACGGAGGTCTGCGACGGGATCGACAACGACTGCGACGGCACCGCCAACTTCAACGGCAGCCTGGAGCTGGACGCGGACAACGACGGCTCCTGGTCCTGCGACGACTGCGACGACAACGACGCGGCGAACTTCCCGGGCAACGTGGAGATCTGCGACGGCCTCGACAACGACTGCGACGGCGTGGTGGAGCAGGGTCAGGCGGACGCCGACAACGACGGACAGAACGTCTGCGACGGCGACTGCGACGACAACGACCCGGCGAACTACACCGGCAACACCGAGGTCTGCGACGGGCAGGACAACGACTGCAACCAGGTCGCGGACTTCGACGCTGCGGGCGAGGTCGACGCGGATGGCGACCTGTCCCTGAGCTGCGCGGACTGCGACGACGCGGACGCCACCGCCTACCCGGGCGCGACGGAGCTGTGCGACGGCCTCGACAACGACTGCGACGGCACCGCCAACGCCGACGCCGCGAACGAGGTGGACGCCGACGGCGACCTGTCCCTCAGCTGCGACGACTGCGACGACGCGGACGCGGCCAACACCCCCGGCGGCACGGAGCTGTGCGACGGGCAGGACAACGACTGCAACGGCACCGCGGACTTCGACACGGCCCTGGAGACGGACGGCGACGGGGACTCCGTGATCTCCTGCCTGGACTGCGACGACGCCGACGCCGCGCTGTTCCCTGGCAACACGGAGATCTGCGACGGCCAGGACAACGACTGCGACGGCAACGCCAACGCGGACGAGGACGGCGAGGCGGACGTCGACCAGGACGGCGAGCTGAGCTGCCTGGACTGCGACGACGACGACCCGGAGAACTACACGACGAACACCGAGCTCTGCGACGGCCAGGACAACGACTGCAACGGCGACGCGGACTTCGGCGGGGCGACGGACGAGGTGGACGGCGACGCTGACGGGTCCTTCGACTGCGAGGACTGCGACGACGACGACCCCGACACGTACCCGGGCGCCGACGAGCTCTGCGACGGCATCGACAACGACTGCGACGGCACGGACCCGGCCACCGAGTCCGACGACCTGGACGGCGACGGCTTCAGCGTCTGCAACGGCGACTGCGACGACGCCGACGTGACGACGTACGAGGGCGCGACCGAGCTCTGCGACGGCCTCGACAACGACTGCGACGGGCTCCTGCCCGACGACGAGATTGACGCCGACGCCGACGGCTTCCTGGCCTGCCTCGACGACTGCGACGACGCCAACCCGCTGGCCAACCCGGACGCGATCGAGGCCGACTTCTGCGACGACAACGTGGACAACGACTGCGATGGCGACGTGGACGGCGCGGACACCGACTGCATCGAGGGTGACGACGACGACGCCACGGGCGACGACGACGACAGCGCCACGGGCGATGACGACGACGCCACGGGCGATGACGACGACACCACCGAGCCCGATCCGTCCTGCGAGTGCAACAACTCGCTCGCTGGCAACGGGTTCACCGCCAGCTGGGCGCTCGTGCTGCTCCTGATCACGGCCCTGCCCCTCCGCCGGAGGCGCTAGCCTCGGGGGGATGCGCTCCCTCCTGCTGTCCGCGGTCCTCGTGCTCTTCGTCCCGGCGACGGCCGGCGCGGTGACGGCGATCGTCGGTGACCCGGACGGCTTCGGGCTCGACCCCACCGGCGCCCTCGACGCGGACGGCGCCGCCGCGGATGCCGACGACGACGGGCTCCTCGAGCCGGGCGAGCGCCTTCCGGACGCCGACGGCGACGGCCTCGTCGACGACACGCCCGGTGACCGCTTCGACGCCCGCACATCCGCGGAGATCGCCGCGGCCGACGGAGCAGCAGCCACCGACCGGGCCCTGACCCCGTCCGGCGCGGCCGACGGCACGCTGTTCGAGCTGCGGTTCGGCCCGCTGTTCGAGACAGACTGGGACTGGGGCCTGCCCCACCAGGTCCACCTCGTCCTCGGGGACTTCGACGATCTCCCGGCCACGGCGCGGATCGACGGAGTGGAGACGCCGTTGACCTTCGGAGGCGGGCAGGCCGACGGCGCAATCCGCGTGGCCAGCGCGACCGTCCCCTGGGAGGCGGTGGCAGACGAGGAGCTCGTCGTCGAGCTCGACGCCCCCACCGACGACTACGTGGCCATCGACTACGTCCTGCTCGGGCACGAAGAGTGGCGGGACACGGACGGGGACGTGCTGCCCGATCTGCTCGACTCCTGCCCCGACGACCCCTCCCCGGACTGCCTCGGCGACGACGACGACGACACCGGGGACGACGACGACAGCGGGGACGACGACGACAGCGGAGACGACGACGACAGCGGGGACGACGACGACAGAGGCGGGGCCGGCGAAGACGGCGCCGGCTGCACGTGCACCGGCGAGGGTGGGGACGACGGTGGTGGCGGCTTCGCGACCGCGGGGCTGCTCTGCCTGGGGCTGCGTCGCCCGCGGAGGCGCGGACCTACTCGATGAGGACGCAGCTGGCGACCCGGATCGCGCCCCACACCGGATCGGCGAAGCCGTCGCCCGGGGAAGCCGCGGAGGTCCAGTCCCACTCCACGTGATAGATGCCGGGCAAGGCCGGCACGTCGTAGCTCGCCACGTCGCCCTCTCCGGCCCAGAGATCCACCCACGTCGTGTGGCCAGTGTCCGGATCGATGAACCGGAGGGCCCAACGGTTCTCCGCATCCTCCGGAACGGGCTCCCCGCCCCAGGTCATGGCGCCGGTGAGGCGCACCGGGGCGAACGCCACGTCGAGGGAGCCGGGGGCCTCCACCGTGCCCAGCCGGTGACGGCCGAAGATCGGATCCGGCCCGTCCGCGTCGGTCCTCACCCACTCGAACCCGAGCTCCACCTCGCCGCCCAGCGCCGGGATGTCGAAGGTCCCCACGTCCCCCAGGCGCGCGTCCCGATCGACGCGGTGCTCGCGCTCGCCGCTCAGCGTGAAGACCCACCAGTTGTCCTGACCCTCGGGGATCGGCTCTCCGTCCCAGCTGATCGAGCCGGTGATCCGCGCGAGTTCCGGATCGATGGGCAGCTGGTTGGTGCCCCCCGCGGCCACCTCGAACTGCTGGGTGACCGGGATCCAGTCCAACAGCGGGTCTGGCCAGTCCGCGTCGTCCATCGGCAGCGAGCCCACCCAGTTGACGAAGACGTCGTGGGTGCCCGGCAGCATCGGGATGTCGTAGCTCGCCAGCTCGCCGTCGCGCGCGTCCCGGTACGCCCAGCGGAGCTCGCCGAACTGGTCCACGAAGTTGATGGCGAGGTCGTTGTAGATGCTGGGCGGGATCGGCGCGCCGTCCCACGCCAGCTCGCCGCTGACGCGCGCGAGCTCGATGGTCACGTCCTGGGTTGCGCCCGTCGCGGTGACGTTCAGGTCCTCGGTCACCGGGATGCGTCCGAACAGCGGATCGGGCCAGGCCGGGTCATCGGGCTGGGGCGTCTGCGCCCAGTTGAAGAAGAAGCGCCAGGAGCCCTGGAGCGCGGGGATGTCGAAGCTGCTCGTGGGCCCCTCCGCCGCGGACCGGCGGACGCGCAGCTCGCGGCCCTCGTCCGAGATCATCAGCAGCTCGAACTCGTTGGACGCCGACTCCGGCACGGGCATCCCGTCCCAGGACAGGCTCCCCGTGACGCGCACCGGGTCGATCCCGATGTTGAGCGACGCTCCCCCGACCGGCACCTCGAACCCAGTGAACACGGGGATCCGCCCCAGGATCGGGTCCGGCCACGACGGGTTGTTGGGGCCCACCGTGTCCTCCCAGGCGAACTCGACGTCGTAGGTGCCGGGGAACATGGGGACGTCGTACTGGCTGATGGGACCGGACTCGGCCGAGCGGTACACCCAGTAGGCGATCCCTGACTCCACGTCGGTGAAGGTCAGCGAGAACGCGTTCGAGGCGCCCGCGCCGATGGGCGCGCCGTCCCACTGGATCGTGCCGGTCACCCGCTCCGGGGCCACCATGACGTCCAGCGCCGGGCCGGGAACGGCGACGTCCTCCGCCACGAGGATCGAGCCCTCGACGGAGTCGAGCCGCCCCCCGTTGTCGACGTAGGGTCCGCCGGTCCAGCCCATGTACACGGTCCACGTGCCCTGCAGCATCGGCCGGTCGAAGCTGTCGATGGCCTGGCCATCCGCGTTGAAGCGCATCCCATGGGCCCGCCCGTCCTCGCCGTGGAACGACAGCTCGAAGCCGTTGGAGGAGTCCGCCGCGATGGGCGCGCCGTCCCAACGGACCGTGCCCGACACCCGCTCCAGCGGGACGTCGATGTCGAGGCGGCAGTCCGGATCGCACAGCGGCGTCGGGTCCGGGCACGCTTCGGACGGCGCTGGCGTCGCGTCGGACGAGTCGTC
>ENA-OWNT01004404-OWNT01004404.1-seawater-metagenome-genome-assembly--contig:-NODE-4404-length-12398-cov-4.229040_pt1 | contig 12398 bp, 5 predicted proteins | sample MGYA00238136_ERZ651165 | MGnify/ENA primary metagenome ERZ651165 (study PRJEB26861, sample SAMN08777766) | seawater metagenome | isolation source: coastal seawater | place: USA: Florida | collected... | reverse complement strand
CTCGTCGGCCTTCACGGAGTCGCCGAGCGCCGACAGCTGCTCGGCGAACTGGCGCAGCTTCATCACCATGGGGTCGGCGGCGAACCAGCTGGCGAGGTCTTCCTCGCTCTTGAACGACCGCGCCCGGCGCTCGACGCCGCCCAGCACGCGCTCGGCAGCGCCGGTGATGGCGGCCACCCGGCGCTGGCGCTCGTCGAGGAGCGTCTGCTTGCGGCTCGTGAACGCGTCGTAGACCTCCTCGCGCTTGTCGGCGAGCTGGGGCAGGAAGGCGTCGAACTCGCCGAAGCGTGCCTCGAGCTCCTCGAGCTGCAGCAGCATCTTCGACAGCTGCTCGTCGCAGGCCTCCGGCGTGTCGCACATCGCCAGCGCGCTGGCCACGGCCTGGCCGTAGAGCTTGAACTGGGCGCCGAACTCGGCCTTGCCCTCGGCCGACCGCAGGCTCTTGCGTCGGTTGTCGAGCACGGCGCGGGTTCGGTTGGCGGCCGCCACCACCTCGGCGATGCCCTCGAGGATGGTCGTCTTCTCGGTGGGGTCGTCGACCACCAGGCCAGCCACCACCTCACCCAGGAGGTTGACTCCCTCGGTGACCTCGTCGAGACGCTCGGTGAGCGGGGCGAGGTCGGTGGCCTTCTCGACTTGCTCGATGTCGCCGAGCAGCTCGTCGAGCGCAGCCACCAGCGGCGCGAAGGCCCCGTCGCCGAGCAGGAACTGCACCGTCGCCTTGCTCACCTGGTCGAAGCGCTCGACCGTCTTCGCCTCGAGGTCGTCGAGGACCGACTGGTCGACGTAGCGGGTCTCCTTGAAGGTGATGAGCTGGCCGCGGTGCTTCCGCAGCGTGGTCATCCCGACGAGGAACTCCTGCACCGACTGGAAGTACTCGGGTCGCACGTCGGTGAGCAGCTTGTCGTGGGCGGCGCGGGCCTCCTTGACCACCTGCTTGGCCCGGGCCTTCAGGGTCTGGACCTTCACGAACTCGTCGACGATGAGCTCGGCCGTGCGGCGGATCTCCTCCGCCTTGGCACGCAGGTCGCCCACCTCGTCTTCGCCCACCCAGTAGTAGGCGTCGATGAACCGGTTGCAGGCCTGGGCGAGCTCCTCGTAGACCTGCTTGGTGGGGGACTGGTTGTTCACCAGGTTCACCAGCGTCAGCGCATCCGAGATGCCCCGCACGAGGTCGCGGTTGCCGATTCGGCCGAGCAACGAGCCGTCGGTGGGCGCAGCCTGGTGCACCTCCGCCGAGACGAAGGGCGTGGCCCAGATCTGCACGGGATGGACCCGGCTCGGCTCGTCGGTAGCGCGGAACACCATCAGCGTGCCGTCGTCGAACAGGCTGTAGCCGTGCGCGGTGATCGGGTTGCTCACTTCCTTGCGGATGAGGTTGTACGGGTAGAGCCCGTACAGGCCGTCGGTGCGGCGGTGGAAGACGAACATCACGTCTTCCCCGTTGGGGCTGTCGATGCGGCGGACGAACTCGAGGCCGCGCAGGCCGTCGTCGAAGACCTTCACCTCGCCCGTGCGGAGCACGTAGCCGCCGGGGAAGAGGATGCCGTGGTCTTCGGGCAACGACACGCAGCTCTGCCCGATGGCATCGATGCGGTGCACCGTGCGGGTGTTGCTGTTGAACACCAGGTAGCGGGTGTCGGCCTCACGGAAGGGCTTGACCTTGATGAGCACCAGCACGCCGCGCTTCGCGTAGGCGATCTCGGCGTCGTCGAGGGACTGGTTGGGGTCGTCGACGGGCTCGCTGTAGATGCCCTCGCCGTCCTCGGTGTTGTCCTCGACCTTCACGGTGAGGTCGCCGCCCACGGTCTCCACGAACACCGTGTCGAGGATGTTCACGTGGGGATGGCGGCCGAGGATGTGGTCGGAGCGGCTGGTGACCACCCACTCGAAGTCGTGGGTGGGCGGGAAGACGTGGTCGCGCTCGCCTCGGTTGTCGATGTAGGTGATCTGGCCGCCGGGGTCGACGGCCCAGCGGAGCACCTTCACGTCGCGGGCGGTGGCGCCGGTCTGGAAGACGGCGAGGAGCTTGGTCTCGGTGACGCGGAGCTGAATCAGCTTGGCGTCGGCGTAGTACTGGTAGAGCTCCGTGAACTCCCGCTGGAAGGAGCGGTCGTCGAGGAAGGCGCGGCGGCCTTCGTCGGTCACGGTGTGGAAGGCGTACTGCTCGGCGCCACCTTCGCCCGTGGTGCGCTCGAAGCGCTGCAGGCTGAAGACGTCCTCGGGGACCGTGGTCTTCTTCAGGCCGAGGAAAACCGTGTAGCCGACGAGCAGGGACCCACCGACCTGGGCGATGTCCCGCGGGACACAGTTGTTCTCGGTGCGCACGCGCTCGTTGCCCGCGATGCGGAGCTCGGTGGACCCGAAGGTCTCCTGGCGCTGCTCGTTGAGGGCATCGGCGGCGGCCTTGAGGGTGGCGCCGTGGGCAGACAGGCGCTGGCGAATGACATCGTAGTTGCCGCCTTCGACGGCGTCGCTGTGCATCTCGTCGGTGGACTCGTCGGCCACGGGGCTCTCTCCAGGGATGGTCGGGGCAGGGCACACAGCAAAGCCGACTCGGGCGCGTCGCCCGAGCCGGCCAGGGAGGAAAGACCTACAGGCCGAGCTCTTCGGCCTTGGCCAGGAGCGCCTGCAGGCGGGTCTTCTCTTCGTCGCTGGTGGCGTCAGCGAGCATCTTCGCCAGCACCGCCGTGGCCGCCACGCCGGCCGCACCTGCTGCGCCGCTGGGCACCACGGCCTCGATCACGTCCTTCACGCCGTCGGTGAGGCTGCGCTCGCCGCTGGTGTAGGGGGACAGCGCGCCGGACAGCGCCTTGCTGTTGCCCAGGAGCCCGTCGATGGCGTTGCCCACGCTAGCCGCCTGGACGAAGCGGTCGAAGAACTGGCCGTCGCCACCCATGATCTGGATGTTGGCCTTGCCGAAGGCCTCGGCGAGGACCTTGGCCTGCTCGGTGGCCACCTGGGTCTGGACCTCGAGGCTGGCCAGGGCGATCTTCTCCTGGTGCTCCAGCCCGATGCGGAACTCCTCGTGCTCGCGGGCGGCGCCCTCCATGGCCTTCATGGCCTCGAGCTTCTCCTGCAGGCCCTTGGCCTCGGCACGCATCCGCTCCTCGACGGCCTTGGCCTCGGCGAGGCCCTTGGTCTCGATGACCTTGGCCTGAGCCTCGGCGCCCGCTGCCTCGGCGAGGAGCTTCTGCTTGAGGGCCTCGGCCATGGCGCTCTCACCCTGGGCCTCGGCGGTCTTCTTGGCCTGGATGGCGTCGCCCTCGGCGAGACCGGTCATGCGGATGGCCTCGGCGTCGGCCTTCTTGCCGTCTGCCTGGGCGATGGCCTTGTCGCGGGCGAGCTGTGCTTCGAGCTCGATCTCCTTCTCCCGCACGCGCATGGTGGCCATGCCTTGCTCCTCGGCGCCCTTGGCCTGGGCCTGCATCGTCTCGAGCTCGACACGGGCCTTGGCGAGGCCCTCCTTCTCGATGGCCAGGGCGTTGGCTTCCTTGACCTTCACCTCGGCCAGACCGCTGGCTGCTTCCTCGGCCTGCACACCCTCGGCCTGGCGGATCTTGGCCTTGGCGATGCGCTCGCTGGCCTCGAGGTTGGCGTTGGCCAGGGTGAGCTTCTCGCGTGCCTTGAACTCGGCCACCTTCTCGGCGGCCTCGGCGGCCTTGATGTCCTTGACCAGCTTCTCCTCGGCCTGACCCTGGGCCGCGATGACCTGGACATCCTTGCCGCGGGTGGCCTCGGCCGTGGCGCGGAGGTCCTTGATGCGCTCCTCCTCCTCGGCCACGTTCTTGTCGACGACGATGCGGCTGCGGACGACCTCGGCGATCTCCTTCCGCTTCACCTCGAGCTCCATCTCCTTGTCGATCTCCTGGCGCTCGACCTCGCGCTTGCGGGAGATGACCTCGAGCTCGCGGTCACGCTCGACCTGCTCCGCCTTGATGGCGACGACGCGCTGCATGTCCTTCTCGGCGACCTGGACCTGGCGTGCCTTGTTCAGGTTGCCGATCTCGATCTCCTCGGCGGCCGCGATGCGAGCGAGCTCGGCGCGACGGGCCTCCTCGGCCTCGACCTTCTGGGTCTCGGCACCCTCGCGGGCGTTGACCGTGGCGATCTCTCGCTTCTGCTTGGCCTCGGCGTCGGCCCGGCGACGCTCGAGCTCGAGGATGGCTTCGTCGGCCTCGAGGTTCTGCCGCGTGATCTCCTTGCGCTCGTTCTGGCGGAGATCGTTGGTCTTCATGTGCTGCTGCGCGGTGATCTCGGTGATCTTCCGGATGCCGCGGGCGTCGAGGATGTTGTCCTTGTCGAGGGAGTCGACCGGCGTCTGCTCGAGGTAGTCGATGGCTACGTCTTCGAGGAAGTAGCCGTTGAGGTCACGGCCGATGACATCGATGATGCCGTCCTTGAAGTCGTCGCGCTCGGTGTAGAGCTGCTCGAACATCTTCTTCTTGCCGACGGTCTTGAGGGCCTCGGAGAACTTCGCAGCGAACAGCTCCTCGAGGGTCTCCTGGGTGGACGCGCGGTCGCAGCCGATGGACTGGGCGACCTTGAGCACGTCTTCCTGGGTCTTGTTGACCCGCACGAAGAAGGCGACCTTGATGTCGGCGCGGATGTTGTCTTCGCAGATCAGGCCGTCCTTGCCGGAGCGGCTGATGACGATGGACTTCACGGAGATGTCCATCACCTCGGCGCGATGGATGATGGGGTAGACCACCCCGCCCGTGAACGTGACCTCGGGCTCGGCCGTCATCTTGTTGATGATGAGGGCTTTGCCTTGGTCGACCTTTCGGTAGAACTTGGCGATCACGAACGCGATGCCGCCGACGAAGAGCAGCAACAGGAACAGCGCGGCAACACCGAGCAGAACGATCTCCATCTTGGTCAGACCTCCTTGTCGAGCTGGGGACGGGCGGCGCGGGCAGCGCGCGCCTCGGACGCCGTGGCGCGAGTCGACGCCGCACCACGGGTGGAAAGGGGTTCGACGACGTAGGCCTCGCGGCGGGCGTCGAAGTGGACGATGAGGGCACGGTCGCCGCGGGCGAGGCCGTTGCCGGGATGGTCGCAGCGGACCTGGAAGACCATGTCGTCGCCGCCGACCGTGGCCTGGGCCTGGCCGAAGCGGGCGTCGACCCGGCCGGTGGTGAGCTCGCAGGTCTCGCCCACGAGGCTGCTGCGGCGGCGCCCGGGGGCGCTCTTGAACACGGGCTCCAGCGGGCGGACGCTGATGTTCATCAGGGCCAGCGCGGCGAGGGACGCGGTGGCCATGGAGCCGAGGGCGAAGGCGGTGTGGGGGATGACGCCCATGCCCACGACGTTCCTGTACACCCAGGTGAGCAGGAAGCCGGTGATCCAGCCCCAGAAGACGAAGGCGCTGGTGGACACCGTGATGGGCACCTTGCCCAGGCGGAGCACCGTGGCGAGGAGCACGAGCAGGCCACTCTGGCTGACGGCCTCGGCCGCCTCGGTGGCCCCATCGGCGGCGCCGTCGGCCGCCCCCTCCACCGCGCCGTCGAGGGCACCGTCCATCGCTCCGTCGAGGGCTCCGTCGACCGCACCATCGAGGGCACCATCGAGGGCACCATCGAGGGCGCCGTCGAGGGCGCCGTCCATGCCGTCGAGCACGCCGTCGACGCCGTCGAGGACGCCATCGAGTCCATCGAAGACTTCGATGTCGACCATGCCGATGATGGCGAGGGCCCAGTAGCAAGCCGCCAGCACCAGCGGGATGGTGAAGAGGACCGTCGGGACGCTGGTGATGATGTCGAGAAATGCGGTCATCTAGGGGCCGAGGCCTCCGCGCGAGGGTCGGGGAGTCTAGCGGTTCTGGTCGAGCGGTCCCATCCAGCCCCGGCGGGAGGCCGGAAGCAGGGGGTCGGAGGAGGCGGTGAGCGGCCCGTGCAGCGCATCGGAGCGTTCATCTGGGCCTACGGCGTCGGGCGCCCGCTATTGCCCGGGGATCGTCCGAATCGGCGCGGAGACCGGTGCATACGACGGCTGACAGGTCGGCGCGAGGACGCTAGCTTGCACCGATGACTCGGTTCTTCCTTCGCTCCCCATGGCCCCTGCTCCTCGTCGCTGCCTGCGGCGGCAGCACCGACGGCGCCCGCTGGGACACCGCCACCGATGCCCGCCCGTCCACCACTGCCACCACCCCGCCGGCCGACACCGCCGCCACGAGTCCGCCCACCAGCCCCACCGATCCGGGGCTCTGCAGCGGCGAGGGGCCGGCGATGATGATGCTCGGCACCGGGCCTCGGAGCACCTTTCAGGCCCTCGCGAGCGGCGATGACGTGGCCCTGGAGCCCGTCCCGAGCGGCGCCATCGGCGTCACCTTGTCGGTCCTGACCGAGGGCATGGACACCCGCGCTCCCATGTTCGGCGTGATGGACGTGTCCGCCGGAGGCATCGACGACGTCTACGTCACGGAGCTGGTGCTCCGCTGCCCGGACAGCGGTCCTGGCTGGGTGGAGTTGCCGGTGCCCATCCCCGATGATGCCCAACCCGCGGCCCAGGCCGGCGACCTCGGAGGCACCCCTCTCGATCTCGCCTTTCGGCTGACCGACGACGCCGGGGAGCAGGCCGAGGTGAACCTGTCGCTGCGGATGGTCGGCCCCTGAGCCACGGGAAGCTCGGGTTCCGTCCGGGTTCCGAAGCAGGGGAAGAGGCTCGCGGTCGAAGGGGTCGTCGCCTATGATCGTCTGGTTCGGGCCCCGGAGAGTCCATGTCCCGCCACTTCGTCCTCGCGTCCTTCCTCGCGCTGTCGTGCTCCAGCGATGTCGCCGTGAAGGGCAATGCCAACATCGACCCGTCGGTCAGCATCAACGACCCGGCCGACGGTGAAGAGTTCACCGAGCTCGACACGATCGAGTTCACCGGCACCCTCGCCGATGGCAACGGGCTGGACGACATCCAGACCTACCGCTGGTCGAGCGACGTCGACGGGGTGTTCAGCGAAGACGAGGACATCGGCCCCAACGGGGCCGTTCGTGCGTCGAGCCGGCTGTCGGCGGGCACCCACTCCATCGTGCTCGAGGCCTTCGACACCGAGGGGGCGTTCGCCCAAGACACCATCACGCTGGAGATCGAGCCCGCCGACGAAGACCCGGTGGCGGAGATCATCGATCCCACGAACCTCGACATCTTCGAGATTCAGGGCGAGGTCGTGGTGGTCGGATCGGTCTTCGATCCCAACGACCCCCTCGACGCCCTCGACGCGGTGTGGACGGTGTCGCCGGTCGACGGCTCGGCCAACCCCGAGGAGTTCGGAAGCGGGGCCCCCAACGGCGCCGGCACGGTCACGGCGGTGTGGCAACCCACGGGCCTCGGCGACTGGTTCATCGAGCTCGTGGTCACCGACCCGGCCGGCAACGACGCCAGCAGCCGCATCCGCATCAGCGTGGTCGACGGCCTCGACGACGACAACGACAACGACGGCTACAGCCCGAACCAGGGCGACTGCGACGACACGAACAGCGCCGTGCATCCCGGTGCCGACGAAGTGTGCGGCAACGACCGCGACGACGACTGCAACATGATCGTCGACGACCGCGACGGCGACGCCGACAACCACGTCGACGTGGCCTGCGCCGACACCTACGACGGGAACAAGCCCGCCGACGACTGCAACGACGACGACAGCACCATCTACCCCGGCGCCCCCGAGACCGAGGACGGCGTCGACAACGACTGCAACGGCGACATCGACGACGGCACCGACGCCTGGGACGAAGACGGCGACTGTGTCTGCGTCGCCGACACCTGCACCGGCAGCACCAACGCGGCCTGCCTCACGGTGGTGGGCGGCGACTGCGACGACGACGACGCGGCCAACTTCCCCGGCAACCCCGAGGTGTGCGACGGCGCCGACAACGACTGCAGCGAGGTCCCCGACGACGGCCTGACCTTCGTGGACTACGTGGCGGACGTCGACCAGGACGGCTTCGGCGACCTGTACGGCAAGCCCGTGTCGACCTGCTCCGGCGCCCCCCTCGGCTACGTCGAAGACGCGACCGACTGCAACGATGCCGACTACGCGGTGAACCCAGCTGCGGCCGAGGCCACCTGCGATGGCGTCGACAACGACTGCGACATCGCGACCCTCGATGGCCCCGACGGCGACGGCGACGGCGTTCCGGAATGCATCGACTGCGACGACGACGACCCCGCCAACTTCCCCGGCAACCCGGAGCTGTGCGACGGCCTCGACAACGACTGCAGCGGCCTGCCCGACGACGGCCTGGTGTTCGGCGAGTGGTACGCCGACGCCGACGGCGATGGCTTCGGCGACCCCACCTCCACCTCGGTGTACGCCTGCGAGGCGCCCATCGCTGGCTGGGTGATGGACAACACGGACTGTCTCGACAGCAACGAGCTCGTCCACCCCGACGCCACCGAGGTGCAGTGCGACAACCTCGAGAACGACTGCGACCTCTCCACGCCGGACAGCCCGGATGGCGATGCCGATGGCGTGAGTGTGTGCGACGACTGCGACGACACCGACCCGCTCAACTTCCCGGGCAACGGGGAGCTCTGCGACGGCTTCGACAACGACTGTGACTCGGTTCCCGACAACGGCATCGTGTTCGTCGACTACTGGCCTGACGCCGATGGCGACGGCCACGGCAATGGCTCGCTGCCGTCCATCAACACCTGCGACGTGCCGCCGGCCAACTACGCGTCCAGCGACGACGACTGCGACGACGACGACGAGCTGAACTTCCCGGGCAACCCGGAGGTCTGCGACGGCCAGGACAACAACTGCGCCGGTGGCGCCGACGAAGGGCTCGTCTTCCAGGACTGGTGGCCCGATGTCGACCTCGACGGCTTCGGCAACCGAAGCGCCACGCCCGCCAACACCTGCAGCGGCCCGGTGAACGCCACCGACGTGACCAATGGCGTGGACTGCAACGACTTCGACCCCTACGTGAACCCGTCTCAGGTCGAGACCACCTGCGACGGCGTCGACAACGACTGTGAGCCCCTCACCGAAGACGCCCCCGACCAAGACGGCGACGGCGCCGACGAGTGCATCGACTGCGACGACGGCAACGCCAACCGGTCGCCCTTGCTCGCCGAGATCTGCGACGGCGTCGACAACGACTGCGTCTACGGCGTCGACAACGGCCTCACCTTCGTCGACTACCACCTCGATGTCGACGGCGACAGCTACGGCAGCCCCTACGCACCGTCCGTGTCCACCTGCGACGGTGCCCCCGACGGCTACGTCCTCGACATGACGGACTGCGACGACGGGAACACCGACGTGAACCCGGGCGTGGCCGAGCAGACCTGCGACGGCATCGACAACGACTGCGACGCGCTGACCCCGGATGCGGTCGACAGCGACGGCGACGGCGTCACCCAGTGCACCGACTGCGACGACGACGACCCCCTCAACTCGCCGCTCCTCCCCGAGGCCTGCGACGGCGCCGACAACAACTGCAACGGCCTGGCCGATGATGGCCTGGTCTTCCTGGACTTCTGGCCCGACGACGACAGCGACGACTACGGCGACAGCTTGTCGCTCCCCACCGCCTCCTGTGATGGCCCCCCCGCTGGCTTCGTGGCGAACAACATCGACTGCGACGACGACGACGGGAACAACTACCCGACGAACGCCGAGGACTGCGACGGGCGCGACAACGACTGCGACACCGTCGCCGACAACGGGCTGCCCTTCACCGACTACTTCCCGGACGTGGATGTCGACGGCTACGGCGCCATCATCGCGCCCACGTCCACCTGCGACGGCCCGCCCCTCGGCAGCTGGACCACCGACAACACCGACTGCAACGATGCGATCTACGAGATCAACCCGGGCGTGGTCGAGACCATCGCCGACGGCATCGATCAGAACTGTGACCTGGTGGACGACTGCTACTACGACGAAGACGACGACGGCGTGGGCTCCAGCGGCCGCGTGACCGGCACCACCCTCGCCTGTGATGGGGACTTCGAGGCCACCGTCGCCGGCGACTGCGACGACCTGGATCCGAACAACACCCCGGGCAAGCCCGAGCAGTGCGACAGCCTCGACAACAACTGCAACGGCGTCCCGGACGACGGCATCACCTTCCTCGACTACTGGCCCGACACCGATGGCGATGGCTACGGCGACGGCACGCAGAGCCCGGTGAGCGCCTGCGATGGCGGTCCGGCGAACACGGCCCAGGACAACACCGACTGCAACGATGGCAACCCCTTCGTGAACCCGGGGGAGGCGGAGACCACCTGCAACGGCACGGACGACGACTGCGACGTGCTCACGGTCGACGAGCCGGACGGCGACGGCGACGGCGTCTCCGAGTGCACCGACTGCGACGACGACGACGCGGCCAACTTCCCCGGCAATGCCGAGATCTGTGATGGGCTCGACAACGACTGCCAGCTGGGCGCGGACAACGGCCTCACCTTCGTCGACTACTACGTCGACGGCGACGACGACGGGTGGGGCAACCCCCTCTCCACGCCGGAGTCCACCTGCAGCGGTGCGCCCTACGGCAAGGTCGACAACGACCTCGACTGCGACGACGCCGACGCAGCGCTGAACCAGGACGACGTCGACAACGACACGTTCACGACCTGCGACGACGACTGCGACGACGATGACGGTGACCGCTTCCCCGGCGCCTCCGACATCCCCGACACCGACTACAAGGACGAGGACTGCGACGGCATCGACGGTCGCGAGAGCGACGCGGTCTTCGTGGCCACCGATGGCTCGAACTCGAGCAACTTCTTGTGCAGCAAGACCCTGCCTTGCCTGACCCTCGACTACGCGGTCGGCGTCGCCGGCGACCTCGGCCTGCCCCATGTCTACGTGCAGACGGGCAGCTACAGCGGTGGCATGTTGATCGACGAGAACGTCGACGTGTACGGCGGCTACGACACCAGCTGGGTGCGCGACAGCAACACCATCTCGGGCCACACGGTCACCATCAACGGTGGCTACGAGTTCGTGGACGCCGAGTACGAGACGGTCCGGATCCGGGGCGCGGTGGCGGGCCTGTACGACCTCCACATCGTCGGCCCGACGGCCCTGGGCACCGACGGCAACTACCGCGGGCGAAGCTCCTACGCGGTGCACGCGTCGGACAGCACGGTGGACATGGCGCGGGTCGAGGTCGACGCTGGCTCGGGCGCTGCCGGGCTCTCCCGTGACGACGGCACGGACGCCAGCCAGGCGGCACCGGCCAGCGCCGCGGGCGAAGGCGGAGAGCAGGGTGGCTACCAGGTGTGCAGCACGGGCCGGGAGCCCGGCGGCGACGGTGGCACGGGCACCTGCTCCAACACCGCGGGCGGCAAGGGCGGCAACGGCGGCAAGGCCGACACGGCCTGTGCCTGCGGCACGTGCCTCGGCTGCCCCTTCACCGGCGGCGGCGACTGCGATGCGACCGGCGGCCTGACGGGCAACGACGGCGCCCAGGCCACCGGCATCTACGGCGGCGGTGGCGCTGCGGGCGGCTGATTTGTGCGATGCCATCGTGGCGCCCGCGCTGGCCTATACGCCGGCTCCGTTCAACACGGGTTTTCCCGGCACTGTCTCGATGCCGGAGGATCTTTTTCAGGCCCACGCCGCTGCCGTGTTCCGCGGGCTGCTGGCGCAGGGGTTTGCCGGGGTGTTTATCGTCAACGGCCACGGCGCCAATGTGGCGCCCCTGCAGCGTGCGGCGCAGGAGCTGGCCCCGGCGAAGCTTGCCGTCCGCAGTTGGTGGGAGCCGGAGGAAGTGAACGGGATGCGACAGAAACTCTACGGTGGCTGGGAGGGGATGCACGCGACCCCGTCCGAGATCGCCATCACCCAGGCGCTGCTTGGCGAACTGCCCGCGGGCGAGGCGGCAGAACCGCCGCGGAAACTGAGCGCCGCGTTCATCAAGGCCCATGCCGGCGACCGCCACGGTCCGCCCGAGAAACACCGTGCAGAATTCCCGGACGGGCGGGTCGGCTCGCATTCCGCCTTGGCGAACCCGGAAGACGGGGCGCGGCTGCTGGAGGCCGCGGCGCGGGGGATTTGCGAAGACTTTCAGGCGTTCTCAGTGCAGGCTGTCGGCGGCGCAGGTTAACCCGGCGGGTTCTCTTCCAATAGCAGCCGCTGCGCGGTGCGCTTGGCGTCGCCGAGATGCTGCTCAATGGCCTCCCTTGCGGCGCCTGCATCGCCCGAGACGATTGCCTTGCAGATGCTTTCCATATGGGCGGGGCCGGGTTTCTGGCGGTCCTGGGTGGAAAGGGTGACGGCACGCAGGCGGCTGATCCGGCCGTTGAGACGCTGGGTGATCTCCCAGGCGACATTGTGGCCCGCGCCCTCGAAGATGATCCGGTAGAATTCTGTTGTCGCCCGCAGCATCGGACCGGGGACGCCCGCGGCCACCGCCTCTTGCAGCGCCTGCAAAGCGTCCTGCAGC
>ENA-OWNT01004403-OWNT01004403.1-seawater-metagenome-genome-assembly--contig:-NODE-4403-length-12401-cov-4.312317_pt1 | contig 12401 bp, 7 predicted proteins | sample MGYA00238136_ERZ651165 | MGnify/ENA primary metagenome ERZ651165 (study PRJEB26861, sample SAMN08777766) | seawater metagenome | isolation source: coastal seawater | place: USA: Florida | collected... | reverse complement strand
GCACTACCTTCCGCGTTCCACAATGGCAGAACCTCGTACAATCGACCGTCCCTGTCGACAATGTCTTTACTGTCAAACATCGTCGTGCACAGTGGTCAGTCAACACGCCATCAGCAGGTACATAGTAAGTAAGTCGACACGCCGCCGACACGCCGCCGACACGCCGACACGCCAGCACTTCAGCACTTTGGCCAACGGCTGGCTGAGGGCTGGCGGCTGCACTGCACGTACAACGAACGACGCACAACGACGACGACAACGAACGAACGAACGAAGCGCAAACAAGGAAACGAGTTGGCGGGCAAAGTCACTCATTTGCAGTGAGTGAGGCACAGTGAATCACAGTGAAGTGGACCACGTGGCTCACTGCTGACGACTGTTTGAAATAAAATCGTGATATTTTGTGTACTGAGTACTAATGTACGTACTTTTAGTATCCAACTTAGGGTGTTTGATGTATGGTGCATGCATCACTTCGTATTGATGAATAGGTAAACAGCAATGACAGTACATAATACTACTTTTTGTACATATGGAGTTTACCGGGAACAATAACGAAAATGTTGGCTTCGTGTAAAACAAAATAGGTTCCGAGGTTTGAGTGCTGCTGTCGAAGTCAGTCAGGCAAGCAGGCAGACACGCAGTCACTCACAGCGGCTGAAGGAGTGGCGGAGTGGCGGAGTGGCCGCTGACGACGACGACGACGACGACGGCGGCGACGACGACGACGACGATGGCGCAGCGAACTTCGATGGATTCATTGCATTGATTGAATTGCATTGAATTGCATTGAATTTCATTGCATTGCATTGCATTGCATTGCCTCAATGTCGGAAGTACGGTGAAGGTGGCCGTCGACGGCGGGTAGGAAGAGATGAACGGAGGCCAATGTGCAAGATGGCGCGCGCATGAGACGCTGAGAAGTGGTACAGTGACTGCGTCTTGGTCTTGGGGTCGGTGCTACATTGGCGTCGGCTCCGTTCGATCAACGACCTCATGGATGCAATGGTCAGCGGCCATGGGTCAGAGATTTGTCTGGCCTGTTGTCTAAGTGAACGAGATGCGAGGTGGGTTGGGAAGAAGTGGTTGATAGGTTGGACACGGGTACATAGAGATAATTTACTTCCGAGACAGGGCTGTACCATAGAACCAGTTGCTTGCTGCAGCAGGACACGAAGACTGCGCACGTCAAAGTGCATTTGGGACGAAGGCGAGTCCTTGCATCAATGCATAGAAAGAGTACTCTTTCTCGACGTAGTTTTTATTGAAAGTGCAAAAGTTCTCGGCGTTTGTAGTGGTTACTGGCCATAACAGCCATGGCAGCTTCCCTCGAGCGAGCCTTGAGGGCGGTGGAGTCTTCCAATGACAAGACGTTGACGGTGTTTGCTGACAAACTTCGAGCGCGCGAGTTTCATGAGATCCTCGCCCTTGGTCAAAAACCTCAATTCGCGAAGAATCCTATCGCGAACGCTATATGTGCGTTAGCAATGTCCTTCAATGGTCAATACAACGATGGGATCGCCCAGGTTCAGAAACTTGTCGCAAATGGGGATGTGGACAACTATTTTGTCGCGTCGATCGTCGCCGAAGTCTTCGAGCGTCGTTACATGCGGTCGGAAAAACGACAAATGTTTGAAGCAGCTGTCAAGAAACACCCGGACTCAGTGGAGTTTGCGAAGCAGTTATTCTTCTGCTACATCGCTGATGAGGATTATAATAGCCAAAAATTGCTCGCTATGAAGATGTTTAAGGCTGGCCATCAGATATTCGGGACGTGGGCCGCGACAGCCTTGCTGATGAACATCGCTGCTGACCCACATGCAAAGAACACCAATATGTTAGCCTTGTTCGCTCGCAAGTTGCTAGACAAGAGCACTGCTGGAACAGAAAGTATTTCCATTGGCGAAACAAATCGTTTGTACATTGAGCTGCTTATTGAATCGAATGAGTTTGAAGCCGCTTTCAACAAGCTTGGGCTTCTCCTTGAAGCAAGGGAGAACCAAGCTGCAGAAGCTGCTGCAGGAATTGACGGGGAAGAAGCTGGGAAACTGTCACTGTACGAAATTCTGCAGTATCAAGCAACTTGTCTGGAAAAAACCAAACGGTATAAAGAGGCCCAACTGTTGCACCTGCGCCATTTGCGCGAACTCGATTCCGACGCCTGGGATCACTACGATTCGTTGATTCGTTGCTCTTTTGACCCCGAATTGAATGACGCCGAGATGCTCGAGGGTTGCCGAGGTATGAGCGGGGACGACATCTTGAAGTTCATTCGAGATCAACAAGCTAGCTCGTCGAGCCTAGGCACAAAATTGCTTCGGGGTCCATTTCTGGCAGAGGTGCACTTCTTTTATTACTGCCTCATCAACCCAGAATCCCACCCAAGTCTGCCGCAACTGCAAAGAAACGCAGGCGGGCAGAGCAGTGTTCGTGGTGATCTGGAAGCAGCGTTCATCGACGCTCTCGAAGGCTACATCAACAAGTTTGGTTCAAAGGGTTGCTGCTTCGACGATTTGTCGACTTATCTCAAGGCAATCAAATCTGATTCCTCCATTCTTTCAGAATTTGCATCAAAAAAGTTCGCAGGCTTCCTGCAACAGGAAGTGAGTGCGAACAAGTGCTCTTTCAGCTCGATGCAAGAGCTGGCTCAACATATCGAACAGGGTGAGACTGAAACTGGACCAGCGGCTATCAAAGTTCACAAGCAAAAATTGTGTAAATACATTTGTGCTCAAAAAATCCGACGTTCGTTGCGTACCGACGATATCACTGGTCACGGAAACCAAATTGTACAAGAGCTTCTGCATGAGTACGAGACGACATTGGCTTTGAACAGCGTTGGGGTCGGAGGTGTGTTGTTGTTCGTGTGTTTGAAGGCCGGGCGATGCTTTTGTGACATTTGCGACAATGATGTAGGTCAACGTGAAGTTCAAGTTGGAGACGATTTGTTACTGTTGGCTGCTCACTACGTGTTAGATGGCGCGAAAGGCACTACCTCTGCGACTGGGTGGCAAGACGGTGTTTCACAACAGCGGCGCTTAGAAGCAATAGATATGCTTGAAATCGGGCATGCGCAGTCACCACACAACTATCAAATGCGCTTGCTGCTGGTGCGCCTGTACAATGAGGTTGCGGCACTGCCCCGTGCGTTGGAGTTATTTGAGTTGTTTGACGTAAAGCACGTCCAACTTGACACTTTGACACAACTAATCGTTCCTGACCTGGCGAGAAATGGATTCACCGATCATCTAGAGCATTTGGCAATGGAGACCATGCTGTTTCATTCCCGAGCCGGGGATGAAGTCGCGGATTACATCCGTACTGCATTTGAGAACAGAAATTTCACTAAAGCCGTAGAATTAGTCAAGTTTCGCCAACGACTGCAAAATTCCAGACAAAAAGTCGTCTGCGAAGCGCACTTGCTCAGCGGACGTATGCGAAGACAAATCAAGGATTTGAACCTCTTCCTGAAGAATCACCTGGTGAGTTCGAACTCGTACATGTTGATAGTTTCCAGTCATGTCACGTTGTGCTGCTCGCAGATGAAAGGCGACTCAAGTTTGTTGACAATGAGTAATGCTGACTTTGATCGGCTTCGAGACAATGTTGACACTGAGATTGCAGTATCATGGGATCTGCAGCCACCGGTCGTGAGCTCGGACGCACAGTCTGATGCAGAGGTATCCTTGTTGAAAGTGACTGTGTCGACCATCTGCCGGAAACCTGACGCGAAATCAACACTTGCACAAAGGTCGAGTTGAGGTCGCCGTTGTTGTTGGCGCGCATGCAACTGTGGGTTCACGAATCAAATACCGCTGCAGTGGAGAACGTCGTTTCGGACTTTCAGACTTTGGTGGTCTGTAACACGGCGCAGATCTTGCATGTTGTCAAGTATGTCACGCAGTTGACTGCCTTATCATGCTGCAGGCGACTTCTAGCGCTGGTCGTGCGTTTCCCGAGTTGTTTGATGACTTTGGAAGATCATTATCACCAATCCAGCTAGCGTCAAAACTTCGGGACTGCTCCTCCGCTTGCTTCCAACTGTACTGGTACGACGTCATCTCCCCACTGCCATTTCCATTTCTATTTTGAGTGAAGTCACATCTTTTTGTCCTCCTTTGAAATTTGCAGTTCGAGCTTGATCGTTGCACTCTTTCAGTCCCTGGCCTCAAAAGATATCGCTTCCGCACAATCACTTGCCGAGTCTACCTTGGCGCACGTGTTGAGGAACTTTTTGCCAGCAACTGGGGAGGCGCTACCGCTACTCGGTACTTTAGGTTCTCTCAGTGAAATTGACTTGGATGCATTAGGTTTGAACGACGAAAGCGATTCGGCGTCCAAAGAAAGTGATAGCGATCCATTGAACGCTGCCTTGGCACAAATGTTCAAGCAAACCACTGGTGCCAGTAAAACTTGGGTACTCTTTCGTGAGTTCGGAACTTGGATTTCCATCTTGCTTCCACAGGTTCGTAGTTCCTGTGGGCGTGTCCGCTGAGATTTCCCCCTTCGCGTTGATTGTTGTTTTGTGATAGTTGTACCAGAAATTCCCAAAAGTCGCTCCTCCACCCGTCGCTACCAAGAAAGGAAAGGGCAAGGGTAGAAGCAAAGGTCGAAACAAAGGGAAATCGCGAGGTAAAGGCAAAGCTAGCGGCAAACTCGCAGGAATTCACAAGCACATTGCCGACACAGCTCAAGACATGGAGTCAAGGTTCTCGCGTGCGACGAAACACATGAAGTACATTGCGGGTTCCATTTTTGGCCCAGGTCGGAGTCTAGATCACAAAAGCTGGGGCACCTACGCACCAAGCTCAATAGTACGGCTTGCGGCGACAGCGCACAGTTCTGGAACAGCAAGTGGCAGTTCTGAGCAACCTGACACTGGACTGACGTACATTGTTAACGGTCTCAAGATGACTCTCAGTCGTCTCAGCAATCAATGTCGAGATGTGTGCATTGTTTTCAAGGGCATGAAATTCAAGTAGTGGGTAGTGCGTGTTTATAGAAACATGACACTGTGACGCTATCAGGAATAAATTACTGGCTAAAAGTCGAAAGAACCAGAGGTATCTTCCGTCCCTCCAAAATCAAATGTATCTGCAGATTCAAATCGCTTTACATTTGAACTCGCTTTGACGGCGTGCGCAGGCGAGCCGGCTGGTGTGCTCCCAAATGTACTGTCGGTGTCGAATCCATCGTCTTCTAAGTTTCGGAGCGAAAACTTCCTGTGAAGACCGCGGTGGGACGGTTGGACTGTGTGCTGCAATGACTTAGATGATTCCCAATGCTGTTGCGTGTTCATTGAATTTGTTGTTTGATGTGGCACTGTCGACGCCGTTCGAGCCGCGCCAAAATTATATCTCTGTGGGGCTATGTTGTGCCCTGCAGCGCGCGGTGACGAAGCTGCACTTGACAACTCGGATTCGTCAGAATTGGGGTCTGCCCCTGGCATCGGTCGCTCACCCGCGCTGTTGTAACTGCTTCTCCGGGAACCTCGTCGGCTTCCTTTCGTTGCTGTCAATCCGTTGGTGTCATGGTTTGGCAACGAGTCCTCACCAGTAGTGGGTGGTTTGATGGATCGGAGTTGCATCGCTGCGGAGTCTGTTGTCGATGATGGCAATGAATGCGGTGGGTTTCCAACCATATCATTTGTTGCATCGGGCGACAATCTATCTCGGTTTCTTTTGGGTTTCGAAATGTGAGTTCGGGCAGAACCGCCGAAACCGGAAGCGTTCGTCGATGGCGGCGGGGGTGCGGCGTGATCCATATTGTACAATGAGCTGCTTCCTGTTGCTGACGGGTCTGGCGGGGGCTCAAAATCATTGCGGGGATCGCTGGGTGGGGGAAGCGTTTCAACATTTGAGTCTCCCGGTGGTACAATGTTGTCTGCCGCTGGAATTCGCGGTGCCATGATCGAAGGCGCTTTCTGTGGTTTCCTCCGCTTGTCGATCTCTTGTTGAAAATTACTGCCTGGAGGAACCATGATCTTGACGTAATCTCCTTCATCATTGTAACCCCATTCTTCAGTGGATCCAGGCGCAACATCTTCCTTCTTTTTCCGGCTCCCAAACGAAATTCCTTTTCCAAAAGTGCGTCCAGTCGATACCAGTGGGGTAGGGTCTTGCGGTTTCGGGTCTTTCGATCTTTCAGCCTCCGTAGTATGAGAATTATCCTTGAGGTTCTTTGAGGAAGTTGCGCTCCTGTTGGTAGCTTCGATCGTTGGTGATACGCCGTGCTGTGAAATTTGGCCGTCATTCGTCTTCGGAACTTGGTCACCTTTGGTCTTGAGCTGGTCTTCAGATGTTGTCGATGTGCCGCCTAGATTTTGTGAGTCAAGTGGAGTGCTGTGGGACGAAGATAATAACCATGATGGCTTGACTGAATGTTTACTCTGTTGCTGTCGGTCCTCCTCAACATTCCCTGATATCGCCGATGGCGTGCGCGATTTGCCACCACTTTGTTCCCTCACCGAACCACTTGTTGATGCCTCGCGAACACCAACGATGTCTGCGGTTATTTTTGATGTATTTGTTTGTTGATTTGCAACGTGCTCATCTTTGTTAACATCGACGTGGTGTTCCGTATGACCACCACGTTCCTTCAATGCAATGGTCTGCGTGTTTAGGGAAGATTTTGCGCGGCTGTCGTGAGATTCAGCCCTGTGCTGTTGTTGCCGAATCCGACTGGTACTACTTCCGACGCTCGCTTCCTTTTGAGCGTTTGCGTGCTTGAATATCTCTTTGGATGGTTGAGAAGGTTGTTTACGAGTCTGATTTTGATTTTGTGAGAGATTGTTTTGAAGATCTTTCAACTCATCATCACTTTCACTGAGTCCAGCGTCCAAATTGTCAACGTCATGCAGTGACAGCGAAGTCACGACAGGGACTGCATCCTCACTTGCTAGCAGTTCCTCGATTTCGCGTGAAGTATTGACTGGAGAAGCGTTCTCGTGTGACAACGTCGAACGAGGAACGTCATTGGACCGTTGACTCGTTCGGCTACTCTCATTCATCCTTCGCGTATTCACAGGTCTCGGTTGCTGCGTCTGTTGTGCGAAAAATACTTTCGAATGATGCAATTCAATATCGTCAAAGTCTCCATTGGCAATTGCGACCAAATCCAATTTCAAGGTCGCTTTGGAGGCCTTGTGAATGTATCTAATTCGTCGATCTGTTCGCTGAGTACGCCTTTCTCTTGCTAGCTTGCTGCGGCGGTTGATCTTGTCACGGAATTGCGAGACGCGAAAGGCAGCAAAAGTTTTGTCCGCATTTTCTGCCTCGTCAACTGCCTTCTGCTGGCGCGCACATTGAGCTTTCAGTGCTTTGGCTCGGTTTGCAAACACTAGAGACGATCGTTTTCCGCTTCCAACAAGGCGTCGCAATTGGTCCAGTTGGCTCAAAGCTTTGCGCTCACCCTCCAAAATTTTCAGCTCTGCTTCCAAATCTTCCGTGCACACCGACTCCTCATCTGTGTTATGTTCCATATTCGATACGAAATGTCAGTCTCGCAACATCAGCAATACTACATGCAAGCCTTACCATCGGAGGACATCCTCGTTGTTGACTGTGGTCACAACAGATCTAGAACAAAATCGCGGCGAACTACTGTGCCCTTTGAGACATGATGTCGACCTGTTTGCACTACGAATAATCTGTGCAGGAATTGGGTTTTTCGCCAAAAAGTTTCAATAATTAAAAATGGTGCGCCTTGCACCAAACGGCAAAACGCTCGTCATTCTCTACTTCTCATGTCACCCTTCACCCTTCACCCTTCACCCTTCACCAGCGGCACGCACACCCAGACCACCCAAGCAAAGTCGACCCCAGCACGAGCAAGTCAGTTAACAGTCAACAGTCACAACGACGAGGTCCACGACGTCGACGACGCCAAACTCCAAACTCCAAACTCCCAAACCGTTGTTCAACACCGACGACCGACCACCAACCAACCGTCACTCACTGACTTGGTCAATTTAAGCATTAGCCTGTAGTATCATTCCATCGACCCATTTCGCCCGCGTCGACACTGCCTGCATGTCGCTGCACCATTCCAAGCTTACCTGCATGTACTTGGCAACGGCAAGTCTGTAGACAACCCCCAACCCAGACACACGACCCAACCCATCAATGAACCCAACCCAACCGAACAACGCAACACGCAACATCTCGGACGAATGGTACAGCCACACACACACAGCGTCATTCAACGCTCAAGGATCATAAAAACATTGTGCATGGCCAAGTATGGGGTTGGTGTGGTGGAAGGAGGCAGGACTCGAGTCGTCTACATTGCATTGCGCAGTGGTTTTTGTGCAGTCTTTCTGGTTGCAGTTTGTTGTCCATTGGCCCCATATCGGTGCCAAAGAAAACTTCACGGCAGAATCGCAACATGGTCATACGAAAAAAAGTGGGAAGTGGGTAATAGAAATAAATAATAATTACGTTGCTTACGGCGCAAGGAGTTTTTGGTTGCTTGCTTCTTTCACGCATCTGTTGTTTTGTACAATTGCTGGATGAAATGCTGAATGAGAGCTTTTGACTGTTCAAAGTCGGAAGAAGTCTGAAGAATATGTTTCTTGACTCTTTTGTATGTAACATGAGCTTTTCTTGACAGCCGGCATGACGATGCGAACACCACTGCTTGATGAAGCACTTTGTCCTCCTCCGCCACTTGCTTCAGCATCAAGTCCCACGTTGAATTCGTTGGTGACTCACGCTCGCCATTCTGCACGTGGTTTTGGAGAATACTTCTCTTGGACTTTGATCGTATTTTCTCCCTCACCGAAGAGCACACTTTTTCAAAAACTTTCCACAGATCTTCGTTTTTTGACGCGGCTGCAGAGAGGTGAAGAAATTCTTGAAAATACTGTGCGCTGCCTTCAAACGATATTGACGGAAATCTACTTCCCACGTGACCACGCATTTGCTGGTAAGGCAGAAGCTTCACGCTCTTGAGAAGGTGGATGTGCACACTTCGAATATTGGGGCACTGACAATTCCATCTTGAACTCGATGGCGGCAATACATGACCTCGCGACGTAGATACTATGGCTACCGATGACGCTAAAGTGACCTCCACCATGCGTTGCAGGACTTTTGATGCTGAAATGTTCAGCACTATTTCGGTGACGCGATCTTCCGAATATGATTTGATTTGCTTCTTGGGAAGTTCCGTCATTTTGAGATAGCGTATGATTGTCGTTTTATGATGTTGAAATTCATCCGCAGGGAACTCTTGGAGCAATTGAGCCTTGAGAAGCTTGTACGTTCTGTACGGCTTGTCGCTTCTCAGCCAATTCAGCAGACTTAGCATTCTTCGTAACACGGGAATGCTGTCATCGATGAGTTTGATGTTCGAGAAGTCTTTCGGTGCATTACGTTCCTTTTTCTTTTTGCCAGTACTTCGAACGGATGGCGAAATCTTGGTAGCTGTGATTTTTGCACGCTTCTGTTGATTTTGCAAGTGCTTGAGGCGCTCCTTCGAAATCTCATCGATGAGCATGGCTTCGGATTCTACTTTGAGGGAGATATTTTCGAGTGAGAACCAGTTTTCACGAATTGTACCTGCAACTTGTTGTACAGTGACTGGCTGAGCCATTGTTGCCAGTTTTGTTTCCATTGAGGGTTTGGGGGACGGTAAATTCCTCTCAGCCCAGTGTGGCAGATGCCTTCGGAACCACGCATCCGAGATGCAGCCAACGTGGTGATCAAGCACTGTGTCGACGGTGGAATCGTCGGACTCATCAGACTCAGTGTCAACACTACTGTCATCTGTCAAGCTTCCGACATCATGATCGATGTTTCTCTTGCCATGGACAGCGTCTTTTCGAATTCCTAGCACAGCATCTGCGACGCCGACTGGAGATCCAAAGCACTCTGCCGACAGAACGTCTCCAGACGCACTCGGACTGAGTGCGCCCAGCACCGTTCGCCCTGTCCAAGCGGTCTTGGGAGAAAATGACTTCTTAGACCGTCTATAAGTTCGAGATGCGCGATGTTTATTGTTTGTTGCGTCACTCAATTTGGCCGCTGGTTCACATGGCTGAGGTGTAGAGACGGCAGTCCGCGGGCTCACGGCCCAGTTGCTCATGCTCACTGTCGCCTAGCACTTCACGCCTCGCGTCCTTGGTCCATGATTCCACACAAATTCAGGAGATTGTAGATTGCGGTATTAGAGAGTGTTTTTTCCTGCAAGTTTCTTTCGGTTTCCTAAAGCTGTATGACATTTTCTGCTGTCACGCGTTGCTTGCGTCACACGTCGTTCCGGAACTCTCTTCTTCACCGCGGCCATCGTCCGGTCGAAAACAAGGCCACCGCCACACCAAACCACAACACTGCAACAGGACGAATTACAACACCTCAGTGTCGCTTACTTGCATGAGAGACCTCTCCCGCGGGTTCTCCCCACCCATGCGAGCTGCCATTCCACTCTCCCGCGCCGCGGGCTTCGTTTGGTGGTGGGTTGTCGTTGCGTCGTTGTCCCTCCGTCGTCCGCGTTCCGTGTTATTTGTTGCGCCGCCGTTGCGCCGTTGCGCCGCCGTTGCGATGTCGTTCGTTGCGCCGTTCGTTCGTTCGTTCGTTCGTTGGCGGTTTGGAGTTTGGACCGCGCACCCTCCCTCCCTCGCCCTCCCTCGCCAGGTCAGCCGATCCGTTTTATCTATGTATTCCTATTTGTGGGTATATACCTACGGTGTGTTTACTATGGACTAATGGGAATTCGGGGTGGAGTATATCCCTAATTAGGAATACACGAAATCGGAAATTCCTGAGGTGGGTGTGGTAGGGTTTGGTTGGGTCCCCGCGGTCGCAGACTACAAAGAACAAATAACAAATACCGCCTTGGCGACCGTTCTCCCAAATATCTATTTATGTTCCTTGAAAACTCTCTATTTCAAAACTGAAATTCTTTACTGTATAGTTCACAAAGTCACATCATCATCGTCAGCAAACCCACAACAGCCCACAACAGCCAACCACAGCCCACAGCGAACAGTGAATGTCAGCTGACCTCCACTCACCCTGATTGAGTGAGTGAGCGAACTGTGAACAACTGTGAACTGTGAACAACTGTGAACTGTGAACGAACGAACGAACTGTGAGTGAGTGAGTGAAGCTGAGAGCTGAGAGCTTAGAGTGGCGGTGAGTGAGTGAGTGAGTGAGCGAACTGTGATGACTGCGTGACTGCGTGCGGCCTTCCTTCGCACGCACTGTGAGTGAGTGAAGCTACTGTGAGTGAGTGAGACTGTGGGTGTGACTGTGAGTGAGTGAGTGAGCGCTGACGATCGATGGAAAGTGGCGGTTTGAAAAGTTCACTGGTCACAAAAACCAAAGCTCACTCTCACTCACTCACTCACTCTCACTCACTCTCACACTCACTCTCTGTCACTCACTCACTGTCACGCTCGTTCGTGCGTCCTTTCTGGCGTGTTGGTCACCCACTCACTCGCTCACTCACTCACTCTTGGCGCGCGCAGACCGCCCGCCCACAGCCCGCCCGAACTGACTGACTGACTGACCAACCGTTGCGGTTGCGGACGCCGTTCGTTCGTTCGTTCGTTCGTTCGTTCGTTCTTTCGTTCGTTCGTTCGTTGCTGCTTCGTTGCTTCGTTGCTGCCTTCCTTCTTTCTTTCGTCTTTCGTTCCGTTTTGGTCGTGGTCGTGGTTTTGTTTGAGTGTTGCTTGCGCGCTTGCTTGTGTGCTCTCGCTCATGTTTTTTGTTTCTTGGAGCATGCATCCGACGACTCGTCGTACATTGCATGGCCCCAGACCACTGCAGTGTGGCTTCCATCTTTTTCCTCTGCGCCAAGGGTCAAGAGAGGAGGAAGCGTGTTCAGGTGCGATTGGGGAGTTGTTGAAAGACACGCACACGCGCTCGCGCGTGACGACATTGCTGGTGTTGCTCTTCTGAGCAGCAGCAGTGTGGCACGAGCGTCCATTCTCAGTTAGCCAGTGATTCAGCTGGCTTTGTCGCGCCAGTGCATCGTGGGGATACGTCTTAGCTTGTGGCGGATCCGATAGAGCGATCATTCACACTGAGTACGGCGTGGGACGGGCGCGAGTGTCTTGATTGTGTGGATAAATGGCGCTGATCCTTCTGCAACATGACGGGCAATGTGACTTAGTTTTGTGGACTCTTCGAAGTGCCTTTGACAAAATTTGGCGAAAACAGCAGTTGTCGCATCCCAGGTCCCGCTTTTGGAAGGACTGTATTCAAGATGAGTGTGGCCATGCCTAGCGCTGGAAAAGAAAATGTTGCACATGCATTGGCTGGGTCCCTCCAACAAATGCAGCAGAAGGTCGCAGTTGCGGATGCGAAAAGTGTCTGCTCTCAACTCGACGCTGGAAAGGAAGAAGGAGTGTCTGCATACACTGACCTCCAAGGCAAGTTCAACGAGGTGAAGGCCAA
>ENA-OWNT01004402-OWNT01004402.1-seawater-metagenome-genome-assembly--contig:-NODE-4402-length-12403-cov-3.489778_pt1 | contig 12403 bp, 16 predicted proteins | sample MGYA00238136_ERZ651165 | MGnify/ENA primary metagenome ERZ651165 (study PRJEB26861, sample SAMN08777766) | seawater metagenome | isolation source: coastal seawater | place: USA: Florida | collected... | reverse complement strand
CAGGCAGTGGACTGCAAAGTGGACGTGAATGCACCACTGCTGCATGGTATACACACTGACTGTCCAGTGTTGTTTTGGTACGACCCTGGATCACAGGGTGTACACGACGTAGAGTTTTGTTGCGACGAAAATTGCCCCGCTGTGCAAGCGGAGCAGTAGGATCTGGTCGCCGCACCACTCTCGTCATTGAAATGCCCAGGTTCGCAAGAGACGCACCGCAGGGACGCGGACAAGTTGAATGATCGGTGCCCCGCAGTGCAGAACTCGCAGTTGCTCCGACCTGGATATGCTTGAAACTGGCCCGCGACACAGTCGAAACATGTACTCGATCCATCGGAATCGCTGAAATACCCAGGATAGCATTCGGAGCACATGCTCTGATTTGCAGCCGAAAAAAGCCCAGCCGTGCAATTCAAACAAAGGCTTTGTCCTGATGCATTCTGATAAGTGCCAACGCCACAGCCACTGCACCCACGTCCATTTCCAACCACGTCAGAGGCAGAGCCTGGAGCGCACTGCTGGCATGTCGTTGCTGCAGTTGCGATGGAGTACGTGCCTGGTAAACAAGTACTGCAAGCTGATGCTGCCATATCAGCCGAGAAATAGCCAGGTTGACAGTCATGACAGGCGGTAGAATTCCAGCTGCTAGAAAATTTGCCTTGGGTGCACGCCTGACAAGCAGACGCGCCGCTTGTCGCAAAAGTACCTGGCGCACATCCACTGCACGCCGTGGCACCGGATGAGGAATTGGTCGATGTCCCTGCAGGACAATCCTCGCATGCCACTGCTGAACTACTTGCCCCGGATGAGGTCCCATACTGTCCAGCAGCGCAATGTGTGCACTGCGAAGAACCGGAGGAGTATTGTCCTGGGACACAGTCCATACACTCAGTGGCCCCTTCGTTGGAAAACTGACCCTCAGAGCAAACAGTACACTCCTCGCTTTCAGTGTCCGGCGTGAAAAATCCCGCACTGCAAGGCGAACAAGCACTCTGATGCTTTGCAGCAAAATAGCCAGCAGCGCATGTTGAACACGAGGTGGCGCCACTATCGTCCGCACTGTACTGGCCTTCGGCGCACTGGGCGCAAAATGTACCGCTCTCTCGCGTGGAAAACTCTCCCACAGGACATGGACTGCACTCCGTCATGGACGACGATTCGGCGAAGAACCCAGGAGAGCAACCAACGCAAGACGAATTCCAACCTGGTTCGCTGGATATAGTTCCAGCAGAACAAGCGTCGCATGTCGTCTGACTCACCTCACTGCGGTAATATCCCGCAGAGCAATATTCGCAAGTCATGTTACAGGACAGCCCTAAATCGCAGTCGCTAGGCTGAGAACACTTGCTGCCAGCGGAAGCACCTGCTGACATCCCACATGCGTAAATAATGGTTGCGGCCACAGTCCATAGAGTTGGCACCATAGTGGCTGCTAAGGCGTGCCGACTCCGAGGAGCCGCAATATTCCCCACTCCTACACTACGAACACATTTGCCTACACCAGGATGCCGCACCAATGCGAACAATTTTTCGCCGTTGGTGGATGTCGGTCCCCAAAAGCAAACTCAAAAGTTCACACACGTATAACGAGCTGCGGAAATTGCCTTTTTTGCAGACGGCCCAACGCCGTGTCCATGAACAACCACTGTTGTCGTCAACACTTGTGGTCGTTGGTGCGTGATGCACCTCACACGTTCTTGACAACGAACGTCACAACGCGTACTGCTGTAACGTCGCTCCACCACGCCCCGCCCCACCCACATCATGTGATCTTTGTCGTTCCCATTTTGTCATGAGCGCCACCTACCTAGTCTACCACGACTTTGCATGTCAACCACCGCCATGTCGTCAAGCAAGAGCACGCAACCGAACACAGAGCAGACAAACAGACAAAGATCAAAGAGAAGACAACGTCAACGTTCGTTCGTTCGTTCGTTCGTTTGTTCGTTTGTTCGTTGCACGGCTCCACCCCACAAACCCACCCACCCACCCACTCACTCACTCACTCACTCACTCACATTTCATACACTTCTATTCAGGTTTATGGAATACATTCGGTACTACATCTGTACCGCGTGTACCGCTAAATACGTAGTTTCGTCACATTCTCATATGGGCATATTTCCGCACTTGAGATTATATCCGTGAATAGGATTAACCGTAAATTGAATAAAGGTGTGTGTATAACAGCCGTGTAATTTTCAAAAACGTGGTTATCCCGTATATAGACGACATCGTCCATGTTCATACAGGCTGCATGCATACCTCGATCCTCCATCGTTGTCATAAAGTCTGGGCGCGTGTTGACACGCTCGTGTCGTCCAACGTTGTTGGCGCGCCTTGTGCCTCGCTGTGACGGCGCGCGCTGGCGGTCACAACAAACGACGAACGGCGTCACGACACTGTGGAGGACGGCGGAGTGTTGCTGTTCGGTGTTCGTCGTTCGTCGTCGTTGTTGTTGTTGTTGCTTCCACTTTGGGTTAGTCTTTCTCATGTGGGCCCTGGAGTGCTGGCCCTGGGATGCAGAAGCGATGGGAGGACCACCGTGATGTGTGGAAAGTATGGAGGGGTGGCGGAGACGGGCTGTTTGATGGCAATGCTTGTGTTGATGGGGACTTGCGCAGGGCAACATTGCATTATGTTGTGGTGTTGCCGGTACTCGGCGCGTCAGAGACGACGTTTCCGCTTCCGTGTCGCTGTTGTTTTTGTGCGTGTTTTTGTCTTTGTTTTGTTTTTGGTTGTTGACTTGACTTGGATTGGATGGAATCATGCCGAGGAAACGTTCGGGCCGTAAGGCGGCCGTTCCGGCATCGGCTCGAAGTCCGATTCCCGTTTGTGCTGTGCGAGTCAAAGTCGAGCAAGAGGCGGCACCGAAGAAGAAGCGAAAGCGCTCAACAAGACAAGTTCCCGCACCTAATAGCGATTTGCAATTCCCTGCTGAAGCGCAACGTCTTATCAGTGTATTTGACAAGCTCGACCAAACCTTGTGCCTATTAGCAAAGTTGCGCATTCCACCCACGTTCAGCAACGTCGTTCGAGTTATCGGGCAGGCGGGTAAAACTATTTCGGTCGAAGATGTTCAAGTCGTGGCCGCCGTTGCCCCCAACATTATGCAATTCACGTTCATGTTGGACAAAGACGAGGACCCGTTCGCCGCTTTTGTGTCATCTCAAACGTCGGCCAATGATGCGGCCAATGATGCAGCCAATGATGCGGCCAATGATGCAGCCAATGATGCGGCCAATGATGCGGCCTGCACCGATTCTTGTGTTCAGGCCACACACACAAACTCAGCTAGCGTCCTCAAATCGGACCCACTCGAACAGAAGCGACTGGAAGCAACTCTGATCAATATCATTGGTTGCACTGGGACGTCGGCTGCAAAACAGAAGAAACGCAGAGGGATATTCCGAAAACGCCTGCTTGCTCGACTCAAGTCTCTCAACGCCGCCAGGGACTCCCAAACAAGCAGCTCTGACTCGGCCATATTCCCTGCCCTGCCCAAAGCTCGGCTGCCAAAGGCAGTTCACTTTGGGGATTCTCCTCAGAGTATTGAAGACCAGCACAAACCAAGCCGCCACCCCATCAAACCTCCGACAAATCGTGATGACACAATCCACTGGACAATGGAAGATATCGTAACCTATTTGGAGTCTCAGCCTTTTGCACTGCCTCCCCGCAACGATGCAAACGCACTGAGTGTGCCAGAAGAATCACCGGTGGTCCATACAGAGAAACTGCCACGCAGAAACGCGTCCTACGGACAACATCATCCACCTCTTAGTAGTGCAGCTGCAAGTGTGTTCGCGCGGCAGAGTGTTTCTAACGACCAGGCACGGGCACAGCGACAGGACGAGCACGAGACCACTCAGTTTTACAGCCATCAAGTTGCTGCGTGCAACGCGGTCCGAAGCGGCAAACACGTCGTGGTTGCCACGAGCACAGGCAGTGGGAAATCGTTGGTGTACACAACGTGCATAGTCGAGTCCCTTCTCGAAGATCCGCGAAAAACAGCCATGCTCTTGTACCCAACGAAAGCTTTGGCTCAAGATCAAATTGGCCATCTGCGAAAATTCCTCGAACCAGAGTTGGAGGACGGACTATTGCGAGTTGACACTATGGACGGCGACGTAAGGCAATTCTGTTAACAATCACATCGTCCTCGGGCCTTCAATTCGTACTCTTTCTTGTGTTGTGTCACAGGTGCCATTCCACGACAGAAAGCTTGTACAAGAGCATGGAAGAATAGTGTTGACCAACCCAGACATGCTGCACTGCACTGTGCTGCCTTCTCACGAGGGAGTGTGGTGAGTTCACCACCGCATCTCAAAATTAACAACTGTTTTGTCAATTGACCGCGAGCACCTTGTGTGCATGTGATAGGAGGTCGTTTTTAGCGAATTTAGAGTTTATTGTTCTTGACGAAGCGCATGCATACCGTGGCACGTTCGGCGCCCACATTGCAATGGTGTTGAGGCGACTGTTGCGGTGCTGTGCGATGGCCAAGGCCTCAGCTTCAGCTACAGGTAACACCACCGCTGCAGAGCCACGGATTATTTGTTGCAGTGCTACCATTGCAAACTCGGACGACCATTTTTACCGTCTGTTCCCAAAACACAGCTTAAGCCGTGACTTGGCCGTCATCGGCCCTGAAATGGACGGCAGTCCGCATGGGCGTCGTCTCATTTCACTGTGGAATCCTGCTGAGTTGGTTGACTTCAATGCACCAGCGCCGCGCCGACAGGCTCAAGTGATGACTGACCTCGAATTTTTACTCGAAGAAGAGGATCCGTTGGCAGTACCGATGTCGATTTCACCGGAGCAACTTGATGGTGGACCGTCTCCGACCACCGAAGGCGCTCGAAGGTCGCCTGATACAGGTCCTGCTGTGTCAACAGTTGCCAAATTCGGACCGAGCGGCAGGCAGCTACCAATTCACCTTGCCCATTCAGCGGTAGGAGTCAGGTCGTTTGCGTTCTTCACCGTATGGCACTTCAACACGTTGCTACTGGCATGCCCTAGGTACCAATGCGCCGCAAGTCCTCAATTTTTGAAACTGCCCAAGTCTTTGCAGCCCTAGCGCTAGCAGGTGTGTTCGTATTGTTCCTGGTGAATACTTAAAATGCCAGACTGATGTTTGTGAATGGTGATTTAATGTCAGGCGTTCGAACCCTCGCCTTCTGCCGTACACGGAAGTTAGTCGAGTTGGTTCTGAAGTACACGCTTCGATTGCTGAAACCCTGGCCTAAGGTTGCTTCCCGCGTGACATCTTATCGCGGCGGCTACACCAAGGCTGACCGCCGGCTCATTGAGAGGCGACTTTTCTCGGGAGAACTCATTGGTGTTGCCTGCACTTCTGCTCTGGAACTCGGTCTGCTGTGTAACTTGCGACTGTAAGTGAGTGATCAATCAAAAATAATTTGTGTTCTTTGTTATTATCATGACAGGTGTTGATATTGGGATGCTCGATGCAACAGTGCAGCTGGGAATCCCGCGTCACATGTCGACATTGTGGCAAAGAGCTGGCCGCGCTGGCAGAGGAGGGTGCGGCGTTGTTGCGACTAATGCGGCCTTGGTGAGAAGATGTTAACATTTGAATGCTTCTGATGGCAACAGGCGTGACTCGTTGTCGATAGTCGTTTTATTCAACTCCCCGTTAGACCAGTTTTTCGCAGAGCATCCTGATCGCTTGTTTGCTCGGGCAGTTGAACCAGCATTGATAAATACGAGCAATAAATTCGTGCTACGCCGCCATTTGCCCTGTGCACTGATCGAACACGGTTCGTGTTTCTTCATGTGGCAGCTTGCCTGCTCTTCTGTTGTGTGTTTGTTCATGTTTCTGCTCGAAACAATTTTTACAGGCATCTCATTGTACAAATGTGCAAGTGATGTGTCCGCAGCATCCTCAATCGCAGCCGAGGACTACTCCAGGTTTTTGTGTAGCACGCGCAGTGAGCTAATTCGAACTCTGCAGGATCTCGCACGTGGGGGTATTGCAAGCCGGGAACACCTCCCTCGCCCGCTTCGATGGTTGTATCAGCTGGCCCCACGTTTTCGAAATAGGTACGCCAGCAACACTTGTGACATCGTCACGGATCTTGTTTTTGACTATGGTTGTTGTTGTCACAGTCAAGAACGATCTGCAGTGATAAAAGCCTGCAAGCTCCGAGTGATAGCTGAGCATGAGTTTAAAGTGCTTGATACCAGTGTGGATCCTCCGAAACTTTTGAATACCTTGGCTTACGACCGTGCTTTCTTCGAGCTGCACCCAGGAGCAATGTTCGTCGTTGTGAGTGTGCTTATTTGTAACGAAATATGTGACCAACGATCATTTGTACGTGCACTAGATACATGCACCGTGGCTCCCATTACTTAGTTGACAAGTTTGATCTGACAAACTTAAAAGCACTCGTGGTGCCACGCCCACACTGCACATACTACACAGATTCTCGTGACCATACGGATGTCACCGTTGTGTCTCGTGAAAGAACTCATCGAGACAACGTACATGCACACAACGGGGTCGTTAATGTGAACCGGTTTGTGAATTTTTGTTTGCTGCCTGAGCTTGCAAGTGTTCTCGCCGATGACGGAATACATCTGACTGTGGTCGTAGGCACGTGTGGGGCTATCGCAAAATTTGTTTGCGGACACGACAGACGTTAGAACTGTGCGAATTTTCGTTGCCACCCCTGGAGATTTTCACTCGGGTGCGTCGTATTGTTGATGGAATGTGCACGCACACTGTGACATGCGCGCTTCATACTCCATAGGCATCATGGATCGATCTAGAAGCTAGTGATCTGGAAGCGGTAGAAGCTGAAGGTGGTCACTTTCTCGGTGGAATCCATGCTGCCCAACATGCTCTGATGAGAGCCGCTCAGGTATACCTTCCACTCGAAGACGAGGCAGACCTGAAAACTGAGTGCGTTGCTGCACATCAACAACGTGAACGTCCCATGCGGCTGGTGGTGTACGATACGACACCAGGTGGAACAGGTTTCTCTGATGAGGTAGGCATGTAGCGTGTTTGACTGCGGCGGAAATTACTGGCGCCTCACACTCCATGTCCCGCTTTTGGACCAGGTTTTCAGGCGGCTGCATGCCATTTCCTGCACTGCTTTGCACATCGTCACGTCTTGCCGCTGTGTCAAGCGATGCGCCATGAATGCTACAAAGAGACCACCCGTTGCGGGCTGTCCATTCTGCGTCCAAATCCCTCTCTGTGGAGAGTACAATGCAGTTCTCGATCGTCATGCCGCGTCAATTATTCTGCAAAGAGTGGTTGCTTCTTTCGCAGCAGGTACGACTTCGACGCGTTCGTTAGGTGTCATACTCCGCTCTGATGCCAGTAAACACAATGCGGTTGGATGCGACAGGAAATGCCAATGTGGCACCAGATGATGATGACGACGACGACGACGAACTTCGGTCAGGTGTCGCTACTCCACCACCAAACTCTCCAGATCATAACGTTGCACCGCTATCGCCATTTATTTCGAAGGAGGCGTCTGAACAACCGAGGAACATCCAAAAAGAATGGGCCCGCCGTCCCAACCACTACACAACGTGAAGCGCTTACCGTGATTTAGAAAATATTTTTAGTTATTGACTTTGTGTCGCCATCATTCCCATTCGGTGGTGGGTTTGTGGTGCGCAGGAGCACTTACGCCACTTAAGTTTACCTGCGGGCACCCTCCGCCTTCCCGGGTGATTGCCGCTGGCCACGGCGCCGTCAGTTCTGGCACCGTCATTGAGAGACTCGACTCGTAGTAACATTTCTGGTAGCAGTCAGTACTTCTATTGTTAGGTGGGCACTGGGAGAAGCAATCTGGGTCATGCTGTTCGATGGCCACATCAATTCTGTCGTACATGCACGACGCGTTGATCACACTGGTGGTTTGTACGTGGCGCCACGTGCACCTACGGGCAATATCATGTGGAGAACACCATTCGTCAGTGCTTTCCAATCGCGAAAGCGGGGCGAGGAAGCGAAACTTACCCAGAGCCGTCGCCAACGTAATGGCCGTCAGTGCACTCGCCAGCGTCTGGATGCGAGAACCAGAATCCACCAGCAACATGGTAGGCTCGGTTGTGCGAGCCAAAAGTGAGCGAGATGTTTTCTCTTCCAACAGATTTGTGAGCGCGAGAGCAGTTGCATGTGTTGGACGGTGGGTAGTATGCTGCCGATACAGTGTTGTTGCAACTGTAATAGCCCAACGGCGTCTTGAACACAGAACACTCGGTACCGTTGATCTCCATGCTCCAGCCGTACGCTCTCTCTGAAGAGGCAATTGAGCAGCACTCGCCGAAATCGCTGACGTTGTGCTTATCCGGGAAACCTTTGTAGCAAGCGTCAGCGTAAGGAGTGTAGTTCATAGCTTTACAAGTATCAGGGTAGCCCGGTATTTGTGCAGAGTTGTCGAGGTCGATTGTGCACTTCCAAGCCCCGTACGGATCGGTAACGTTGACATCGTTGCAGTACAGGTAGGGTCCTGGAAACACAGGCAAGGTAACACAGCCAGACGCGTGAATCAGAGCAAGCATACGTTGTCGCTGTCGGCGGTCGAAGAGATGCACTACACATACCCCATTGTCCATCGACTTCAACGGTCATCTCTAGCACAAGGTCGGTTGAGTTTGGGTCATCACCTTGGAACTGCACCATTGTGTTGCATCCATAACTGTCAGGATTGATCTTGCACTGATAAGCCATAGCCCTGCGGGAGATGACAAATGAAACGTCCCCCGGCACGTCTGCGGTGTTTTTGTTGGTCAAGTCGAGGACGTCAAAAGGGGTCATGCGATACAGCGTCAAGTTCGTGGGACGGGTGGCATTAATTGAGCACTCGTAGTCACAGAATGCGGAGCAATTGCACCCGCTTCCATCAAACGGATCTGACAGTGGTGCCTCTGTCGCGAAGCCAGACGCCACCACGACGCACGGGGCCACTACTGCAACAGCTGTAAAAACTGCTTTCATGTTTGATCGATCTTCGTTGGTCCAGCACAGCCGATGTTTTACAAAAAAAGTACTTGGGTCACAGTCACAAAAAATACATATTTTGCACACATCCAAACAGTTCAGGTGATGCTTTGTTGCGCAAGTGTAACACCGTGACTATTATACAACGACGCAACGACACAACGACACAACGACACAACGACGACAACGACGACAACGACGACAACGACGACAACGACGACAACGACGACAACGACGACAACGACGTTGACGCAACGCAAGCAAACGCAAACAAACGCAAACAAGCAAACGCAAACAAGCAAACACAAGCAAACGCAAGCAAACGCAAGCAAACGCAACGAGCGAACAATGGCAGGCTGCATGCCTCATGCACTCTGCGCAAGAACGTCAGCGTCGTCGTCATCATTCATCAGTCATCAGTCAGCAGGTTTACCGGTATCAGGTCGTTTGTCGTCTGGGCACGTTACCCACTGGGATGCACGTATTGTCGGCGAGTAAAATACTTGTTGCCTCAATGAAGGAAAAAAAAAAAAAACGTACGTTAAACCAAGGAAAATTAAGTACGTGAATCGAGCGTGATGTAGACACGTCCGCGAAAAGGAAGATCCCGACCTGCTTTTTTTGAAACTATGGCGACTCAAGAAGACCGAAGCTCCAAGGAAGTGCTGGGGAACGGTTCCCAGTGTACTAGAGATGTTAGTTCTACCGTAGACTGTACGTGTCAGTGTCACCGTTTCGCCCGCGTACACGAACTCGTTACCAGGTCGTTGGAAGGCACAGCAGCAATGGGAACATTCCGATCACCAATCGGGTCTTCCGACACGGCAACGAAACGCATGCGTTTGATTGGTCCACGGCCTGTGTTAGCCCTAGGTAAAGGATTGGCTGAAGCTCTCGAGGCGAGGAAGGAGGCGATGCAAATCGCAAACAGTGATCCTCAGCATCCCGTGAGTGTCATCGCGAACGCAGCGTGGAGTGGGGCTCCGGAGCTTGTCGGAAGTCACTCGTTGATTTCAATGGCACCAAGTGTCGCGGAGAGGTTTGGTGGTACCGGGGCTGGGTCTGTCATCTCAATGCTGACTTTTGCCAATTCGCATGTCGTGGATTGTGGAGATGCAGGATTGGTGATGATTGACTGTGGGACTGCGTTCACGGCACCGAGAATTTTCGATTTGCTTCGGTTGCATACCGACAAGCCACTCCACAGTGCCATTTATACCCACGGCCACGCAGACCACATCGGCGTGAACTACATGGCATGGGAGGACGAAAGTTTTCGCGTCATTGCTCATGAAAATGTGGTCCGACGGTTCGATCGGTACCGCAAAACTGCCGGGTACAACACGTTCATAAACAAACGTCAATTCCAAATTCCGGACAACCTCCCTTACGCCTTCCCCGGGACCTATGATGACGATCTGAGGTACCCTGATTTGACATATAAAACATACTTACGCTTCGAAGTGGGTGGTCAAGTATTTGAGCTCTTCGCAGGCAAGGGCGAGACCGACGATGCCACTATTGTATGGATGCCCAAACAGCGGTACTGTTTCTGTGGCGACTTTTTCATTTGGAATGCACCGAACGCCGGGAATCCACAAAAAGTGCAGCGTTATCCCGAAGAATGGGCGAAAGCCGCTCGAAAAATAATAGACTTACGACCAGTCATTGTGTTTCCTGGGCATGGACCTCCAATTTTGGGTGAAGAACGAGTCCGCGAAGCTTTCACCAACCAAGCCCGATTGCTGGAAGGCATTTGCTCGTACACTTTGGATGGGATCAATTCTGGCCTGTCGCTCACCAAACTAATGGCAAACGTTCCCATTCCCCAACAGTTGCTCTCTCTACCGTATTTACAACCACGGTACGATGATCCTCGATGGTTTGTGGCCAATTTGTGGCGGCGCTACTGCGGGTGGTATACCATGGATGTTCGACACTTACTGCCGGTTGACGTCCGGGATGTCGGTGTTGAACTTGCGAAAATGGTGGGTGGTGCAGATAAACTTGCCGCTCAAGCTGAGCAACTTGTTCGTCAAGGTGGACCCACAAAGCTTGGTGTCGCCTTAGAACTTGCGGAATTTGCAGCTGGCGCGGCTGGTGATAGTTCAGGTTTCGAAGCGGCGGAAGCGCACCGAGTCAGAGCCTTGATTCTGCGTGCATTGGTGAACCGTGAAACGACGCTAATGGCCAAATCAATTTATGGCGCTGCTGCTGCCGACAGCGAGAAGAGGTTAGCAAAACTTTAAATCAACGTCTGAGTTGCCATTCTTTTGAACCACGAGAAACGACTTGTGTGGGTGCAACGACACCATAAAAATTTAGTAGAATAATAAAACCAACATAAGTCATGTTCCTTCGTTTGTTGTTGCATGTCACATCGGCAGTACGTTGCTCGAGATCCGAACTTATTGGGTTGCAGCCTTGCAGCCTGTAGCGATGGCCGCACAGCAGATACAGCAGCTGCAGCAGTAGATTGTGAATACCACAAAAAGGTGCACCTACAACAAACACGAAGTGAGTATCGCTCTTGATCATTTGGTGCACGACAAAGGACACGTACCAGAAACACGATGAGGTATGCCAAAGCTGTGTGCACGTGCATACAGGGAGAAGAGAAATTGTGGTTAAAAAATATGGTCAAGAATCACAACAATTACACTGATGAACAACGTACCAGTCATGTAAATGACGGACGTGTCGGCGTTGTAGGCAGAGGACGGATATCGAACAACTTCCACCAATCCCCAGATGTAACTACAGACCAATAGAGGGAACACATGAATTTTGAAAAGAGGCGCTGAAATCCGGTCATTTCAACAGTGCTAATAAAAGAACGAACATGGCCAAAGCGGTAAACCAGAGAGTGTACCCCAACACAGCAAAAATAACTTTCGCAACGTTTGAAGCAGCTCTTTTGCACTTTCGTTCCACCTCCGCGCCCGGCAAGCAAGCAGTTCTATGAAAGACATAAACACAATCGACGCGCGAAACTGGTTAGATACCAAAACCAATATCAACAGGTGCAATGGTGGCGTCACAATACATGCCATGCCAAAACGTACTTAGAATCGGTTCCGTCTTCAGGATCTGCATCGTCGTTCTTTTTATCGCTTTCAAGGTACTTGGGACGCAAAGCCACCGCAAATCCCACTGTCGTAAAATCGATCACCAGGCGCACGAGAAACAAAATGCCAACAGCAAGAACGAATCCCCGGGTATGATTTCCATCCTCCAGACCTGGGTAGGCGCCAAAGACGTAAATGCACCAAACGCCCGAAATTATGAAAAAGATGTCGCGCAAAATCCAGCATGCGATGAGGCATCCATTTTGTTGTTCAATTGCGTGCCATAGGGTCTGCCGGTGCTGAAGTTGCACACAAAAACCAGACGACAGATCATTACCGTTTTCTGCCA
>ENA-OWNT01004401-OWNT01004401.1-seawater-metagenome-genome-assembly--contig:-NODE-4401-length-12403-cov-4.614555_pt1 | contig 12403 bp, 10 predicted proteins | sample MGYA00238136_ERZ651165 | MGnify/ENA primary metagenome ERZ651165 (study PRJEB26861, sample SAMN08777766) | seawater metagenome | isolation source: coastal seawater | place: USA: Florida | collected... | reverse complement strand
TATTATCGACAATTCCCTGCTGTGAAATAGAAGTATATTTTGGATAAAATCGTTATGCAAATATTTACACGATAATAGGGGCGTGAATATTGGCTCAATGACCTTCATCCCGACGTCAACCACAACGAGCTGCTGTGTTCACTCCCGGGCTGCATGCGTGATAAGCGCGAGTATGGCGATGCCGCAAGGATTCTTAGTCAGTATCTGGGCATCCGAAGCGTAATTCTGCATTCGAACAACCTGCAAAAACGAAACTCACTGATTCGCGTGTTCGGAGCCGCCTGCGTTTCTTTAAGACCTCTGCCTGCGTCTGTTCAACCGTACAACCAGAAGTATCTGCACGAGAAGGTTAAGGACCTGGGTCATGGCTCCGAGCTCATTCATGGATTGTCCGTAGTCGTTACTGGTGTCGCCGGCTTTATCGGCTCGTTTCTTGCTCGCCGCTTGCTTGAGGAAGGAACGGCGGTCATTGGCGTCGACAACTTTCAACGTTTCAACGACACTGATCGCAAACAGCAACGCTTAAACCACCTGCCGACTCACCCGAAGTTTGTTTTTCATGGTAGCATCGATGAGGTCAATTGGAGTTCTCTGGGTCCGATTGTGGTTTACCATGTTGCCGGTCAGCCAGGAGTACGGTACTGCCAGGAGAATTCTGAGTTGTGTGCGACATGCAACGACAAGCTGACGTCCAGACTGCTGCGAAAGCTCGTTCACAAAGGAACTCACGTGGTCTTTGCCAGCAGCAGCACAGTCTACGGGACCGCTTCGCTGGCGACGTGGAATGAAGACTGCGATCCCAAGCCAACTTGTGTGTACGCGCGAAGCAAGATGGCATGCGAGGCACTTCTGCGGGACTTCGCTGTCAATGGAATGCAGGCGACAGTATTGTGCCTATTCTCTGTCATCGGTGAGGACTGCCGTGCGGACCTCGCGCCTGCAGTCTTCATGCGTCAGATTGCAGCCGATGCTCCCATCCACATCAATGGCAACGGGTCGGTGCAGCGCGATTTCACATACGTTGGAGATATTGTGGACGGCATGATCCGAGCTGCCGCGCGTAGCACGCGGCAAGAACATCCGCTTCGGGTCTTTAATCTCGGCCGCGGCGAACCAAGATCGATCTCAGCACTAATTAGTATTCTGGAAGAGGAACTGGATACCACTGCCACCAAAGTCTACAACAAGGCCATCGCCTTTGAGATGCCGCGCACGTGCGCCATCAACACACGTGCACAAACCGAGCTTGGCTTCAAACCACAAATCGGCTTGCGCGAGGCGGTGCGTCGAATGCTGTCAGAATTCAGGACCCGTTCAATTCGCTTTTACGGCAGCAAGTCTTTGTACTTCCAGTTTTCCAATTACGCTCCTTACGAAATTATTCTTGATGGTCACACGTGGCCGACTTCGGAGCATTATTATCAAGCGCAGAGGTTTAATGCGCATCCGCAGCTTCAGCAGGAGATTCGCGAGCTTTCCACGAGGAAGAAGCGTTTGCGGCATCAAGGGAGTTTCGCAAAGACGTGCGCGATGATTGGAGTGAAGTCAAAGACGGAGTCATGTTTGTTGCAGTAAAGGCAAAGTTTCAGCAGCATCTACACCTACGCGCATTGTTGCTGCGCACTGGCACCCAGTCGTTGGTAGAGCACACGAGCAAGGACCATTACTGGGGTGACGGTGGCGACGGCACCGGCCGCAACCAAATGGGCAAGACGTTAATGGCTGTCCGTGCGAGCCTGCGATCCGACGCTGATAAGAAGACACAGGTGGGCGGGTGTTAGAATTGAACCAGGTTTTTTTGTCAAGGTGCAGTCAGTAAAGTAAGGTGCTCTGTTTTGTTTCAAGTGGATGTGGGGTGCGACCTCGATGTCACCGCTCGTGTTGATTCCGACGTAGATAGGAACTCCAAGAGTTCACAGGCAATGTCCACCGTCCACGCCGTTAAAATAGGTGGTTTCCTGACCTAACCGGCGTTGTCGGTAGACAATGCAGTGGCGCCTTCGCTCTCGCGGATCAACGAATTAGAAACGCATACCCTATTTTGAAAGTTGTACCACGTTGTAGAGCACGCCAGTGGAATCTAACTAGGTAAATGGAGAATTGCGGAAACGAAGAAAGATCGTCAACATTTCAACGCATGAAAAGCGAACTGAGGAAACAAAACTGGGGAGACGAATGTGGCAGGAAATTTCGTAATTCATAGCGCATTCACATCTGCGCGTAAACATGTTTTCACGCCAAGTGGAAGGTCCCATTCTTTTTTGACCGCCGCGGGGCCAGACAATTGTGTTGAGCGCTATTCTGTCCCCGTTGTAGTCGCAATCGATCTCGAAATGTGAATAGTTGCGAAGATTGAAGGTGATGGCACGCCGCAACACTGTGCCTCCGTTGAACATTCAGATGTTGCAATTCATGTGGCACATGGTGGCATGATTACTCGGCGGAAACACGCAGTTTCAGTGGCTCGGCTGAACTGGAGCTGCCAATTCCGTCAACACACAAATATCCTGACGCACGAACTTTGGGTGGCGTTGCCGGAGGTGCGCCGTTGATAGTGAATGTTGCCGATGGTCCGCCAGTGCGCGGAAGGCACCTGGAAACATACAACAGTGCGGAAGTGTGAAAACACTTCGCTGTGCCGAGCGCCCACGCACAAAAAAAAATTGATTCGTCATCAACAACTTACACTGTAGCCACGGTATTTGCAGGAAGCACGATCTGCATGTCGAAGTATACATCGGCCACAAAGTCAACCGACACTCTCACAAAACCCCGCACTGTTGGCAATCCAATCGTGGCCGAGATGGAACCAGTGCCAACCTACCAATGCATGTATCGTTCGGTGATGAGACGAGAAACTACCGCGGTCATCAAAACATACATCGTACACACCTGTGGCTGGATGTGAAGACTTTCGTATCCTGCAGTTGTGGGGCTAATACCGAAAAAGCCGCGTGCGATGGCCGTCGCAGGTGCCGTGGCCCACGGGTGACTCCAAGAGAGATTTGGCTTTTCTTGCGGGTTCCACGCCTCCATGGTTGCTGTTGCACCCTAATACAACAAGTTGCAAGACTTACAACAATAGTGCTCGGTACCCAGTTCTCAGTACCCATGCGAAGTGCAAAATGAGGGCAAGCATAGGCGAGGGCTAGCACGTCTCGGACCTGCTTCAACATATTGCACCATGTGTTGGTGCTTTCGCAGTCGGTCATTAACTCCAGAGCGTATTGTCCAAAATCACTTTCTATGTTGTAAAGGCCCATTAAAAAAGGGAAAGCTCCGTACCTGCACAGCAGCAATTTGATTCACAGCATGAGTTTGTTGTGGCTGACATTTTGACAACCAAGCTCGCAAACTGACACGCTGCAACGCATTCCCTTGCTCCTCAAGAAATCCACAATTGCCTGCTCTGAACCCAGCGCCATGTGCTCACTGATGATGCTCTTGGGCATCAGCCAGAGTGGAAATATTGTTGCATGTAGCGCTGTGTGTGACGTCCCCAGAGAGTCGACGAATACGTCAGAACTGTTCAGTAAATTTGATTTCATCGCGTTCTCGATTGTGGCTGCATCCATCTGTGCGCATGGTCAGAGCGGCGGTGGGGACAGGTCTGAGCGTAATACCAGCACTCGAAACCAACCTACCATGAGTTGTTGTGCATCTCCTGCACGATCTATCACTGGTGCGAGCTGTGCCAGTGCCCGCAATCCTCCGACAGCAAACGCATTAATCACAGTTGTGACGTTGGTCATCACATAGCCGTCTCTGCTATCTTCGGGCCAGTCAATGATATCACGGGTACCCGAAGGAAATCTAGAGCACCACCCCATAAAAAACAGTGAGCTGCTGTATATCGGCGCGTGACGACAGCAAGGACCACCACGTTTACACAGTAGATACAGACCGCTCACAACGCGAAAAGTCAATCAACCCTTCCGGTTGCTGTAAGCAGTCTGCTTGCGTGTTATTCCGAAGGCGATCGAAAAACGAGGCCGCAATCCCAGGTCGACCGGTTTGCAGGTACGCCAGTTGGGCGCTCAGGGGCATGAATTGTAGCCACTCCGTCGGCCATGTGTTGACTTGCACCATGTACGCATTGGAGTGCGGTGTCCACGCAAACTCGCGCTGAAACACGTACCGTGCCGCTGCAGTAATATACCTGCGAACGGATGAACCAACGGAGACAACGCCGCATGTTATTTGAAACTCCTAACCGACACTTGCACCATATTTGTCAGGAGCTCACCCATCAGCTTCATAGGCACGGCGCTCCCGGGTATTGCTGTCAGTGTAAGTATCCAGAGAAGTAACCTTTAGCGTGTTCTTGCACAGGGCCCATACGTCGTTCAATGGTGCATTCGAAGAGTTAAACGACGAGTCGTCGTCGTTCCAGTGGTAATTGACCTGCCACGCGCGAATCGATGGCTGCTCACTTGACAACTTCACAAGTGTTTGAACACTCGTTGGACGACTGCACGTCACAACCGCGCTCAAGTGCTTGACTGTCAGATGGCAAGGATCACCGCCGAAGTCATCGTTGTCTGCTTTAATAGAACAAGATGGCTGACGTAAACAAAGTGCCTTCACACGTTGCACGCTGCTGTTGGAGTCACAGCTCGCGTTGCGCTGGAACCCTGCAACACAGTTACCCGACGGTGTGCCGAAGCTTGCAAAATCAATCTGAAAGCGCAAACCATGAGCACAATCATTAATCCAGACAACGGTTGACGTGGAATACAGGGGCTGCAGTGCAAACCTCCTCTATCAATTGATCTGCTGGACACGAAAGCTCCAGACTATCGTTTTCCTGCACCGTGCCACACGTTGAATTTTGAACAGGCGGGCCTGGTGCGGGACTGTCCACGACTTTGAGTTCCCCGTAACGGAAAAGCATGTACTCATGGTGCTCGAATATTGAGTTTAGAGCACCGCTCCCAGCGCGCCGAGTTGTGAACTAATACGCAATACCATGAACAGAAGCGTTAAAAGCAGTTTGCATTGCTCGTTGTTCGAGACACCAGCGAGTTCACCATGGATGTGTAGTTATTGCCAGTCCGCATGGGCCACAGAATGGACGTGTTGGAAATCAATTCTTCGCTCAGCGTCAATTGTAATGTTTTGTTGTCAAATGACGGAGGCAGCTCCAAGTGAATGCCGCCCATGAAGTCTGTTCCAAAGTCGAAGAACCAGTGGCCTGGCGCCAGTTCGACTTGGTTGGTCACATTGATGTATTCTGTTACCTCGAGATGTGGGGTGGACTTTGCAGGCAACTTGCCCTGCAGTGCGTAGAGTTTTGACGATGCGGCGATTGACGCATTCGTCCATGCCTCTTCGGTCGACACCTGCATTGTTCAATATCGATCATTTAAGTGCGCATAGTTCTCGAGGACCGGACAAATACCAACATCTCAAGCAGACTTTCCTCGCCGCGACTCTTCCACCCATCCGAAGGGTAAGCACCAGCGTCTATGTTTTCTTGTGGTGCTCCGTAGCCACCTTCCTTTCCGGAGGGGTTGTACACTGAGTTGGCATTGAAGGCCATCCACGTAGCATCAGTTCCGCCCGTCAATTCACAAGTGCCATCTGCGTAGTGAACGTGAAGCTCCAATATCACACCTGCCTCAGACCCAACACTGTGGTAACATTGCAGGCCGAGCGCAATCCATGTTGCGCTTGGATCATCGGGTGTCACATCAACTGTGTCGTAAACAATATTGCCATCCGTTCCGTACGCGGTGTCTCCGCGACCTGGCCCTATGCTCTTCGTTTGACCATCCGCGAATAATCTGTAGGCCCCAAGTAGGTGGTCGTCGCCCACGGCGGAGACAAAAGCGGTGACGGCAACCCAGTTTTCCTTCAAAGTGTACTTTCTTGATAGATAAACAAAGTTTGCAGTGCTGTCTGCCCAGATGGGCTGCGTTGTCTTTGCAAATCCGTTCGTGAGTGCAACTACGAACGTGGCGTTGGTTGACCAGTCGCTTTCGCACGACGAGTTGCCTGGAGCTTCCAACGGTGCGGTCCACACCCTTACGCGCCAAGCATATAAATTGGCGTCTGTGAGAACATGAGCTCCGGAAAAATCCCACACAACGTCAACAGAAGCATTGCCAGCGGTATGCCCACTGTCTACGACCACACTGCCAGATGCATCGAATACCTGTATTTGGTATGCAGCTTGTACTTGGCTAACAGGAATTGTCTGCTCGTTTTTTGGCGAAGTTCCACAGGTCGCAATGTGCGGCACGATCCAGGTGAACGTCGGCCGGGCCGGCACACCCAGCGCTGGTGATGGTCGAAGATCTGTCAGCAGTCCGGCCGGTGACTCGGCCAACGAACTGCTAACAGCGGCGCAAAGAAAGGCTATTTGGATAGCCTGCATCGTTGACTTATGTGAGGCACCACACTTACTGTTAGGACATTTTGTATTTCCTGGCCGAACAGCAAGCAAAAAAGGAAAAAAAGCTATCGCTGTAGCTGTGGTGCTGCAAGCGTATTCTTCAGCATCGAAGACCGCTCACTTTACGACAGAATATGACTTTGCCACGCCCCAACACGCACAATGCAGTCACCCGACGGAAAGTGCCGGCGAGCAACCCGTTCAACCTCACTCGACTGTACCCCACCAATCTCTGATGCACAAACACGTTACATACATACATACACTGTCGGTCTCGGTTTGCGTGAACCGCGACACAGACACTGTCGCAAACCACTCAACACAGAGTGACAAGGAGTTGCAAGCAAGACAAGGACTTCAACAGTTTGTTAGTTGCAGGGCCGATTGTTGCCAAACGCAGCCACGCGTAGTGAACCATCAATGAATCAATGAAAAAGTGGTCACCTCACAACTAGATCTGCACTAACTGGCTAACTAACTCCTCACAACTAAAACTAACTGACGAACTGTCTCCAGCAAGAATCCCAAATCGACTTCGAAGTTGACGAACTGTCTCGAGCAAGAAATAAATCGAACTCGAACTCGAACTCGAATGTGAACGAACGACCTACGACGGGTGAAGAAGACAGACAGATCTTTTTTGTATCTGTGTCTGTGTCGGTGGATGGTCCGTTGGTTTTTGTTCGCGTTGTTGCTGTGTGGTTGCGTTGTTGCTGTGTGGTTGAGTGGCTGCCCTCCTCTGACACAGGGTCAAGAAATAGCGATAAGTGTTGGGACTTTTGGTTTTCGTGCAGTACGGAAGTACGGATGCGCACTGGAGTAGAACGAGAGCATGTTCGTGTGCACGGCGTTGTGGCCGAAACAACGCCAAAACCGACGCGGGGCTGCATTGTTGCATTGCGACACGTTCCACAGTTTCAGGGACACGACACGCGCACTGCACCACTTGGTCAAGCAAAGTGCCGCCTTTAGTGAAGCAATTGACGTGCTTCGCCGCTGCAAAAGCATCAGGATGCACCATTGCTTTATTACAGTACTATCCGCTGGCGGCGCACACACGACGTGGTCGACACAGACTGCAAAATGAAGTTTGAACCGGAAAAATCTGTGCAAAACTGTCACACGAATCTTGTCTCAAGCCCATTACCCCAATGGACAATAATTCTGCTACGAGCGCTGTGAGTTCAATGAATTGTAACTCACGTTTGCTCTTTGTGGGTCCCTGCGCTCCGTGACGCCTGCCGCGGACGCTCTGTTGTGGGCACGAGGTGACAATGGCATGGATCCACAAACTTGGTCACCCTCTGATTGCCTTGACTGGAACATGGGCCGTTGGATCGCTGGCGTGGTCCGCATTCCACGATCCCGTGGAGACTATCCCGGCTGCTGATTGCAAAAGTACACGGCCCTGTGTTGTCGGGCGAACTGCAATGCAAAAGCTGCAACGCGACGGTTATGTGGTCATTGACAACGTGCTCTCCGTGGAGGCCCTGACGCAGCTTCGTCGAGACGCGCGCAGCCGCTTTGATGACATGAAAGTTGACCACCAGAATCCTTCAGACGTCCGGACAGATCACGTCACGTGGGTACGGCGACGAATGTCAGATGACTGTGAGTCTAGCACTCGCGAAAGCCGCCCGCTGGATGTGGGAATAGAAATGCTTCAAGGTCTCGCGGCCGAGTTAGATACGTCCGATGCTTACACAGTGAGTGAGCGCCACTCTAGCCCGGCCAACTTGCAGGTACAGCAGCGCAACATGCAATTCGGCGCGTGTGTGGTGGACCGCTAATGTCATTTTTTTGTTTCCGGTGTAGCTGTCTTGTTACAATGGAGAGGAAGCTTTTTACTCCGCACACAGGGACGTGCCAACTTTCCAAAGTGAATCGACCTCAGTGTTTCGTCTCGGGCTGAAAGGATGGCTTCAGGCATGGGTTGCGGTTTTCGTTGTCGCCGTCTGCTCAACCGTGTCATGTCGCGATGTTCTCATGTGCAGGCTAAGTTCTATCAAAAGAGGGTTGTCACCGCGCTTCTCTACCTCAACGAAAGCGATTGGGACGCTAGCATCGATGGCGGCACACTGAAATTGTTTATTGGCGCCGATGCTGACGACGACGTCGGAGACACCGCTGCACAGGTCTGCAAGAAGTTCAATATGCACCCTGTGGTATTTATTTTGACAAGTATGAGTGCTTGTAGGAAGTTGAAATATCTCCGAAGGGTGGCAGACTTGTTCTGTTCGATAGCTGGGACCTACTTCACGAAGTGACACCGACGCACCGTCCACGTTTTGCGCTCACATGCTGGATCTGTGGGACCAAAACTGAACAATGAGTAATGAGGAAACACACACACACACACACACACACACACATGAATTGAGGTTTTGCGGCTCGATGGGCAAGTTGGTAAAGTGAACACTGTAATATACGTGTTTTTTTTATGTATATGAAAACAAAACTAAGTGCCACACGGCTGTTCGCAACAAAAAGCCACGTGGTTGATGCGGGTGTCTTACGCCCGCGCGATGAGCACAGAAAGATTCAAACGGAAGCATCGGCGACATCATTCGTTCTACTGACGCACTCACTACAGAGCGTTCATTTGTTGCACCCATCCCTTCTGCTGTTCCGTCATGCCTGGAATGCCACTCCACGAGCGTTGCAACCAGTCTTCGGGATCGTAAGAATCTGGATCGTCAATTCGCGCTTCCATTTCCTTGGAGAAGTGGCGAATGGCGCCCTGGACCGGCCACGCCGCGGCATCGCCGAGCGCACAGATAGTGTGCCCTTCGATTTGACGCGTGAGCTCCTCAAGCATAGGCACCTCGCGCTTGTCAGCCTTGCCAGTCTCGATACGCTTCATGGTGGTCTCCAACCACCGCGTTCCTTCGCGGCACGGCGTGCATTGGCCACAACTTTCATGCATGTAAAAGTGCGCCAGACGACGGATCGCACCAATCATGTCCATACTCTTGTCAAAGATTGTTACGGCTGCAGTTCCCAGACCACTCTGTGCCTCTTTGAGGTCGTCGAAGTCCATCAAGACATCATCAGCGATCGCTTTCGGAATGCACGGCACGGATGACCCGCCGGGGATAACGGCGAGGAGGTTGTCCCACCCGCCGCGGACGCCACCACAGTGCTTGTCAATTAGGTCGCGCAAGGAGATGGACATTTCTTCTTCCACCGTGATCGGGTTGTTGACGTGGCCGGAGATACAGAACAGCTTTTGTCCGTGGTTGTTTTTGCGGCCCATGCCAGCGAACCACTCGGGTCCACGGCGCAAGATTTCGGGGGAAACTGCGACAGTCTCAACGTTCGTGACGGTGCTCGGGCATCCGTAAAGCCCGCAGCCGGCAGGGAACGGTGGCTTAATGCGGGGCTTGCCCTGCTTTCCCTCGAGCGACTCGATCAATGCCGTTTCTTCTCCGCAAATATACGCGCCAGCGCCGCGGTGAAGGTACACATCAAAATCGTACCCACTGCCACACGCGTTCTTGCCCAAGAAACCGGCCTCGTAGGCCTCGTGGATTGCCTCGTCAAGGATAATGGCCTCGTTGTAGAACTCACCACGGATGTAGATGTAGGCCGCACGCGCTCGCATGGCAAAGCCGGCAACCAGACACCCCTCGACGAGAGTGTGGGGGTCTTTGCGCATGATCTCGCGGTCTTTGCACGTGCCGGGTTCAGACTCGTCAGCGTTCACGACAAGAAACGACGGACGGCCGTCCGACTTCTTGGGCATGAAAGACCACTTGAGCCCCGAAGGGAAGCCGGCGCCGCCGCGCCCGCGCAGTCCAGACGCCTTGATGTCGTCGACGATGGCATCTGGGCCCATTCCCAAAATATCCTTGGTACGGTGCCACTGCCCGCGCTTCATTGCGTCCTTGAGGTGCCATCCGTGTTCGCCATACAGGTTCTGGAAAATACGATCCTCGTCCTTAAGCCCACCATAGACTTGCGCGAGCGCGGGTCCGTTGTCAGACATCGCACGCGTTGAGCCTACGACGGAGCGCAATACGCGGGGGCGGGCCGCCTGCGGCACGCGCCGGGCAACGCTGGAAAACATACTGCAAACTTGGTGTGCTTCCCTTGCGTTCAAACACGACAAATCAGCCAAAGGCGGTTTGGTTAGGGGGGCGCGCAACAGCCCACGAGACGTGTGGCCGGCGGGCGGGCGGGCGCCGCGAACGGACAACACAACAACGGCGAAAAAACAAGACGGCCACGCAGCGACCAAGCAATAAAATGACACAGAGACAGACCACTGAAACTTGTGCAACACACACACACGCAAGTGGTGCCGTGAATGAGCGCCCTGGATCAATGTACCGAGTTGATCGCCACTCAGCAACTGAAGGTGACACCCCAGCATATACGTCTCGGCACTTCCATCAATCAACAGAAAGCACCATTTCTCTCAACCTCGACCGCGTATCGTAAGCATCGTGAGCACTTCGCCATGAACCTTCCACCACGCGCACCACCTAAAACCCGGACGTATTGGCATCGAATCAACGCGACAAACACAAGCTTCTGCGGTGGCGACAAGCAACGACAACGACAACGACAAACAGCAAACAACAAACAACAAACACCGACGACGGCGACAGCGACGGTGACGGCGATGACAACAACAACAACAACATAACAACGCCAACGACGACGAAGACAACGACGACGACGACGAAGACAACGATGACGACGACGAAGACGATTGCTTGGCAGCATTGGCTGGCTGGCTGGCAATGGCAACGAACGCCACCGCAGTCATTCTCATAGTGAGTGAGTGAGTGAGTGAGTGACAGTGAGTGATCGAATGAGTGAGTGAGTGACTGACTGACTGACTGTGAGTGACTGTGAGTGAGTGAGTGAGTGAGTGAGTGACAGTGAATGACTGACTGTGACTGACTGTGAGTGACTGTGAGTGAGTGAGTGAGTGAGAGCTCGTCTTCCTTCCTCGCTCACTTCCGGTCACGAATCCATCAGTTTGTCTTCCTCAACCCGAAATTTGTGTTTTGCCTCAGCCTTCTCTGGGGTAAGCATAGTGCGGTTTTACAGCAATGCGAGAGGCAGTGGTGTTGTGATAAAGGCAAGGCGGTGAGTGAGTGTGAGACTGTGAGTGAAGTGTGTGTGTGTGTGTGTGTGTGTTGGCTGCCTGAGGTGGTGGTGGTGTGTGAGAAACGAAGGTGGGTGGTAGTGCACGGCTGCACTACCTCCCTCCACCCACTCACTCTCACTCACTCACTCACCCACTCACTCACTCACTGTGACTGACTGACTCACTCACTGTTGAATGTGGGCGTGGGTGTGTGTGACCGCGGCTCTGGGCGCTGAGTGTGACGGTGTGACCTCTGATCACTCTCACTCACTCACTCACTCGCTTGAGAAGGAAGGAGGAGGTTGGAGGGAGGGAGGGCTGGAGGGCCTGGAGGCGGCTGGAAGACTCGCTGGCTGCCTGCGTGGGTGTGGGTGTGGTGGGTGGGGACGAAGGCAGTGAGCGCAGCGTGTCCTCCCTCACACCGGACAGTGGCGCTCTCACCTCACTGTCGCTCACAGCCCACTCACTCACAGCCCACTCACTCACTCACTCACTCACTCACTCACTCACTGACCGACACTTTTACTTTGAACGAACGCAACGACTGAATGAAGCCCCATTCATTGTTTCATTGCCTCATTGTTGTGCGATCAGCTGTACTGTTGTAAACTACACATTTAGGTTTAGTTGGTATACGGGGTGTTGATTGTCGTTATTTCCAATTCGGGACGGTGCTGAACGCATCGGCTGACAACTTTTGTTCTGCTGTTGTGGCGGTTGCATGCGGAAGGAAGGAAGGCGAGTTGTTTCGCAGCCACTCACTCACTCACACATCACTCCCTCCCCTCTCCCTCCCTCCCTCCCTCCCTTTCTCCCTCATTCACGCCGTTCCTTCCTTCCTTCCTTCCTTCCTTCCTTCCTTCCTTCCTTCCTTCCTTCCTTCCTTCCTTCCTTCCTTCCTTCCT
>ENA-OWNT01004400-OWNT01004400.1-seawater-metagenome-genome-assembly--contig:-NODE-4400-length-12404-cov-3.937941_pt1 | contig 12404 bp, 6 predicted proteins | sample MGYA00238136_ERZ651165 | MGnify/ENA primary metagenome ERZ651165 (study PRJEB26861, sample SAMN08777766) | seawater metagenome | isolation source: coastal seawater | place: USA: Florida | collected... | reverse complement strand
TGTGTGTGTGTGTGTGTGGGTGTGAGAGAGAGAGAGAGAGAGAGAGAGAGAGAGAGAGAGAGAGAGAGTGTGCGTGTTGTGGACACGGAGGGACGGCGGTTGGATGAGCTGTCGTAACTAACATTGGCGAGAGATATTTCCTGTTGCTGCTGTTGAAGATTGGAGATTGAGACGTGTTGGCGAACTCTACGCTTCTCTTGTGACCGCGGCGGCGTGGATTGCGTGGCGCGTTCAGCTGCAAGTTGACTTACTGAGGGAACGTTTAGTGTGTGTGTGCAGAGACCATTGTGTGGGTATGGAGCAAGTCGTTCTGCACCGTCGCAATGTTGCGACTAACGGTCGCAGAGGCGAAGCCGGGTTTCGCCCCCGTTTTTTTTTTTGCGCGTGGAAGATTTACCGGCAACAACTCGAGCTGACTTCTCACCATCCAGGCGCCGCGCGAGGCGCATTGTGGCAGGCGTGGGCACAATGGTGGTGCTTCTGCTCCAGCACAAGGATGTCGTGAAGCCTGTGGTTGTGAACGAGGGGCTTGAACCGCACTCTTTTGCAGCGCTGCTTCGAGCTCTCTTCCCAACGTTGAAAGAACACAAACAATTAGTTGGCCTTCGGCACAGCCATCAAGTGCATTTTGGTAGCATTGCGTTGGTGTGCGCGACGCCACAAAATTTCACGGACAGGGTGTACTTCATCGTGACAGCCGACGATGATGACGGCCACGCTCACGGCGGGGAGCTAGCAGCACCAGCTACGTCCTCGAATTCCGCCGGCCCTGCGGAAACTATTGTCAACATTGGAGACTCAAGTGCTGCGCTTCATATTCATCAACATCATGTCGACATCCTCAATCGGTTCTTTCAGGTCACTGGTCTTCAATCCGTGACTTGCATGGACATGTTCAGAGTGTTTCCTGAGCTCGTCGAGGAAGAAGATGCAACCATTGGGAAGCAAGAGTATTTTGATTCCATTGACGCTCTTCTCAAGTCGGACGACGGAAAAAGCCCTCGAGCGAGAGACAAGCTCTTCTTTTCGCGTGTGTTCGACACCATTTTCGACGCCTTCGACCACGAACGTTCAGGTACGCCAGCTGCTTGTGCTGGTCCACAACGTCATTGCCGTTGTGCTTTGAGCTAACTCAAGCTGCTTCATGATGCAGGTCGCATTCCATTCATTGAATTTGTCAGCGCGTTTACTTGCCTTGTTGGGGGCAACAAAAGCGACAAGTTGGGATTTTCTTTCGACTTATTCGACGAAGAAGGAACTGGACTTCTACGAAAGGACGATTTGCATGCGTACTTGATGTCCTTCCTGACAATGGTCTGCACACTCGCTGACCTAGACTCTGCCGCAACTCGCTCTGGGCGTGACAGAGAAGATGCGTTCGACGTTCGAATGGAGGCCTGCGCGGACCTTGTCGAGCAAGTCTTTGCTTTCTGTCGCCGCGGCGATGAAGATTTCGAGGACAGTGAAGACGTGGGTGTGTCGTTCGAAGAATTTGGGCGGTGGTATACCTCCGGAGGTCACCGTCAGGCACTCTGGCTTGAATTAATCGACGCCAAGAAGTGGCCCGGAAACGCCGCATCACCTGTACAACACCCAGCGCGAGCTGCAAGTGAGAGTGCATCCGTTCCGGGCCCACACGATGTTCATTTTTATCTGAAACAGCCGGACTATGTTGTCGCCGTTTCCACAACAGACGGCACAGTTGTAAGAGACTTGGCATCGACGACGCGACTGTGCGAGGTCTCCGTTGTTGACGTCTTCGAGGTTGTGCAGCGACACGCTAGCGTTGCGTCGTCGAACGACAGTTTGTTCTCACCGTCTGCGCCTTTTAAGATGGATAAGCGTGGATTCAACAGCACTGTCCAGGATCTGGTCCCGGGAGAATTACTCACCGCCGAGGAGCAAAAGTCCATTTCTCACATTCTGAACAACTTGTTCTGCGCTTTCGACCGTGCCAACCGTTCCTTCGTCGGAGCCGACGAGCTCGCCCTTGGTCTGAGCTTGCTTTGCCAGGGTTCGAAGTCGGAAAAACTGTACGAGGCGTTTCGCCTTTACCTGGCTCGTGCGCAGGCAGCAGCTGCCAGTCCAGGAGGAACCGCCGCCACGCCGGCCGCAGAGGCCGCAAATGATGGTCTCCTCACGCGCCGAGCCGTGTGGGTGCTGCTGCGATCATTTTTGACCGCGATTCTGGCCCTAACGAGTGATGCCACGCAAAGACCCGCGAAAGAAATATTTTCCATCATTGACAAGGAAGTTGTTGCTCTGACATCATCATTGTTTCAGTTCACCAATGATACACGCACGGCCGGCGGTGGCCGCTCAAGGAATGGCCTCGGATTTGTTGATTTCGGAAATTGGTACAACAGCGTCGGGTCCAAGGACATGCAGTGGATTGAGCTTTTATCTTTGAAGGCTTGGCCAATGGAAATGCCCCGAGAGACGGCAGACAGTCCGAAGTCTGACCACACACCGGCCTTCCATGAATCCGTCGTGACGAAGCCCGTGTTGATGGTTGAGCTGCACACCCAGGGCGCAACATCCCTTGTGAAGTTCACAGATTTGGACACAAGGCGACTGAGTGGGTTGCTGGGCTGCATCGATCGCGGAATGTTTCAGCTTGAAGTCCTCTCTGAAATATTTGGCCCAGTTGGCGCGTGGGCAACGCAGGCTGACGTGCTAAGACGTCTGTCACAGTGCGTCGCCTTCGAAGGGTTGGACGAGGAGGTAGCAGTTGACGTGATGGTTATTTTATCTCATATTTGTGCAGCGTTCGGCATGGAGAACACAGTTGATGCCAACGACTCCGACGACGGCGGGAGTGAACTCGGCGTCGTGAGGGTGAAAGATTTCATCGTCGGGCTCTCTTTGCTTGGGTGGGGGAAGAAGTCGGAAAAATTGGCCTCAGCATTTCACTTTCTTGACGAATTTGAAATGGGGTCCTTGAGTATGACACAATTTGGTCGACTGTTGAAAGCGTTTTTGTTCACAATCTTCAGTTTTAATGGTGACTTAATGGCAATCCCTGATGAGGTGCGCCAAGACCTTGTCGACGATGCAACTGCGAAAATCACGGCTGCTGCCTTTGCGGGCCCCGATATTGCCAGTGATGATGAGGATGGGGATGTGTCCCCGCGCCAACCCCGGCGAGTTGCTTTGACCTTCGAAGAATTTGGAAGTTGGTACAACGAGCAGCACGACAACGTTGCGCCTTGGCTACAGCTGCTCGATCTCAGCAAATGGCCAGGACTTGAGGAGTCAGTTGCAAACCAGAATGATGATGTTGGCGGTGTTGATGTCGAGACGGAGACTGAAACAGAGGATCGATTCGACGACACTGATGTTCTGGCAAGTTCAACACATTTTCGAGGCTTTCCGTTCCAGTGTTCGCTACTGCCCCCTTCTCGAACGACAGCGGACTATGCCGGCTCGAACTGCATGCTGCGTGTGACGTCTGAAGATGTCGAGAGTGTTGCGCTGCTAGCTCAAGTCAGCAAACTGGCGGATATGTCGCCCGCAGATCTGTGGACGGTTTTCGGTGGTTCAGGGGTTTCGTTGCCTGCGTCGCCAGGTTCGCACGTGGTCGTTTCAACAACAGGATCAGTGGACCGTGGCCGTGGGCCGCAGTCGGTTGAATTGGCGAAACCGAAGGATGCCGGCCTGGAGCGGCTTCGCAGCCGCGTACCCAAACCCTTGTCGGTCCAAACTACGGACTTGCCGGTGTCCTCTGGTCCCCCGTCTCGGTCAAGCCCCGCCAACTCACCAGCGATTACAGAAGCCAGGTTGCGTGCTGCGGCAAAAGCGTCACCAAAGAAGGGTGGAAATAATCGCGAGCTTGATGAAGAAAGTTTCAACAACGCTCTCCGCAAGGATGTTCTTAAAGATCCCGCGCTCTTGAAACCCGACCACACGGCTTTCCTGTCGTCATTCTTCGATACCTTCTTCGACGCCTTCGACCGTACAAACAACGATGCGGTCGACCGAGTTCGAATCGCCGTGGGAATGGGCTTATTTGTGCGCGGAGATGCAGAGAGCAAATTAGTCGAAGCGTTCAAACTACACGACAGTGACAGCGATGGTCTCTTGTCAAGGATTGAGTTGCGGGGGCTCATTGAATCGTTACTCTTGGCGGTGGTTGCCTTGACATCCCACACACAGGCTGCGGCGTCTCCCAGTAGCTCCCCGGTGCATGAAGCAACTAACTTGCAGTCCCTGGCATCCGATTACTGCGACTGGGTGTCGAGAGAAATCTTTTCGTTTGCTCATGACGTTGTCGGAATCGATACGTACACTGGCGACACCGCTGACGGAAGTCTCTATCTTGTGACATATGATGACCTATCTCGGTGGTTTTCAGAAGGACGGGGCTACGAGATTGCGCCTTGGGTGCAGTTGTTCAACTACGAAGTGTGGAGCAGTGACGCGCACATCGGCCGCAAGCAGAGAGAAGAACTGGAGTGGAGTAGCACTGACACGGATGACAGTGACAGCGAAAGTGACAGCGACTCCTCTAGTAGTGCCTCCGATAGCGAAGAGAGCAGCTCTTCGAACAGCAATTCTTCTTCGGACTCTGAGGACACCAGCAGTGATGCGTCGAGGTCTCCGTCGCCGGACTTCGCGAGCGCCATACTTGACAGCGAGGACGACGATAATGAACCCGAGTTTGACAGCGGCGAGTATGGCGATAATTACAACGGTGAATCATCATCAGATTCGGATTCTCACGAGAGCGACACAGCGCACGAGACGCAGCACGAACAAGTCGCTGACACAGCCGTCGCGACGTACTTTGACTTAAATGTTGACGGCTCTGGTCCAACTTTGAGGCTTCAATTCAGCATCGATGCAATCAGACGCGTGCGTCTCTTCGAAAATTGTACACCAGGCCTTCAACATTCAACCCCAGAAGACATTTTGCGCCGATTCCAAGTTGCCAGTATCCCGAGCCGAACAAGAGAGAACTTCTTTGTGGTGACGAAATCAGCATTTGAAAGCTGTATTTCTGATTTGTGCTTCTATTCTGTGCACACTGATGGTGTCGAGGGGATGTGGAACAAGTCAGCATCTGCAGGTGTTCGCCAATTTGTGACTCACATTGCGGACACTATTTTCGAATTCTTCAAACTTAGTGACGAAGGAAGTGAAGATGTTGTTCCCTTTCCTGAAATTGGTCTAGCGTTCGCCGTGTTCGCGCCAGAGCGCAAGAGTGCGAAGCTTGCACTTGCGTTTGAAAGTCTCGGGGTGAGTTACTCATCCAGTCCGGTTTCACAAGAGCTGCAGCTTACATTCGGCGCTTTGGAATTCGCTCGATTTTTTGACACGTATCTTCGTCTATTCTTTGCCTTGGCACAAGATTCTGGGATCGAGAACGTGGACGAGGAGTCCCTCAAGTCCCAAGTGTTCCGTATCCACGAGTCCGCGGAGTACCTCGGTGTTCTTGTTGTTGAGCGAATTGCCGGCGTCGATGATGGTGAAATGGCCATGATATCCTTTGCAGAATTTGCTGATTGGTACAGTACCTCTGGCGTTGACGACTTTTCGTGGTTGGAGTTGATATACTTGCCCAAGCTGTTTCATTTCGACAGTCCCGAGTACGCATACACAGACGGCTCGGATGTCAGTGAACACGCCATTGTTCACAGGGAACGGAGTCGAAGTGAGGATAGGGATGACAACTTCCAGCAGTTGCTCCACGTTGCATCAACAGACAAAGGCATTTCCGATGATTCCGAGGAGGAAGACACCGAAAGATATTTGTTAGAAGAAACGATGACGGATACCACTGATAGTGACCCTGAAGTGTACGCTTTATCAGGCAACTCAGAAGCATTTACGTCAACTCGGACGAGTCCAGCGCAGACAAACACAACCCCTGTAATATCTGTTGCTCTGGATCAAGCAGGCGGCACACTCAACTTGTCAACTGATAACGTTGAGTGTGCTCGACGTTTGTTCGAAATTATGGACCGTGGTGAAAGTGGACTACGTGAACCGGATGATATCGCAAAAGTGTTCTTGACTGCGATAGGGGGTGGTAGCCAACCTCCGTATGATGAAGACGCGTTCCGCGACAAAGTTGTTGACATTGGTGCTACTTGTTTCGAGCACCATCAAGCCGACATCGTATCTCAATTTTTCGTAGACGCTTTCGATCGCCTTCTCTCACTTTTCACTGCTGTCTCGCTGTACGATCCCGATCAACATGCAGCCGGTAGCCCATCTTTCAAACTTTTGTACGGTACCGACTTTGCGAGCAGCAGCGTCGACTGGGATTCAAGTGTCCCTCCTCAGGCCTGTGCGTGTGGTTTGAGTATGGTGGGAATTGGAGCCAAAAGTGCGAAGCTGTCGCTCGCGTTCGAGCTGTGGGACTTGGACAGCGCCGGAGCATTGACAAAGTTGCAGCTGTACTGTCTCTTGGCGTCGTTTCTCGGAACATTGTCTTCCATGGGTAGCGTGGTTGTGGCCGGTAGCAAATCACAGGGGCGGTACATTGTGGGCGCGCTGCAGTCGTCACTTGCGGCCACTGTGCTGGGCGTGTTCCAAGATTTGGGACGAAACGGCACTGACTCTCGTGTGTCGTTCAACGAATTTGCCAACTGGTACAGCAGCGGTGGGTTCGAGAGGGCACGATGGCTCGAACTACTCGATTTCCGAAAATGGTTTGTGACTCTACAAGCCGCAGAGAATGAGTCCACGGCAGTGGGTGATAAGGAACTTGCGACGCATGATATTATCTTGGAAGCTATTGTTCAAGCAACCAACTTGCCTTTGGAACTGTTACAGATGATGACAGAAGAGGAACGACAGGAAATGTGGCTCAAAATTGTGGAGCACCAACGCTCCAGTCAGCTAACGGACTCGGATCCAGAAATAGTGGATGATGTAGATAGCACCGGATCATTCGATGGCAGCGCCGAGGCGGCAGAGGCGGCAGAGGCGGCAGAGGCGGCAGAGGCGGCCGAAGGCGAAGGCGACGACACGGCAAAGTTCTGTGAGCTTCCGCTAGACACCGGACTCGATTCTCATCAAACTCTTCGCTTTGATGGCGAGGATGTTTCCTTCTTAGACTGGATGTGTCACACTACTCAACTGGCTGTACTCACTCCAAACCACATGTGTGCGGTTCGTTCGAAGGCAACTTGTGGCCACGCGTTCTCGACAACACTTATTGTCTCACTGCCTGTACATTTGTTGCGTTGACTTAGGTTCTGGCGACCAGTGCGTCACAGCCCAAACTATTGACCCGCTCCCAGCACGAACTTTCTCGAGCGGCTGCTGCGCGTAGTGGCAATCCTCGTGCTTTGATGTCGCTCACCGCGTCGTCCGAGAACGCTCAAGTCATAACATGGCCGAACTTCTTCGACTGTATGTCTTCGCTTCTGGTCGACTTTATGACGTGGGAGTTGGAAGCGGTAAGTGATTGCCAGTGTGAAGCGTCCACTACTGGAATCTCCTTTACCTGGTCATGCTTGGGCTGTTCGCGCAGGCTTTTGCCTCGTTGTTTGATCACTTCGTTTACTATGGCGGAGATGGAGCTGCGGCGGGCGCCAGTGATGCAGGGGACGATAGTGATAGAGGGGAAGTTGATGCCGGATTGTTTGCAGTTGGATTTTCGCTGCTCGCCGGCGGTTCCAAAGGTGGCAAGATCTGGTGTGGATTTGAGCTGCTAGATTCGGACGGTGATGGAGCATTGACGGCGCAGGAATTCATTCGCTTGATGCAGGTCCGGGTTGTACCAATGCGTGTCGCTCAACTCAATCCCATTTTGAGATGTCTTGAAAAATGTGTTGCTATAGGGATACATCATCGCGATCTTGGCCTTTGGGCAGTATAATGATCTGCCACCCGAGGCGCCCACGCAAGCGGCGCAGTACGTGTGCGACAGACTTTTTGCAGAACAAGATGAGTGTGCTGAGCGTGGCCTGATCACACACAGCGCGTTCGGTGCGTGGTACAATGACTGCGGACGCAGTGTTATTCCTTGGCTCGAGATGCTAGATCTGAGCAAGTGGAAATACATTACTGAGCCACTTACATCGGACCAAGAGAGCGAGTAGTGAGTGACGCGATTCCTCGAATTGTTTGTTGGGAGGGTTTGTCCACAGCATTTTCTTTATGTATTACTAAAAAAATGCAACCAAAATGGTGAATGGAATCTGTACCAAGCGGTATTTGCCTCAACGTTGTTGCCACTTTGATCAGAGATCACCTGATCACAAGTAGCCCCGAAGACGTTACCGCTGGTCCTCGAACTCGCACGTATCATCTTCGCCGTCCAGCCAAACGAAACACGGCGTCTGCGAGTGAACCATCGCGAGCGATGCCATACATGGCATGCTTGTCGTTGTGCTCACCTACGACATACACACAGATAAGTCGCTGGCATATTGGAGGGAAGACACCAGAGCGTGAATGCAAACCTTGGGCAACAGTGAGCTTGAAACCATTCGCCTCACAAAATCGTCGCTGCTCTTCGATTGGAATAATCTGATCTGTTTCTGATGCCACCACCAACACGCGATCTAGATCAAACTTGTCCGATACCTGGCGAGGAAAACGAGATCAGAAACGATTGTGATTTCCATTGAACGATGCAGAGCCAACCTTGAGTTCCAGTTTTGGCGGTTCACCGAACGCAAGTTCATGAATCTTTGAATATGCTGGTGCCAACAAAAGAGTTGGTCCGTGCCACAACTAACAATCCAGCCAATACGCGGCAGTTGTAAGGCATTGATGCACAGTTATCATAACAAACAGAACAAAGGCAAGTCACGGGGAAAAGAGAAGCAGTCGCGTCGTTTCTTTAACACCACTACACTGCAAACCTGTTGATGCAGAAGTGTTGCCGCAAGACAGCCGCCCCATGAGAAACCCACAACAATATCAGGTTGGAACTCATGGAGTCGCTTCTTTGCTATCGCAAACGACTTCTTTAGGCTGAACTGCAAAGCCTGGCGCTTGGCGTGAGGGAACACACTTGCGAAGCTGAAGAGCACCCCAAGAACGCACAGTACAATGACGCGCTTGGACAACACGTTCGAAAGCACGTAAAGGCTGAAAAAACTTGCAGCTGCAAATATCAGGTATAGGTGCACGGCTCGACTTCTCAGGAACCCAATGAGAGGCGAGTGTCTGCGTGAAAAGTACACTCCCAACGCAGGCATATCGAGGTGGATTCGATCGCGCAACATTTTCAACGCCATGGGTTTCGGACTCAGGTCATGCTCTTCAAACCCGTGCAAGTAAAGTACTCGGATCGGTGGCTCGCTCATTATGAGCTCTGTGGGCTGTGGATACACCCTTTTCCTACAAAACGTCAAACTCCAATTTTCACGAACAATACACTTGTCACATATTCGCGACTTGCTTTATGTCGCACTGCATAACTTTTTTGACAAACCCCAATTCCTTGGCCGCTTATGGCCATCTCGCCGACCACACCACACCAACAGTTCAATAACGTAGAGACAAACGACACGTAACGACGACACACTACGTCGACAGCAACAACATGAACGAAAACAACAATACGAACGAAGACAACAACGGCAATGTCCAGTTTGAATAACAGGGCCAGCAACAACGACGACGAAGGCGAAAAACAGCAATCAGTTTGTCCAACACCAACGGAGGACGCGACACAGAACAAATACCAACCCCGACAACAACATCGACACTCAACACCAACACCAACACCAACACTAAACGACGACGACGACCATCATCAACGAACACCAACGACAACCTACCGTCCACAACAACGACAACAGCCGTCCACAATTCACAACAACACGGCGGACGACGACGACGACGGACGACGACGACGACGACGACGACCGACAACAACAACAACACCGCAGCACCAAAGATAGCATAGATCTATGACGTCATCAACTTCCAAATCTTATTCCAAATTCCAAATTCCAAGTTCCAAATTCCAAATTCCAAATTCCAAATTCCAAATTCCAAACCTTCCAAATTCCAAATTCCAAATTCCCGAATTCCGAATTCCGAAAGTTCTTGAGAGAAAAAGTTCACTGTCCGTCATTATACAGGCTAATGCTCACCACTCACTCACCAATCGCCAGCCCTTCCCCTCGCTGACCCCTGACAACCCCCCTGGCCTTACGTTCCGAAGCCGCGCCCCGTTGCACAGTGCGTGGACGCGGAACGCTGCACCGTAGTGCAACTCTCCCTTCCACGCCCAGTCCTTGCGCATTGTCTCCGTACTAGTACTGTCACTCTCTCGTCGTATTTTGAATGCTAATTGAGTGACTGTGAGTGCGATAGATTTAAACAAGTTTGAACAGCACCCAGGTACGGAAGATGGACCTGAAATGTGGTGAGCGGGGTGGTGACGCCCAGGGACCGGCGGACGCTGGAAATTGAAATTGTCAGTTGTAGATAACGTATTGACCTAGTAAATGAAGATGTCTATATCCACAAATGAGAATTACTGAGATTGTTTGGTTTGTGCAGACTGTGAAAGCTACGCACGGTTCACGAACCAATATCAGAGCTACCCGACTTGCCAGCATCGTCTGCTGCAAAAGTGTTTCGATGTGGCAATTCTGCGTTGGAAAACTGTGTGACAAATCCAGAGCCTTGTGATGATTCGCAATCGCAATCACAAGCGATGCTACGCCGCACGAGACAGTTGTTGACAACGCGAGTAACTGAAGACAACTTCGAGATGGTGACTCAGGAGTTCATGGCACTGTGGAAGATTCCACCTCTGCATGACGACGAGATTTTGGTGTCAGAATTGAAGAAGCTGAACAAGCTCATAAAGCCCATTGAATTAACACAAGTTAGTACCGCCACCGATCTCGGATGCGATAGAACCATGGAGGAGGCGCAGACACCAAGTCATGAAGAAATAAATGCTGAACATCTGATTGGTCACGAGGACTTCGACTTTTCGGATTGCGATCTTAGTGATGGCTGGTCTTCGGCAGACATATTGCTGGATTCGGACAATGAAGAGTCATTGTGCAGCGACCTGAACCACTCATTGAGTGATGTGCAAGTTAATCGCAGGCAAATGCCAGTTGTTACGAAAAGAAATGCACTTCCGCTCCGAGAAGTACATTCTTCGCCAACAGCTGTGTCTACGGAAGAAGCACTGGAGCATTCCATTGACCGTGCTGCAGTCGCATTCACGCAACGACGCACCACAAAAAACACACGAAGCAGCTCCTTCAAACCCATCCGGTGCTCAACATTTCAGAACTTCAGTGCGGTACCATGGCCACCATCTCAGCAGCGTTTGGAAGGCAGGCGTTTAACTCGGAGCATTGCCAAAATTCTGGACAAGCATGTGAAGCGCAGTGTGCCACCATATGATGTCGACGATCAATCACCATCCGTGCTCGAACCAGTTGCTGTTCAAGGTATGAACCCCGATCACCTCGTTCGCTCATTGGACGCAGACCTCGCGAATCATGATGTGTCCATGAGCATCAAGGTCGCAGAGGAATTGCTGCGTGTTGAGTGTCAGGCAAAAGCAAGGAAATTGAGTGAACACCAACTCGCCGGTGGCCACTTACGGCCAGTGGGTCGGTTGGTGTCGTTGACGGAGGTAATTTTTTCTGCATATGCACCACTGTGCACGCTCGTTCTTACATTTCTTTTCGTTGCTTCAAATCCTGTGATGCTGAAGGCCATTAATATGATACAAGATGTTCAGAAAAATCATGATATTGGGGAGTGGTGGGCGAACCAGGAACGGCAACACCTCGCCACAACTCTATTGAAAAATGTTGCGGCTGGACATGGAGCAGTCATGTCAAAAGCAAAAGCCTTTGCTGCTCTCACCTACGTCAGTCATCACCAAGACTGATAGCAATCTCTTTTGTGATTACATACAATCTTGTCGATCATTGATGTTTAACGCAGTGCTTACGAATGTTCAACAAAGTCGCCCTGCTACACTTGTTTGAGCCTGCTCGATCAGGAGTCTTCATGCTCCTGAATCCTGAATGCCTTGCACACTTTGATGAAGTCATGAAGTCGGTCACTGGTCACCCAATAAAATACACAGGCTGCACTTCCAAACCTTGACAGCAAATCCGCGGATCGAATCCACACTGCGCACTGCTGTGGTTGGTTGGTCGCTTGACGACTTTGTGTGCACAGTCGCCTTCCAACTGTGCTGACGGCTGACAGCAGTGACGCAGCAAGCAACAAGCACAATGGATGGATACCACTGACGACGCATCTTGATTGAAATTGCAATAGAACTTTTGGACCCTTGGCCCTGGAAACCGTGCAAACCGTGCACAGTTGCCAAGGACACAAAGAAAACAGTCAGCACAAGCCACGTGGGTGCTTTACGGCTATAATTCATTTCAAGCCTCGAGAGCACTGGCGCTCATTTGTTTTGCTGGCACAGCAAAAATCGCGGA
>ENA-OWNT01004399-OWNT01004399.1-seawater-metagenome-genome-assembly--contig:-NODE-4399-length-12408-cov-3.563945_pt1 | contig 12408 bp, 9 predicted proteins | sample MGYA00238136_ERZ651165 | MGnify/ENA primary metagenome ERZ651165 (study PRJEB26861, sample SAMN08777766) | seawater metagenome | isolation source: coastal seawater | place: USA: Florida | collected... | reverse complement strand
CGGGGGGGTGGGCTTCGGCCTCGGCCGCCAGTGGGGCGGTCACATCTACCTCACGAGCTACGCCCACGTCGGAGTGTCTGCGTACACCAAGGAGGGGCCTGGCGGCGACCGCTACTCGGCGTTCGCGCCCTACGTGTCGCCCACCTTGGCGCTGGGCCTCACCCTCATGCCCGGGTTCACCGTCGAGGCCGGGCCCTACTTCTGGTTTGCCCCCCCGGTGCTCCAGGTGGTCGAGGGGCGCGCTCCCTCGGGGCTCTACCTGGGGCACGGAGGGCTGGAGGCCACGGTGATGTTCGGCAACGGCAGCCCGAAGGCCTACGGCGGCCAGTAGGTCACTCGCCCTCGGCGGGAGCATCTCCTGGGGCCTCAGCCGGCTCGACGGGCGCCGCCGGCTCTTCGACGGGCGCCGGCGCGGGAGCAGCCGCCTTCTTCTTCGACGGCACCATCAGGTCGTGAATGGCCTTGCCCACCACCAGCAGACCGCCGCGTTCGGTGAGCGCCTTCACCTTGTCGGGGTCGAGGTCGCGGTCGCCGCGAAGGCAGTCGACCCGGTCTTCCCCGCCAGCCTTCGCGAGCTCCTTGAGCGCCGTGACGATCTCGTCGGGCTTCATCGACGACAGCGGCGTGAGCGTGATCGTGCCGCCCGACACCCGCGTGGACTCCTCCTCGGCCGGCCCGCCGTACGGACGCCACTCCTTGGTGGCGATGTGCCGCCGCCCGTAGAGCTTCACGTCGTTGCCCTTCTTCGGCACCCAGGCGCCATCGAACACCTCGACGCTGGAGCCGTCCTCGGTCTCGGCGAGCTCGTAGCGGACGAAGGAGTGGTCGGTGCGGAACTTCAGCTCCCGATCGTCGCCACACACCTGCTTGTAGTGCCGGTCGACGACCTGCTCGAGATCTTTGCCCTTCACGGCCTCGACGAGGCGGCGGTCGAGCTCGGGGGGCGTGGCCGGCTTGATGGTGAAGGCGCCCTGCCGATCGAAGAACCTCAGCTCGCTGATCACCGTGTCTTCGTACTTGCTTCCCTTGGTCACCATGGCGAGGGTGAGCGTGAGGTAGCGCGAGTTCAGCGGCGGATCGAACCGCACCAGCTGCGGCCCCATCTTGCTGTCGTCGAGGTCGATCATCGTTCGATGGCCGCCCGCCTCGAGCTCGATCTTCTTGATGCGCCCGTTCTTCTCGAAGTGGTCGGGGGAGCGCTGGTAGCCGTTCCAGATCTCGAGGCCGCTGATCAGCTGGTCGTCGCGGAAGTTCAGGTTGATGGACTCGCCGTCGCCGATGCCCTCGGCCCCCTCCACCCAGCCGAAGTGCAGCCGCCCGTCGAACAGGTAGGAGGGGTGGTAGGCCTCGGGGGGCTGGAGCGTGGAGCTGGTGCCCAGGCGCGCGGTGATCTCCCGCGGCGCCTTGATCTGCAGGGGACCGTCGGCGCCCACCGCGCTGAGGTCGGCGATGCACACGTCGTCGGACACCACCTTCACGAAGACCGAGCGAACGTCGCTGCCTGGGAGCTTCACGCTGCCAGTGCCGTCGATGGTCGTGCGCCCGAGCTGGCGGCCGTTGACGTACAGCTCGAGGTCGAAGGGCGCCGCGGTGGCACAGGCCACCACCTCGAGGGAGGCGAGATCGGACGGGTCTTCCATGCGGAGGAGCACCCCTTCCCCCCGGGCGTCGCCGATGGGCTCCCAGTTGGTGCCGGGCTGGCCGTCGACGAGCCGGGGCGCGTGGCGCTGGTTGGACGTGACGACCAGGGCTTCGAGGTCGAGGCTGGGGAGCTCGGGCTCGGGTTCCGGCTCGGGCTCGGGCTCGGGGACCGGCTCGTCGGTCGCCGGAGCATCCTCGACGGCATCCGTGGCCTCGCCACCCATGCACCCGAGCGCCCAGACGAGGCTGAGTCCGACCGCCGCCCCTGTGGTCCACCGCTTCGACGTCACATCTCCTCCGCCGCCACAGGGTAGGCCACGCGGGCCCGGTGTTCCGAGAGCAGCTCTTCGCTGCGGGAGCCGTCCATAGCGCGACGCCAGCGGAACAGCCGGTTCTCGCGCCACACGATGTCGCCACGTCGCACGAAGCGATGCCCCTCTTCCCGCACCCCCCACGTCGCGCCGAGATCCCCCCCCGCCGTCAACCGCCCCACGAGCGCTTCGCCGGTGATGCTGAGCGACAGGTGCACGGGAACGCCGTGGGGGTTGCGGAGGACGAGGTCGCGATGGGGCCAGAACACGGTCGCGCCGAGGCCGAAGGGCACCGTTCGGGCCGCATCGGGGAACAGGTCGAGGGCGTGACGGTGCCGCTCGACGATCTCGAGGCCACCGTGCACCGCCAGCCAGTAGGTGAGGTTGGCGACCTGACACAGGCCCCCACCCGGACCCATGGCCATCCGGCCGTCGTGCAGCTCGGGGCCGTCGACGAAGCCTCGGCGGCGAAGAGGAGGGCCGACGTGGTCGTGCCAGCCGAAGACGGCCCCCGGAGCCAGCCGACGCCCATCGATCGCCGCGGCCGCCCGCCGCACGTTGTGCTCCTTGGCCCCCTGGACGGCCAGATCGTAGGTGGTGCCGCGACGGCGAAGGGGCGTGGCCCGGGTCGCCACCTCGACCGCCAGCGCCGCCGACCGGGGCAGCGGCTCGGGGCGGTCGATGGCCCAGCGCATCAGGTGCGGGGCACGGCGCATGGCCACACGCCACGAGAACGGCACCCGCTCCCGCGCCGCCCGGCGCACCAGCTCCCGGCGAGCCCCGTGGGCCCGGTGGGCCAGCTCGGTCACCGCTCGGCCCACGCGTCGTCGGCTGCCGCGAGGCGACGCCCCACCGGACACCAGCCCGGCAGCGCCTCCCCGTCGAGCTCCACCACCGGCGCGAGGGAGCGGGTCGACGAGGCCACATAGAGCGCGTCCCAGCCCCCGGCGGCCGGCGGCCCCTCCCAACGAACCGGGATGCCCAACCGCTCGGCATGACCCACCAGACGCTCCACGGTCGTGCTGGCCAGGATCCGCCCGTCGTGGGGGGCGGTGGTGAGCACCCCGTCGATGACCGCGATCACCCCGGCGCGCGTGCCCTCGGTGAAGCGGCCCTCGGCGACACGCAGCACGTCGTCGGCGCCGCTGCGGGCCACGGCCACCTCCCATCCCATCCGGCTCCCGTGCTTCACGGAGCCCGGCACGAAGGGGTCGTCGACGTGGGGCCCGCGCACGCAGCGGACCGGCTCGTGGCGCCGCGTGGGGGCCATCGGCTGGGCCGCGACCACCCGGTGCCCGGACCCGGTGACCGTGATGCGGACCGAGGATGGGGTACCGGACCGTTCCCCCGCCTCGCGCACCTCGGCCTCCAGGAGGTGAGCGCTGGGCATCGGCAGCCCGACCTCCTCGCAGCTGGCGGCCAGCCGACGCAGGTGCACGTGCACGTCCGAGGCAGGCCAGCCCAGGGTCTCGAACACCGACCAGCCCCGAAGCAAGCCCAGATCCGTCACCGGCAGGACCGCCTCCGCCAGAGGGCTCCCCCGCCCGTCGACCACCGCCCATCCGTCGGCGGAACCGGTCGGTCGCTTCACGGCGTCCACGCCACCTCCCGCTGCGGTGCACCGCACCGGGCGAAGAGATAACCCTCCCGACTCGCCAACGAGCACACGGAGCACGCCCATGTCTACCTTCGAGGGTTCCGACTTCTACCGCATCGACGACCTCCTCTCCGACGAGGAGCGCACCATCCGCGACACGGTCCGCCACTGGGTCGACGAGAAGGTGCTGCCCATCATCGAGGAGCACTACCAGGCCGGCACCTTCCCCATGGAGCTGGCGCGCGAGATGGGGGAGCTCGGCTTCCTCGGCGCCAACCTCGAGGGCTACGGCTGCCCCGGCCTGAACAACGTGAGCTACGGCCTCATCTGCCAGGAGCTCGAGCGCGGCGACTCCGCCATCCGCTCCTTCTGCTCCGTGCAGGGCTCCCTGGTGATGTTCCCCATCCACGCCTACGGCACCGAGGAGCAGAAGAACAAGTTCCTGCCCAAGCTCGCCAGCGGCGAGATGATCGGCTGCTTCGGCCTCACCGAGCCCGACCACGGCTCCAACCCCGGCGGCATGATCACCAAGGCCGTCGACGCCGGTGACCACTACGTCCTCAACGGCGCCAAGATGTGGATCACCAACGGCACCGTGGCCGATGTCGCCGTCGTGTGGGCCAAGCTCGACGGCGTGGTCCGCGGCTTCATCGTCGAGAAGGGCATGCCCGGCTTCACCGCCCCCGAGATGAAGGGCAAGTACAGCCTGCGCGCCTCGGTCACCTCCGAGCTCGTCTTCGACGACGTGAAGGTCCCGAAGGACAACATCCTCCCCGGCGTGCAGGGGCTGAAGGGCCCGCTGTCCTGCCTGAACAACGCCCGCTACGGCATCGCCTGGGGCGCGCTGGGCGCGGCCATGGCCTGTTTCCACAGCTCCACCGAGTACAGCAAGAGCCGCATCCAGTTCGACCGCCCCATCGCGGCCTTCCAGCTGGTGCAGAACAAGCTCGCCTGGATGCTGCGGGAGATCACCAAGGGTCAGCTGCTCGTGTGGCGCCTCGGCCGCATGAAGGACGAAGGCACGCTCCGCCACGAGCAGGTCAGCCTGGCCAAGATGAACAACGTCGACATCGCCCTGCAGATCGCCCGGGTGAGCCGCGACGTGCACGGTGCCAACGGCATCCTCGGCGATTACCCGATCATGCGTCACGCCGCGAACCTCGAGAGCGTCTACACCTACGAGGGCACCCACGACATCCACAACCTGGTGCTCGGCCGCTACATCACCGGCATCCAGGCCTTCCAGTAGGTCAGGGCGCCTTCGGGCCCCACAGCCGCTCCCAGGCAGCCCCCCCGCGCGCGCCTCCCGGCCGCCGGGGTGTGGGCACCCCCTCCGCCTCGTGACAGCCACGACAAGCCCTCGTGACCTGTCCGACGGCGTCTGCCAGCTCCTCGGCATCCGCGACCTGCAGGAAGCCCACGGCGCCCCCCAGGGCGTCGACCGCTGGGTCGTTCATGGTGTCCGCGGACGCGAGGAGATCCCGGGCCGCCTCACGGGCCCGGGGAAGGTCGGCCGCCTCCGCAGCCGCGACCAGCTCCGTGTAGGTGCCGAAGTGCCCCGGGGCAGGCGCCGTCGGCTCCGGCGGTGCCGCACACCCGAGCCACAGCCAGGGAAGGATCATGACGTGGCGGGCCGACTCACCGCCCACAGTGCCTCGGCGCGAGCGGTCGCCTGGGCCAGGATCTCCGCGATGGGGGTGTCGAGGAAGAGCTCCAGGGCATCCTCGATACGGTCCGCCCCGTAGACCGCGAAGCGCTCGGCCCGGCAGGCCTCGGCGACGTCCTTGCGGAGCATCAGGTCGCGCACATTGGCCTGGGGCACGATGACCGCCTGGGTGCCGTCGAGGCCACCGGCCGCACAGGTGTCGAAGAAGCCCTCCACCTTCTCGTTGACAGCGCCGATGGGCATGACGTTGCCGAACTGATCGATGGCGCCGGTCATGGCGATGCCCTGCCGCGCTGGCAGCTTGGTGAGGGCCGACACCAGGGCCACCAGCTCGGCGCCGCTGGCGGAGTCGCCGTCGATGCCGCCGTAGGACTGCTCGTGGGTGATCGACGCGTCGAAGACCAGCGGGTGCGTGTTGTCGAGGAGCTCACGGAGCAGCCCCTGCAGGATGTAGAAGCCCTTCGTGTGGATATGCCCCGACAGCTGGGCCTCCCGCTCGACGTGCACCGTGCCGTCGGTGCCCGGGCCGACGCTGGCCGTGATGCGACTGGGAAAGCCGTAGACCAGCGGGCCCGCCTGGATCACTGCCAGCCCGTTGATCTGCCCCACCCGCTCGCCGCGGGTCTCGATCCGCCAGGCGCCGGAGGCCACCCGCTCGCGGAAACGCCGGCCGGGCATGTCGGCGCGACGCCGGCCCGCGAGCACCGCCTGCTCGATGTCTTGGCGGTGGACCTGCTCTACCTGCCGGGCACGGGCCAGGAAGGCTCCCTCTCGGGCGATGTCGGCGATGCGACCGAAGCGCGCGGTGAGCTTCCCTTCCTCGCTGGCCACCCGCACACCGTGCTCGATGAGGGCAGCGACGGCACCGGCCGTGAACGGCGGCAGCTTGCCGCGCTCCGCGATGCCCGCGATGACCTCGGTGTACTTCTTGATCGCGGCGCCATCACGCTCGAGCACGTCGTCGAAGTCGGCCAGCACCTTGAACAGCTCGGCGAAGTCGTCGTCGGCCTCGTCGAGGGCGTAGTAGATGCCGGGCTCTCCGATGAGCACGACCTTGAGGTTCACGGGGATGGGCGTGGGCCGGATGTGGGACGAGCGCTGGGTCGTGCCAGGAGGGTCCTGGGGGGTGAGCTCCAGCAGCCCCGAACGGAGCGTGCGGGTGAGGGCCGCCCACGCGCCCGGCTCGCTCACCAGGTCGGCCGCCTGGACCACGAGGTAGCCACCGTCGGCCTCCAGGAGGGCGCCGGCGTGGATGCCCAGGTGGGGGGGGGCATCGTTGGGGATGTCGACCGAGCCGACCAGCCCCTGAAAGGTGGGCACGGTGACCAGCACGCGAGGCCGTGGCTCCGACGGGTCGCGAGAGACGAGGAGGTTGGCCCGGTAGCGCTCGACCAGCTCGGGCGCCTCCCGCAGCATGGCCAGGGACTTGCTCACCTCGGTGACCACCTTGTCGAGCCACTCACGGGTCTCCGGGACGTCCCGGCGGAGGTCGGCCACGGCATCACGGAGCACCGCGACGATGGCGGCCTGGGCCGCCCGCTGGAGCTTGTGCTGCGTACGCTTGCGCATCCGCGTGACCTTCACCTGCAGCCGCCGCAGCTCCTGGCTGCGCAGCTCCACCAAGGCTCGCTTGGCCGCCGCCTCCTCGCGGGTCATCGCCTCGGTCGCCACGAGGGCCGGCAGCTGGTCGACGCTGATGGCCTCGTCGCCCAGCATCAAGGCCACCACGGTCTCGTCGTCGCCGTCTTCGTCCTGCATGGAGACCAGGACGAGCCCCTCCTCCCCCAGCTGAGTCTCGAAGGGCTCGGTGAGCTCGCGCAGCTCCGCCGTCGCCTTGCGCTCCACCTCGAAGGTGCGGTCGAGGAGCTGTTCGGTCTGGGACAGATCCGCGAGGTCTTCGCGGATGAAGCGGATCAGCTCGTCGATCCGCTCCTTGAGCCGACGCCCGGTGCCCGGAGCCACCGAGATGAGGATGGGGGTGTCGGGGCGGTCCGGGTCGAGCACATAGAGGTGATCCAGCCCCTGCGGGGTCTGCAGCGTCACCTGGTCCACGACCTCCCTCACGAGGGTGAGCCGGCCCGTGCCGGGCTGCCCCCGCACGAAGACGTTGTGGCCCTTGGCATCGACCGACAAGCCGAAGCAGAGCGCCTCGTGGGCGGCCTCCTGGCCGACGATGTGGGTAGCGGGCGTGATGTCGCGGGTGTCGTTGAACGACAGCGCGGGGCAGCGCCAGCGAAGCTGGTCCGAGGTCACACGGTTCACCGAGCCTCCTGAGGCGGGGGAGTCAACGTACTACGAGCCAAGACGAGATCGGCCAGGACCGGTCGGTGGTCCGAGCAGCCAGAGGGGAGCACCTGCGCTCCGCGAACCCCGAAGTCGTGGGTCGCGTAGATGTAGTCGATGCGCAGGGGGAGCCAGTCGGCGAAGCGGATGGTGCCGCCGAAGCCCATGCCCCCTTGTTCCCACGTGTCGACGAGCCGCCGACGCAGGGCCACGTGCAGGGCGGCGTCGCGGGTGCTGTTGAAGTCGCCGGCGAGGACCACGGGATCCCGGAAGCGCTCGACCCGGTCGAGCAGGGCGGCCGCTTGATCGGACTGCCCCTTGAACACCTCACGCCCGGAGCGGCCGAGCTTCGCGAGGGTCGCCGCCTCTCCGCGCGCGAGCTCGGCCACGCCACTGCGCAGCCGCTTCGCAGCGTAGTCGTAGGGTGAGAGGTGGACGGCCAACAGGTTGAAGACCGCCGGCCCCCGCACCTCGGACTGGAGGAAGTACCAGTCCTCGTGGTCGACGAAGCGCTGTCCGGCGCCCTTCCCCAGCGACCACCGCTCGCCGCGCGTGCAGGTCGCGACGCCCCCGTGCCGGGGTGAGCTGGAGTCACGGTAGGTGTGATGCACGCAGCTGAGGTCGAGCTCACGGGCCAGCCAGTCGGTGTTCTCCCGCGACACCTCCATGAGGGCCAAGACCTCCGGGCGCCGCGTCCGGACGAGGTCGACCACGCAGCGCTTGGCGTCACCGCCGTCGTCCGGCCCGCCCCACATGCGCCGGAGGTTCCAGGACAGCACCCGCACGCGCACGGCGTCGCCCTCCCCAGCGCTTCCCCGCGCCCGCCACGCGGGCCCCCACAGGCCGGCCCCGGTGAGGAGCAACACCGCCAACCCGACGGGTGGCAACCGACGGTCCGGCACCATCGTCCACACCGCGAAGCCCATGCCGAGCCCCACGGCGTACTGGTAGGGCAGGAAGGTGACCACCGCGGCGAGCCAGGCCGGAGGGGCGGCGTCCACCCGCCCGGCCACCGTCACCGCGAGCAGGCCGACCACCGCCAGGGCGAACCCCGCGGAGAGCACGGAGCCCAGCCACCGCGCGGGGCCAACGGCCTGCGTCGTCTCCTGAGTCGGCTGAGTCGGCGCCTCGGCCGTGTCGGAAGGGTCGCTCAATTGCGGGTGATCGTGACCTTCTGCGAGGACGAGATGCCCCGCGTCACCGACACCTCGCCATCGGGCCAGCGAACCTCGACCGCATCGATGGTGTCGTTGTCGCCCAGCCCGAAGTGGACCTGAGGCGGCTCCCCGACGCCGTAGCCGCCGCCGCCGGAGGAGAGCCAGCGGTGCATGGTCACGCCGCCGACCGTGACGCTGATCTTCGCGCCGACGCCGAACTGGTTCATCGTGCCCGGATGGCGCAGGTGGACCTCGAGGAAGTGCTCGGTGCCACAGCGAGAGAGGTAGACGACGTTGGGCCCGTTCAGGTTGCGCTTGGCGATGTCGAGCCAGCCGTCCTGGTTGAAGTCGGCCAGCAGGGCCCCTCGGTTCACGCCGTCGTCGGCGATGCCGTACTCGGTGGCGCGGTCCTCGAAGTGGGGCTCGTCGGGCAGGCCGGTGTTGAGGTAGAGCGCGTCGGGCTGGTTCGTGTCGTTGTTCCAGCGGGGATTGTCGACGGCGACGAATCCATACTGCTGCACGAGGTCGAGGTCCATGTCGTTGTCGATGTCGCCCATGATGGCGCCCCAACCCACCTTCTGCGGCCGGACCATGACGTAGCCGCGGGTGTCGGAGTAGTCGATCCACCCGATGGGGGTGGAGAGCATCAGCAGGTTGTTGTTCCACACCGGCATCGCGAGGTCGGGCTGGCCGTCGCCGTTGAGATCGCCGATGCCGAGGCCCATGCCCGTGGTGTTGAGGATGAGGCCCGTCGAGTTCACGGGCTCGTCGTCGGTGAAGGTGCCGTCGCCGTTGTTCAGCAGCACGTGGTTCGGCCACTTGTTGCCGAAGTCGTTGACCGTGTAGAGGTCGAGGTCGCCGTCGTCGTCGAGGTCGAGGAACCCACCGCAGTAGGTGTAGCCGTCCTTGAACTTCTGCGGCAGCCGGTCGGACACGTCGGTGAACGTGCCGTCGCCGTCGTTGAGGTAGAGGAAGCTCGGCTCGGCGGGCAGGAACTCGTCTTGGCTCACGCCGGACTCGTCGACCCAGCCGTAGTTGCCCACGAACAGGTCGAGGTCGCCGTCGCCGTCGACATCGCCCCAGGAGCTGCTCATCGTGCGGAAGCAGCCCTCCTCGCCCGTGTTCACGTCGAGCCCGCAGCCATCGACCCCCGCCTCGTCGGTGACGTCGACGAAGGTGCCATCGCCGTTGTTCTGCAGGAGGCGGTTCTTGCCGAGGGTGCCTCCCTCGGGCCCGGGGTCGCCCTGGAAGCGAGCGATGTACACGTCGAGATCGCCGTCGCCGTCGTAGTCGGCCACCGAGCCGCCCGTGCCGAACGACAGGTCGAACGACGACATCACCTCGAGCCCCTTGGCCTCGAAGTCGCCGCTGGGCAGCCCCATGTACAGCTCGACCCCGAACTCGTTCGGCGTCATCACGTCGAGCAGACCGTCGTCGTCGAAGTCGGCGGCGATCTCGCCCCCGGCCCAGATCCACAGGTCGGAGTTGGGTGGCGTCGAGCTCGTGCGCCGGTCGAACGCCCCCGCCGCATCCCGAAGCTCGGGCGCTGCGCAGGTGCGGGGCCCCGACTCGGTGACGCTCACGGACACGAACGTTCCGGGCGTGCCGGTCTCGGTGAGCGTGTCGGTGTCGGTGCCCGAGTCGACCGTGTCGCTCGAGTCGACCGTGGGGTCGGTGTCGGTGTCGGTGAGCGTGTCGGTGTCGGTGTCGGTGTCGCCCGAGCCCGCTGGGGGGTCGTCGTTGCCACAGGCAGCGACGAGCGTCGACAGGACGATGACGGTGAGAACGGGGATGGTGGTGGGAGTTCGCACAACGCCTCCGGTGCGCCTATCTATATATGCTGGCCGAACGACCCGAGGATCCACCTTCATGTGCCCGCCCACGCCACCGGCCCGAGACGGCCTCCTCGGCCCACCGCCGGCCGAGCTGCAGGTAGTGGTCGAAGTGGAGGTTCCCAAGGGAGGCTTCGTCAAGCGCCTCGGCGACGGCACGGTCGACTTCGTGAGCCCGGTCCCCTGCCCGTTCAACTACGGTGCCCTCCCTGACACCGTCGCCGCGGACGGTGACCGTGACGACGCGGTCCTGCTCGGCCCGCGGCGTCCCGCCGGCGAGCGGGTGCCGGCCCGGGTCTGGGCGCGGGTTCGGTTCGTCGACGCGGGCGACCGAGACGACAAGCTGGTGTGCGGCCACCACGCGCCCACGCGCTGGCAGCGACGCCGTGTCTTGCTGTTCTTCACGGTGTACGCGCGCTGCAAGGTGCTCCTCAACCGCCTGCGGGGCAAGGGCGGCGTGACGCGCCTCGAGGGCTGGGACGATCTGCACGACGCAGGGCCCGTCGTCCGATGATCTCGCTGCTCTACTTCATGGTCGCGGTGATGGCGATGTCGCTGGCCGTCCAGGCGTTCGTGGCCGACCGCGACGACCCGGCGCGCCAGGCCTTCCTCGCGCTGGCCACCACCGTCGCCATCTCCTACTCCGCCTTCGCCCTGTCGTTGCTCCCCGGACTGACGGCGCTGCGCAGCCTCTACCTGCTGGCGGGATGTGCCGTTCCGGCCGCGGCGCTGTGGACCATCGACCGAGCCTTTCACCGCGACGGAACCGCTTCGTCGACCCCCACGCGCCTCGTCTATGCAGGCTCGGCCGTGGTCGCTCCGGTCACCACGCTCCTCGACGCGATGCTCTACGACCCGCTGAACCCGGCCAGCGTGCCGGGCGTGGTGGCCGGCCTGTTCGCCACCTGGGGCTTCGTCGTCGCGCTGCGGCACCTGTGGGATGCCCAGACCCACAGCAACCTCCGGGTCGACCGCAACCGTCTCCGCTACCTGTTCGCGGTCGTCGCCGCCGCCGCCGGGTTCACGCTGCTCGAACAGCTCGGCCGGGTCGTCGGGCCCCAGATCGACCCCGCCAGCCTGTCCGTCTCTGCCCGGGCCGTGGCACTGCAGGGGCCACTTCCCGCGTTCTCAGCGGTGTTCACCGGCATCGCCGTCTACTTCCTCTACCACTCCGTCGTGATGAGCCGACTGCTCGACCTGTCGGAGGTGCTCAGCCGGATGACCACCCTGCTCCTCTCCGCCGGCGCCCTGGTGCTCATCGACGGCCTGACGTTCTCGTGGGTCGACACCTTCACGGTCTTTCCGTTCCACGGCACCTTCCAGCTGTTTCTTGCGTCCCTGCTGTTCCTCGCGGCCTACGACCCGCTGCGGCACCAGATCAGCTGGTGGGTGAACCGTTCGTTCAACCGCCGGGGACGCCAGCTCCTCGACCCCCTCGAGCAGCTGCATCGCCAGCTGCCGTCCATCATCACCGCGTCCGCCCTCACCGACGCGCTCCTCGGAGCGCTGCACGGAAGCGGCCGCGCCCCCAGCTGCTCGGTCTACCTGTGGGACTCCCGCCACGACGCCTTCACCTGCCAGGGCTACCACCTCGCCGAGGGCCAGCCCCAGCCTCTCCAGCTCGTTGCCGCCGAGCCGTTCATCGGACGCCTCGCACGCGGCGCTCCCTGGTACACGCGCAGCACCGTGGCCCGCCGGGCCCAGCACGACCCTCAGCAGGGCGAGGTCCTCGGGCTCATGGACGCCATGAACGCCGACATCACCCTGCCCTTCGTCTCGGGAACCACGGTGATGGGCTGGTTCCACGTGCGCGACGAAGCCTGGTCGGAGGGCTACTCCGCCGAGGAGATCCTCGCGATGCAGGAGGTGGCGGCCCGCGCGTCGACGGTGCTGGCCAACGTGCGGAGCTTCGAGGCGATGG
>ENA-OWNT01004398-OWNT01004398.1-seawater-metagenome-genome-assembly--contig:-NODE-4398-length-12412-cov-4.255857_pt1 | contig 12412 bp, 8 predicted proteins | sample MGYA00238136_ERZ651165 | MGnify/ENA primary metagenome ERZ651165 (study PRJEB26861, sample SAMN08777766) | seawater metagenome | isolation source: coastal seawater | place: USA: Florida | collected... | reverse complement strand
ACTCACCTCACTCACCCACCCGCACTCACTCCCACTGACTACCTCACTGACTGACGTTGACGCGATGGCCACCACGGAAGCTGTGGCCACCACCACCACCACCTACCACCACCTACCACCACCACCAGCTGTTGCTGCGTTGCGTTGCGTTGCGTTGTGTTGCGTTGCGTTGCGTTGCGTTGCGTTGCGGCGTCGCTGTCTGTGGCCACACGCACGCACGCACGCACGCAGCCGGTCGGTCGGGTCGGCCGGCTGGTCGGGTCGGGTGGGGTCGGCCGGCCTTGCGAGTACCACACCACGCGACATACGCCCTCGCGTGCGGCGGGAGCCTTTGTGATGCTTTGATTGTCGCGACAGCGTCGTCGTCGTCGTCGTCGTCGTCGTCGGGTGTTGTCGTCGTCGTATTTCTTGTCATCGTCGTTGTTGTTTGGTTCGTGCCGAATCGTCGCCGGCAAGACGATGCGTTTTGTGACGGCCGGAGAGATAGCGCGTGTGGTGTCGCAAGTGCTCGAACAGGACAGTCATCGCTGCCGAATAGCACGGAACGGATGGCTGGGGAACGCAACAGGGATGGCCACACGTCAGCGGACCAACCGTGGTGGCCAGCGCGACGAGGAGCACCTTTGCCAACACGCTGGATGACGCTGTGGCACGTGGCCGGCTGGAGGTGTCCATGGCTCTGGGCGAGTCGGGCATGTTAGTGTGCGACCAAAATATTGTGTGCCGGCAATTTTCGAGAAAGAAAGAACCCACACAAGTTATCCAAGTCGACCAATTTCCCCCTAAAAACAAACAAGTCAAAAATGGGCAAGCGCAAGGTTGAGGAAGAAGAGGTGGCCGCCGCCGCCGCCGTCGAGGACAAGGCCGCACGCAAGAAGGCAAAGAAGGAGAAGAAGGCAGCCAAGAAGGCCAAAAAAGAAGCTGCTGCTGCCGCTGCTGCTGCCGCCGCTGGAGCTCCTGCCGAGAAGAAGGAGAAGAAGGAAAAGAAGGACAAGAAGAAGAAGGACAAGAAGAAGAAAGACAAGAAAGCAAAGAAGGAAAAGAAGGAGACCGTTGAGGCCGAAACTGAGGCCGCTGCCCCCGCAGAAGCTGCCACTGACGCCGCAGAAGAAGCCCCCGCGACCCCCTCCAAGTCCAACGGCGCCGCGAACCCAGCCAACAACCCCGACGGCATCACCCGCGTTTTCGTCGGAAACCTCAGCTGGAGCGTCGATGAGGACGCCATGCGCAAGTTTGCCGAGCCTGGAGTCATCACTGACATCCACTGGGTCACTGAGCGCGACACCGGCAAGTTCCTCGGCCGTGGCTTCCTCGAGTTCGAGGACGCCGTTCAAGCTGGCACTTTCCTTGAGAAGGCTGGACAAGTGTTCATGGAGCGCGAAATCCGCATCGATTTGGCACAGCCCCGCCAGAACAAGAGCCCCGGTGGCGCACGCACCCCACGACCGCTGTCCGCCAGGCCCGAGAACTGCACCACCGTGTTCCTCGGCAATCTGTCGTTCAACATCGACGACCCCGACATCCACAACTTCTGCAAGGAGAAAGGCATTGATGCTCCCGTGAACATCCGTTGGCTTACGGATCGCGAATCCGGAAAGTTCCGCGGCTGCGGCTTCGTGGAGTTTGCCGAATCTTCGGCTGTGGACGAGTTCGTCAAGCACAACGGTGCCATGCTCTTGGACCGTGCTCTTCGCGTCGACTACGCTGAGGGACGCAAGAACACTCCCCGTGGTGGTGGCGCCGGTGGTCGCACACCCAGGCCCCTGAGCGAGAAGCCCGAAGGTTGCACCACCGTGTTCCTCGGCAACCTGTCATACGACATTGAGGACGATGACGTGCACGCCAAGGCCAAGGAAGTCGGCGCCGGTGACATCAAAAACATCCGCTGGCTGACGGACCGCGAGAGCGGCGAGTTCAAGGGATGCGGTTTCGTTGAGTTCTACTCGACGGAGGATGTTGACAAGTTCGCCACGCTCAACGGCAAAGATGTTAAGGGCCGCAGCATTCGTGTGGACTTTGCCAAGCCCCGTGCTCCCCGCGAGTAAGGTAGCCACCTTCCTGGTCCTCCCACAACGCGAAGAGTTGTTAGCTGCAAAGCAACCACGCGTGGGGTCCGAAGGCGCTTTCGTGGCTCGATGAGTTGACTTCTCGCGACCGCAGAGGCGTAGTTAGTGTAATAGTTTCTATTCCGTGCACCATTGCACCATTGTGGATAGGGCGCAGTCCCCAGTTAAAAAAAGATGTAACGTTATTATTTTACCACAACCCGGGATCTCTCTTTTTTGCTGTGTTTTGCATCATGCGCAGAGCATTGCACTGACCAGCAGTAGTCGGGTTTCGCGTTAGGGTGTAAATTTATTAGTTTGCTGACGATTTGTCAATGAATGGAATGGGCGGGGGGGGGGGCATTTTGCTGACTGATTGACGCGTGAGAGATGTCCGCGAGTGGAGCTCGCTGAACGATTGAATGGCACTTTTGTGGTTGCAATGTGGCGATGCATGTTGTGAGTCCTTGCTCCCTCAAGTCGTCCAAGTTATGGACGACCATGAACGCGAACTGTGTACAGTCCACACCTCCCCACAGCCACACCCAGGACTGTCCGTGGGTAGCCACAGTGCAGTGTTAGAGTCACAGGATTGGAAGGTGACGTCGGATACATGTTGTTGCAAATTCAATTTTTTGTGCTTTTTGTCGGCGCATGCAAGCACGGGTAGGTGGTTCACGCCGTGACATAAACATGTCTGGTGTGCACAGCGCCGACGTGCATAACACGCAAGTGACTTGCGAAGCAAGGTGGCGTCGACAAACTGGTTTTATTTGTTACAATATATTGGATGAGTCGCAACGTCTTGGTGGGAAACTGTGTCAGGAACAACAACAAGCGCGCGGACGATGCAACACAAACGACTAAATGCGGCCGCGGCGGCCGCAGTTAATTGTACTGCATATACTTGGTGGTCGATGAGAACTTCTTGTATCCTTTGATAACTTTCTCGATGGCCTCCATCATGTCCTGCTCAGACACACTCTTTCGCCGCGCCCGAATGGCATACATGCCCGCCTCAGTGCACACACTTCTCAACTCCGCGCCCGTGGTGTTCGGGCACAGTCGAGCCAGCAGCTCGAAGCGGATACCCTTATCGCAGTTCATCTTCGAGGAGTGGATCTTAAAAATCTTCGCGCGGCCCTTGAGGTTTGGAAGGCCGAACTCTACTTTTCTGTCCAAGCGGCCCGGACGGAGCAATGCCGGGTCTAGCGTGTCGGGACGGTTCGTAGCCATGAGCACCTTGATGTTGCCACGAGCGTCGAAGCCATCCAGCTCTGTCACAATCTGAAGCATGGTACGTTGCACCTCGTTTTCACTACCGTCCCCGCCACCACGCGCTCCACCAATAGCGTCAACCTCATCGAAGAACACGATGCACGCCTTTTTTGTTCGGGCCATTTGAAACAGCTCGCGCACCATGCGGGCACCTTCGCCGACGTACTTCTGCACGAGCTCGCTGCCAATAACACGGATGAAGCAAGCGTCCGTTCGGTTGGCAACCGCTCGCGCAGAGAGCGTCTTTCCTGTTCCGGGAGGCCCGTACAAGAGCACGCCCTTTGGCGGGTCGATGCAGAGCGTCAAGAAACGCTCCGGGTGAAGGAGCGGGAGCTCCACAACCTCGCGCAGCTTCTCAATGGCTTCTTCCGCCCCACCAACGTCGTCGTAAGTAACGTCTGGTTTGTCCTCCACGGTCATCATCGTCACCGACGGATCAATGCGGGGAGGCAGGGGGATCTGAATCTGGTATTTGCTGCGATCCACACCGACGCGCATGCTCTCCTCGATGTCTGTGGGGGCGACTTTCTCCCCGAGAGCAACAGCGAACTTGGCGATCTGCTTCACACTAATCATGTACATCGCGTCGGGTGTCCCTTCATTGATAATTTTGGTGCAACGCGCGACCTGTAAGGGTTGCTCCTCGCGGAGCATCTGTTGGTCGGACACGAGGTCCCACTGTGATGGCATGCACAACCCCGTGTCCGAGTCAACAACGCCGATCAACTCGTTCACCTTCTTCTGGTGAACCTCCACTTCCTTCTCGAGAGCCTTAATCGACTTCGTGTACGGTCCTTGCCCATACGTCTTCAAAAGCTGGATGTCTCCTTCGTCCAGAGCTTTCTGCTTCACTTCTTCCAACTCTTCTGGTTTGTCTTGGTACGCCATGTTGCAAAGCTTCCTTTACAATACCTCGCGACGGCGGGTGTAAGCGGACTTCGGGGATTGAAGTCTCGGCACAAAATTTCAAGTGACTCCCTGTAACAACAAACAAGGAACGAGTAACAAGACCCTCCACCGGCTTGTGATTATCGTGCACTGAACTGCAACAGTGGTTCACGTGCGTCTGCGCACACAACGCGGGCGGGACCGCCAGAACGAAAACGCACAACAAACAACCGAATAATATGCCAATTCACACAAATTGCACCACGCGATGTGCCGGGCTCCAAAACACCACGCGACATGCCGCTCAAATGTGTGCCTCGTTCCTAACTCCGTCGTCCCGTTGATCTCACCGCAGTGCGCCCAGTGGTTCCCAGTGGTGAGGTCGACAGCAGCAGTTGCACGTGGGTGACTCCGTGTCTACAAACCGCCGGTACCGCAAAGGACAAACATGGCTCCTGATTATGGAACATCGATTTGCTCGCCATCCGAGGAATGAATGCCCGACTTCACTGCGCGATCTCCGCGTGATTTTCACGCGATCTTCGCAGGCACGATATCCTTCGACAGCAACGCACACAGCGATCGTTCGCAGCAACAACGACGAACGGCGAACGGCGAACGGCGAACGACGACGACGAACGAACGACGACGACGAACAACGACGACAACAACGAAGCAACGAACAACCAACGAAGTTTTTCGAAGTTCGAAGTTCGATGCAGCGGAGTGACTGATTAGTGTGAGTGACTGGGAGAGAGTGAGCGACTGACTCCGCACTCCGCACTCACTCAACTCATAGTGACTGACAGTGAGAGAAGCCGAACGAACAATGCATTGCATTCATTCATTCGAACTTTGAATTCACTCACTCACTCAGTGTTCACTGTCACGCCCACTGAGTGACTTTGACATTGACTCTCACGCACTCACTCACTCACTCACTGACAGCCAGCCAGCCATACTGAGTGAGTGAGTGAGTGAGTGAGTGAAGTGAAAGCGCCCCCATCAACACTTCGCCTAAATACGTGGATTCCTAATAGATGAGTACATTTCTGTATGCGTTCAATGCCACAGAGATGTACCCTGTAATGGCATTATGTGTATTCCTCAGGCTGTCCACTGAAACACTGCAACACCGTGGGAGGTGTAAATTACCGCGCATTCCTGTTTATAGATATACACAGCGGCATCAATTTCCCCTTATATACAGTGGCATTCACAGGTGGACGTTATCCTTTCATAATATTACACGTTTTTGCGCAACGACGGCAAGTGAGTGAGTGAGTGAGTTGGTTTGTGAGTGCACACGTTGTTATTCCGAATACAAGTGAACCTCAGTACTGGATGTATGTACTAGTACACAGAGTACGGTATAGGTCAAGACTGTTGACTGTTTTCTAGATGTAACGTACAGCATTCAATTACGGTTATGAAGATAGTCAATGAAAGTGTGGATAAAAGTCGATAATTGGTCTGGTCGTAGGGAAGAACTGAACTACAAACAGTCAGAGAGTGAGAGAGAGAGTGAGTAAGTGAACCGACAGTGAGTGAGTGAACCGACAGTGAGTGAGTGAAGGTCGTTCCTTCCTTCCTTCCTTCCTTCCTTCCTTCCTTCCTTCCTTCCTTCCTTCCTTCCTCCGTTCGTTCGTTCACTGTCACTGACTGTCCGTCACTCACTCACTCACTCACTCACTCACTCACTGTCCGACTGTCCGACTGTCCGACTGTCAATGACTGCCGGCCGTCGGCCGTCGGTGGTCGATTAGTGGTGACGGCTGGTGACAGAACAAACGAACAAACGAACGAACGAACGAACGAACGAACAAACGAACGAACGAACGAACAAACGAACGAACGGACGGACGGACGGACGAACAAACGAACGGACGGACGGACGGACAGACGGACGGACGAACAACACACAGGAGGTCGGTCACGCTAGGTACTCGAGTATGATACAGGACATCGTCACAGGTTCTTTGGTCACGGGTCGTGGACAGTAACAGGTAGGTGGTGGCGGTATTTTGTGCTTGTTCTCGTTCATTCGTGAGGTAGGTCGTGAGGTGTGATAGTTCGTGCGGTAGTTCGTGAGGTAGGTCGTGAGGTGATAGTTCGTGAGGTAGTTCGTGAGGTAGTTCGTGCGGTAGTACATGCAGTATGGCATAGTTCGTGAGGTAGTAGTTCGTTCGTTCGTGAGGTCGATATACAGACAGATGGCGTAGGACAAGTTCAGGGAACTTACCCTCTGCAGCATACGGTTTGTTTGGTGGGTGCCTTTTTTGTGTTTTCTTTTCTGTTCTCGCTTTTGGTCGTGTTGTGGTGTTTTTGCTGGCCGTCCCTGTCACCAGAAGTTCTGAGCCTGTGTGTGTCACTACGTTGCACCGGCGGTGCCTTCTGCTCCAGCGGTCTTCACGTCTTGTGCACGGCACTAAAAGACTCACCATGTCACGGTGCACGTTCGTCATTGCCGCCTTCGTGGCCCTAACAGCTGTGTCAGCAACTCCGTCAAACAAGAAATGCGGTGCTGCCAACTTTCCCGTCGCTCCGTGGAACCGCATGGGTGGCGCGTGGACGTTCGATTCCGATTCCACATCCATTTCAAACGATGGCAACGTTGTGACCATCTTAATCCCGAACCACGTCACCGGTCTCTTCGTGCAAACTACAGCTGGCATCCCTCAAACCAACACTTTCTCCCCAGTGCGTCCAGCCGACATGTCAGGGTGTCCTGAAACCGGGGGAGATGTTATCGGAACCGGAACTGGATCATACTCCGGACCGATTGTCGTGACGGTGAACGGACTCATTCTTGACAATTGCGACTCCGTCGACGTCGCCCTCGGTTTCTCTGGAGGTTACCAGCCCGGTACTGTTTTGACGAAGACTCTGGACTTGTGCACTGACGACACGCCGGCGACAACATCCACCACCACGACCACCACTACGCCCCGGCGAACCACGACCCATCATTCCTTCTACGATTACGGATGTTTTTACGACACATGCAGTTTCTACGACTGCGGATCGTTTTACTGCTGCGGATCGTTCTATTGTTCTGGCGGTATAGGTGGCTTCAGTTCGTATTATTCCGTCACTTTCGTCAACCCGGCCTCGTATATCGTGCCAATCGTGTTGATCGTCGTCTTGGGGAGCGTTGGAGCTGGTATTTACCTGCGTCACAGGCAGATGGCTGCTATGTCAGCAGCCGGAGCCGCAGTGGCGGCGGGCCACATCGCTGCTGCAGGGGCACATTACGCGGCACGGCAAGCAGCTGTCAATGCTGCTGCTGCCGGCGCTGGCGCTGTGAGCGCGTATCCAACCGCCGAAGCGTTCGCTAATGCGGACGCTGCGCCTGCCTCGTATCCCACAGCCGAAGCGGTGTCACTGCAACCGAAACCTACTGTATCAACCTCTGCTAACCCGAGTGATTACCCGGCCGCCTCCAACGTGCAGGTCGTGCGACGGGTGCAAGCAACCCCTGCCGACCCCAACGCCGGTGGGAATGATACCGCCGCGGGCGACAGCAACGGACCCGGAGACGCCCCCAATGAAATTTAACTCACAATGTGCGAGAAGTAATCTCTAAGAACTGACAACGACTAATGCGTTACATTTACCATCTGTCGTGTGAAATGCTCCGTCAGCAACGATCTCCATCGCATCGCCCACATCAGTGCTGCGATCGCTTTCTAAACATCGCAGGTGCTGCCGTTCGAGCGTCATGCGACTCCTTCCTCTTGGCTTTACCCTTTGCAAGTTGATTTGCTCTCACTCTATCAGCTCGTTCTACGCAGCGAGTGTCAACAGCCACGCAATCAGGGGAGGAGCAAGGTGAATGGTGATGAATGTGGCTGTCTTGGACAAAACCCACGGCACTTACTGGCAGACAGCTTCTGGCTCTTGCGATGCGCAGCTCTGTTCTTCAGAATTTGAGTCACAGTGTCCTCGGATACCTAGAGACAGCATTCAAATGTTCACCCTTTCGACACCAGCCACAGTCCGGCATCAACACATAACAAAAAAAATGGAATTTCGCGTGAACTCACTTTGTGCAGTTCAGCCTTGTCGACCTGGTGTGGACCATACCCACAGCAGAACACAACACCCAGAACAGCAGCCAAGCTTAACACTCTCAACCGAAGCACTCGGCACCCGCCTCGCGATGCGTCGCAACCAAACGCGTGACGCAATCAACTGACCTGCAAGGAGTCGTGAGAGGTATGCTTACTCCTTGCGCTCTTCACATTTCGCATCCTCGCTTCCAATCTTGTCTCCTACACCGACAAAATAGGCACGACTAATTGTCAACAAGCTGCCATGAGCAAAGTCCGCCATGTCCAAGACTGTGCGCTGTCCGCACCGCTACTGGCTCCTCTTCATTTTGCTTCATGAACTCGAAATCTACCAGATCAGCGGCGTCGCCGCCAAAGCAAGAGCAGGGATTCTTCTTCTCCTCTTTTTTCTTCTTGCCACCCTTTCCTCGTTCACTAGGTTTGCGTTTGCGGTTCACACCGTATGGGTCACCATCGTCCTCTAAGAAATCGTCAATAACACCCTCTTCAAGTGCCTTGCGTGCCCTCTCTTCTTCATCCTCGCGACGCCGGCGAGCTTCATCCTACCATCCACAATGACAGTCAAACATGGCAGGAAACACAAACACACCGAAACCGTACAGACACCGCAAAAAACGTCAACTACCTGTTCTCTTTGCTCCTCAATTAGCTTCAGGCATTATCCCATTTCCACAAGCAAGATAGTTTTAAGCGCAAGTATTGGCATACGCAAGGGTGACACGACCGGCATACCTGCAGACGTTCCGCCTGTTGCGATTCATTCCGCTTGGCGTACCAGTCAGGGCCTACCACAACACAATCCACGTTACAAAACAAGCGGACATGTAAACAAGCAGTTGACAAGCGGACAAATACGCACCTAACGTGACGTGCTGAAGTCGGAGCTGTACTTGGAATGCCGGGTAAAATAGACGAGGATAATGCTTGTTGATTTGCAGAAATTGTTGGTAGGAGATGTGTCCATGTTCATCCGCACCGAAGTCCTTCATGGCCTGCAGATCACAAAACAGGTTATCAATTTGCTCAAAATTCAAATTACAAGACGCCTCGTTTGCAAGAACCTTCTGGATGTTGCTATCACTGCCACGAGAGTTCGAATCCAGTGTGTGCAGAATGTTGACAAGATGTCTAACTTCGGCGTCCTCCAAGTACCCGCTCTTGTCTTTGTCAAAGATGTCGAAACAAAACTTCAGCAATTGGGAGTCGGTGAAGGAGCAGTATGTGCACGCCGCGACAACAAATTCGTAGAAAGAGATTTCGTTGTCGTCGTCTTTATCTACGAGGCGGAAAACAGAATCGCCGAAGAAATTGCGCTTGAGCCCGATTCCATTGTAGAAATCGTTCATGTCCAAAGCTCCCATGTTCATTGTGTCCATGGCTTGGAACTGTTTAAAAAGCTTTGCTAGCGTGGTATCGTTCAGACCAAATTGCTCCGCTGCTTTTTCAAGCTGTTGGGTCATCACAGGCATTGAATTTCCCATTGTCACACCTAGAACAACGCCGGCCGTTCGCCGGCGTCTCACCCCGAGTCACAGTGCCTCATGGTATCGCAGGCGGTTCTTGCATTCTCACCACAGTTGTGATGGACTTTGTTTCATGAAGCCAAAAAATATCGGTGTTCGATTTATATATTCTACGAATAGGCAACATTCAGACCATTTCTTCCACCACTTTCTGCACAACGTATTCGTCGCCATCATCCATCGATATCAACATAGCATTGGATCGGTCAGCAATGATGATGGAGTGGACGGACTGTCACACAGTCATGACCTCACTCAAAACAACACCATCCGACATTCAACCCAGCCATCGACTACTGCGATAGTGATGGCCATGAGAGGCGAAGCACGCCTTTGGAAGTTATGGTGGTTGTGCGTGGCGACGCGGCAGCTCAGCACTGCGTCGAGGTGCCGACTTGCGTCCCTATTTTTTTTATGGACGAGGAGACGAGGAGACGTTACAACAACAACAACGACGACGACGACGACGACGACGACGGAGCGACAAACTACTAACGTGTAATTACACGATAAATGATGTGTAAAACTGTACTACACGTGTAATTACACATTGTTGTTTCGAACTCAGTGGGCGTGGACGCCGCGGCGCTTTGTGTGGAGTTGCGATTTTTACACTGTAAAACTGAGAAGTTTACAATTTTACACAGAATTGTAGTTGGACCTTCGACTGAGATGACTCTGCTCATTCATTCAGGGTCCGAAGCGCGCGTCATCAGCTTTGGTTGTTTGCATTCGCATTGCCTATCTCATCGACATCAGTTTGAGTTATTAGAGCTCCTTTCCCCGAGTAAGGCTGCGCTGCGTCGCGTTGTTGGTCTTGGGACTTTTATTTTTGGTATTCTGTCGGCGCGACGTCCATCATTGTTTATGAACTGTGTTGCAAGACTGACGGACTGAAGAGGAACGCTTGTGCGTCGACAGATAAAAGCCTGCAAATCCTAATGCCGTCACCGCTTCACAGACAGATGTTGTGTGTATACCTGTGATACGCACATGAGACAATACTCTCGTGACACGCGAGACATTGCACAGAACACTGACATTGACATGAAGCAGACGGCACAGGTAGGTCGTCGGTCGTTGGTCCACAACTTTAGTTTTAAAATCAAGATAAAGGTCAGTAACCATAAATCGGTAACAATGCTCAGGCAGGTGTTTCCACAGTGACACGCTTTGCGAGGACGGAACCGTCGTCCAAGCCAATGAGGGCGTACGGGGCGACTTTCTCTGCCTGCCTTGCATTCAAGGGGAACCACAACGTTGCGCACGTGATCGGAGACATACCCTGCGGAGCTTCATACACAACTTCGTAGGTGGTGAGTGTGTGCGTGTGCAGCAATTGCACGCAGCGTTTCGAAGCCACCAGTAGGTATCGATCGTCGGGGGACAACGAAAACGACACAACAGGATCGCGCGCTTCATCCACCACGCGCTCCGCAATCGAGCGATTGGTCAACGTGAGAGCCTGCAACAGACCCACGCCGCTGTCGGTGGAAACACAGTATGCAATAACAGTGCCATCTTGTGCTAGAGCTAACTTTCGCACGGCGCAGCTGAGAAGATACTGTGCTTCGAGCTCAGATTCGGTCAACGATTCACTATTAGCCGCAGCAGAGTCTTTTGAACCACCGGCGGACTTCGACTTCTTGCCTGGCTGCATGCGTGGAGGTGGTCGCAGGGCGAATTCCCGCAGCAATCTCCCACCACCTCCTTCTGTCAAGCTGTGCATGAGCAACGTGTTTCGACCACTGCCCGATATCACAATGTCCAACGCTGCATTCACGACAAGGCACGTCACTGGCGAATTGTGCCCCCAACACACAGCAAGAGGCCACATTGGTGCAGAATTCTTCGGCCATGATGCCAGTGGCTGGCCATCTGGTCCAAGAGGGACACCTGCCGCATTGTACGAAAACGTGCCTCCGTCCGGCACCTTGTCAGCCGAGATTACACTGCCGCGGCGAGGAGACGATGCCAGAGTTTTGTCTGCCATTTGCTCTGTCTGCGCCTCATGGTCCACCGGTGCTGAAGCAGCACTTTCGCCGCTCGAACCAGACGCTTCGTAACTGGCCGTTGGCAGCACAGGGGGGGTGGCGCGAACGAAATTGAGCGCAGCAGGAGCTTGTTTCGCATACGGTGAACATCCCCACACCATCACACGGCCGTTGACGTCACCAACCACAAAATGGTCTGACGTTTCTGATGCAGCTACGCACGACAAAGCCGCGGCCTCGATTTGTGGCACATATTGCAATCTTTTCGAGGTGTCACTGCGAGCGACAATAACTCCTTGGCCAGTCCAGTGCGAAGTCACAACGAAGTAGTTGGCATCACCGGCATAACCCAAAGTTGCAATACGCTCCTCTGTGGTCCCCGAAGGAGAGCATCCTGCCAACGAAGGGCATGGCTTGGCACGATCATTGATGCGAGCCCCGCTTTGATTGAACGTGATCGACGCAAGCTGGCCTTGAGCAAACACAAGTACTTCGTTGCCACTGCGAGCATTGACCAGGGCATTAATCCCAACACTGGCAGCGACTCCGTCGGCCTGCGGCGACGGCGGTGCAGGTTGAAGTATTTGTAGTGATAGCGGCGGTGAATTGTC